>ENA-UAZD01000427-UAZD01000427.1-human-gut-metagenome-genome-assembly--contig:-NODE-427-length-17029-cov-8.049664_pt1 | contig 17029 bp, 20 predicted proteins | sample MGYA00244112_ERZ654658 | MGnify/ENA primary metagenome ERZ654658 (study PRJEB26926, sample SAMN06164608) | human gut metagenome | biome: ENVO:00009003; feature: ENVO:2100002; material: ENVO:00002003... | reverse complement strand
ATCTGTAAATTTTGCCGCCGTCGAGATAGTACTTGTCCTTGAAATACCGCATACCGGCAGCGGCAGTTATCGGATTCTCTATAGTGCCGTCCTCGCCGACAGTCACGCGCTCCCAGTGTGCGGGAGTCACACTCGGTCGCCATGTGGTATTTGCAGATATCGCATTGTAACAGCGATAGAGGTTCTCGCCATCACGCACTCTATCACCAACCACATAATTTCTGTAACCACTCCACGGTTCAAACAGCTCAATACTGTCGAGTGCTTCTTTGTCTGTCAGTTTTGCAGCAGCTCCAGTTATCTTGGCACGAAAAGACTGTGCTTGAGCTCTTGTCATTCCTCATCACCTCCAGTGCCAGTGATTATCTTTAATGCTTCTGCGTCCGTGATTTCATCTGGCTCATCAACTTCTGACCAATTATCAACCTTGTCATTTACACCAAGGTAGATAACCGTTGCATAATTATCTCCATTTTTCAGAACTTTACCGCTATCTGCCACAAGCATATTGCCATTGATCGTCATGCTGTCACCACCGTCCATCCTTTATTAGTTGCTATTGCAAGTGTTTCATCAGGGATACCTGCTGTAGCTGCTGGAGTATTTTTCAGCGTGATTGTTCTTGTATCGGATGTTGATATATTAGGCAGGGTGTTGAAAAACGCGAGCACTGCGTCCACTTCGAGTGCTGTTCCGGTGAGATCGATATTCACGGGGAAGCTTGTCATTGTCTCACAATTCGTAAATAGCAGCTTGCGGAGCGAATAGCATGAGCTAAAAGGTGTATTATTCGCTTTTATCCAGTCACTTATATCATAAGTAAGTTCTATAAGTGAAACGCAATTAGCAAACTCATTATAGTCGCCATTTATTTTCTTGTAAGTTCCCAAAACCTTAACAAGTTGCATAGCATTACTCATGGAACCTTTCATTACTCCATCTGCATGCTGTATATACGTTAATGTTCTTAAATATACTGGATATCCTAGTGCACCCGCACCAATCGCATAGTAGTACAAACAGCCTCTCTGTTGTGACATCTGATTAAAACATGAATATCCTTCCCCAAGAGTAATCTTGTGAATTATAATATCTCGTATTCCTCTGTTTTCTGCGCCTCCGTTCGAACTTCCGCCAAAGCCAATACGATTAAGGGCACTGGTTGTCTGAAATTGTACAACAATTTGTTTCGTGCCATCACTCATCAACGTGTCATAGTCAGCATAATTAAAAGTTCGTGATATCTCTTTCCAGCCATAATATGCTCCCTGCATACTAACAACATTGTCGTTCTCAAACGGTATAAATTCTCCGTTAGAAACGACTCCAGCTGTTATAGTAGCGATACCAGCCGTTCTAAACTGTAGTGATATCTTGTTTGTTCCATAAGGAAAAAGCTCAAATAAGAAGTATGCAGTATTGTCTTCTACTTTATCATAATCAGGCAACCTTAGCCATTCGGCGGGGCGAGTACCTTGGTACACTTCCCGTGTATCAGACTGCGGCACAGAAGAGCCGCCTGTTATAGCATCAACCGCGTCTCCAAAGCCTTTGGCTGAATCCCATGTCATCTGATTAGTATCGCCTGTTTTGGCACGAATGCGACCAGCTGTATAGGTCATGGCTGCATCAAGTTGGGTGGAGTCAACTACCTTGTCGTATGACATTAGTAACTACCTCCTGTCCACTTCGGCAGGGCGGCGAGGGTGTCGTTGACTATTTCTGCCTTGTCTGCTTCCGTCCAATAGTCAGTGCCTTTGACGGGTGTTTTGCCTTTTTCACCGCGAGACGGCTTGCTTGTATCAGTAGTACCTAAGTACCAATTACCATTGGTACCAATAGCTGGCGTTATGCCGTTTGTACCATCTTTGCCGTCCTTACCGGGTGCGCCTGTGTCGCCTTTAAGACCCGGTGCGCCCGTCGCTCCTGTATCGCCCTTATCGCCTTTGAGTCCGACGTCTGAACCGTTATATTGAAGTTTGCCGTTGGTGACGGAGAGCTTGTCAAGTGTATCTTTGTTGGCGTGGGTGTGGGAGTTGGGGACAAGCTCGTCGAGTGCGCCGCCGACCGTCGATATGTTCGGCAACGCGGCGTTAGAGTAGCTCACAGATTCTGCTTCAACTTGAGTCATTACGAATTGCCATTTACTTTCGTTTGCGCTGACATTCTGCACGAAAGAAGCTATCACTTGACCCATCAAAAACGTGCCAAAATAATAGGAGTTTCCTTGAACGCCTTGAAGCATTGGCAACTCAAAGACGACACCGTCATCAGAAGCCAGCAAAATGACCCTTTTTTCGGCGGCAACTGCCGCGTCTATCTGCTCGACCGTTGCGTCGCAAGACGCGACTGTATAGTTGCCGTCGTCATCGCTTGCAACCGTCATCTTGATGGCAAAATCGGATGCGCCGCCGCCTAAAGCCTTACCGTCATAGGTCGGCTTGCCGTCTGACTCCGCAAATTTATCAAGCACTGCTTTGTTATCATGGCCGTGCCGTGCGGCGGTGTTCTGGTTGACTTCATCCACAATGCCGGGCTGTCGCGGATCTATGATGGAACTGTCACCGTCCGCTGTTTGAGAGAAGTGCAGCCTCACCATTCTGGACTTATAAATCTGTTCACTGCCGACATATCCGATAAGCGTTACGCAGCAGTAGGGTGTTGCCGTGACCGCCGACGGCAAAGGATATGGAAGTGTCCCGTCCGTGGTCTGCAGGATTATCTCCGACAGACCGCCGGGCTCAAAACAAAGGCGATACACTGCCTCTGACGGCATGATAGCCGGCGGAGTAACAATAAGCTCCGTGGCGTAATGCTCTCCTATTATTCCGGCTTCACAGTCGTATCTGTTCTCGGCAAAATTAAGCCGACACTGTCTCATCTTCTTCAACAATAGTTTCACCTGCTTCCCGGTCTTTGTCGTCCTCTTCGAGCGAGGACAGCAGTTTGTTGAGTTCGTCTTTAATGCCGATGCACACCATGCGGCAATTCTCATAGGTTTTCTGTTCGGCTTCAATCTCGGCTATGCGAGATTTGATTTTTTCTACTGCTTTTGAATCTGTCATATCATCACCTCGTGATTGTTATTGTGGTGCTATTTTAATCGACTTACCCGCGCCATATCTGACATAAACACCGTCATTACCAACGATAATATAACCTGTATATTTCGAACCGGTGAGCTTCAGTGTAATTTCACCGTCAGCGTTTTGATAGATGTCACTTCTGGCGACAATAGCATTGTTCTTATCACAGACCTCTATTGCACCGGACGGTAAATTCGATGGTCCGCCAACGCCAAACGCCGCCGAATACAGATCCAATCCGCCGATAGGTCTATAATGTTTCAACCCCGCAAACTGGTTGTATCCAAGAGGATTGGTTATCAGAGTTTTTCTTATTTTGGTTGCATCCGCCTCTATTCGCATCCAATCGTATTGCCAAGCAGTCTCCATATCCGCCCATGGCTTTGCGGAGGTTACATAGTCTGTACCATTGTTCACGGACTTACCGAAGCGGAATCCGGCATTGCTACTGCCGCTAAGCGTATAATCAACCGTAGCAAATGTTGCATACCAGTTTGCTACGGTTGAACTCTGCCAGACAAGCGTGTTTGCCATGCCAAAAAACTGCTGGCTGCCCTCACTCGCAGTTCCGGTGCTTTGATAAAGTTTAAGCACGCCCGATGATAGATCCGCTTTATACCCCTCACTTTCTGCCGTAAATGAGCCATCTTTTACCTTTATGCCCTGCGCATTTATGGTCGTTGTTGCGTTGCTCAGTTCGGACGGTGAACCGAGATTATCAAAACGGATATTTATCTCGTTGCTCAGCTGTTCGATAGTCGACGAAGTGACATAGTCACCTTCGATTTTTGTCACCTTTGACTGGATACTGCTCGCAGTCTGCTTCAGCGTGCTTACCTCGCCGGACAATCCGTTCATATTCTGGACGAGTGTTTGTATGCTCAAGTTCTGGTGGTCAACCTGCAGCTGCACCTTTTTGAGTGTCTGTATAACGCTGCCGGCCATTTTGTAATCGGTTTTTCTGACTGTCTGAGCCTCTGCGGAAAGCTTTGACCTGATACGCGCAGTAGTTTCTATTTGCAGCACCGTCGCCGCGAAATATGTCCCGTCTTTATCCTGAACGCTTATGGTGTCGTTCAAATCAAAAATATAATCATCAATGCAGTCGGTGATTTGAAACGGAACAATCGACATACCGAAGATTTGCGCGGCAACGGTTTTTATGCTGCTTTCGCGCGTCTTGTCGATGAAAGGATTGTCATCTATGCGCCACTGATAGAGATTCTCCGGTGCGGTAGCCGGATATGTGATATCGTCGTCGTATCCGTCATGTCCTAAAACCAAAGAGTTTATTGCGCCGAATTTCGGTTCTTTTGAAACAGTCTTATACCGCGCCTTGCCTATCTGAATGCCCGTACTGACCGGCTTGCTTATGCGCAGTCCCCCGGTACGGCTTATCTGAGCTATGCAGCCGCCGAGTTCGGCGGCGCGGGAGATTAACTCTCTGTCTGTAACAGATGTATCTATGTTCGGCGCTTCTGTCAGCTTAAAGGTCGACATCGGGAAGGTCGTCGTCTCGAGCGTAATGCCGTGACGCGTGCATATCTCCCGCACGAAAGCGCCCAATGTTGTCGGATAAGTCAGGCTGCCGCCATACGCGCAGTCAAAAAGCACTGCACGGTCAGTACCTTTAAAAGATATTGACCGCGCAGTTTTGTTGTTTGTAATGTCCTCATCCTTTGCAGTAAAAAGACCCATCGGAATCCATGTCACCGCACCGTCTATCTCAAGGCCGCGATATACCGACACTTCTTTTCCGTTAAGGTTAACAGAGCCGTTGAGATTGTATATCTCGAATTCACAGCTCTTTGACGGGAACCCGCCTATCATTTTACTGTTGGAATGCGATATCTTCGGATATGTCCTCAAGTGTTGCTGTCCGGTATAGGTTACACCGCCGACCACAATCTTTGACTTCGCCGCACGAACCCTGGATGACGCTATGTAGTTTTTATAGCTTGTACTCGCTGCATACATTTTTTCGTCCTCCTTAGTTCGGTACCGTCTGAACGAAGCGCAGCTCAAACGCCTCAATGACATATTCGCCGTTGATCAGCGCGTGTGCCGTCACTGCGTCAGAAACCGGGTACATCGTTTTTGTCAGAAACGTGCCGGCGCGCAGGTCATAAAATTTTACAGTGCATTCGGTCATCGCCCTGACCTGCAGGATTTTTCTGATTTCCGCCTCGGTTTTATCCTTTTCAAAGGTCAGAACAAGCTTATCGCGCTCCGGCAAAACCTCGCGAATCATCAGATTTTCATCGGTTGCTCCCGACCCTTCCGAGTCGGTCTGCGGATATTCCCAGCCTATTCCGTCGGCTTCGAGCGTTATGCTGCCGTTTATAAGCACTTCATATTTTTCCACGCATTACACCTCCAAAAGGATCCTGCCCTCGGCAACCTGGGCTTCGTTGATAGTCTTGATAATCGTTCGGCCGTCGGGGTAATGGATAAGCAGTTCGATTTGCAGTTTGACCTTTTGGGCAAGCCCGCCGACTTTGGCAAGTGCAAGCTCGACCTGCTCGCGAATCTTAGATTCGGGCGACACTATTTCGCCCTCGCGTGTGTTATCACCAACTATGGCGAGCTGCGGATTGTTGGCTGCCACCCAGGCGCCCTGTGCCAGACGCGGAAGCTTCACGGCGGGAATCTGTTTTATGTTAAAGCCTAAAGACCTCCCGCCTATTCCGGGTACCCAGTCAGGCACATCCCACCGGATTGAATTGAAGCCGTGTATCAGCTTGTTTATACCGCCGCCGATACGGTTCACGAGGTTTTCAAACAGAGCTATTATGACATTGAGCGGAGCTTTTACGCTCGCTGCCATAGTGTCAAACGCACCCTTGAAGATGTTTTTAATACCGCTCCACGCCTTTGACCAGTTCCCTGTAAAGACGCCCGTTATGAACTGTACAATGCCTTTAAGCACTGTAATTATCCCGTTCGCGCGGTCTATAAAGCCGGCTATTATGGGCTCGACAACATTCATCATATTCCGAAAACAGGTAACGATGACGGGATAAAGGCGATCCTGCACCCACTTTACTAAGGGCATGATGACCTTGTTGTAAATTTCAAGCGCGTCCTGTACCAATTCCAAAACAAAACCGGCAATGTTATCCGCCAACGGCTTTATATGCTCCGTCCACAGCCGGGTTACCGTAGCCATAATGGTGTTCCAGCACGGTTTCAGAGAGTTGTTCCAGGTGTTTAAAAGCGAGTTCTTAACGTTCTCGATAGCAGCTCTGATGTTCTCGAAAATCGGCGCACCGTATGTTTGCCATTTGTCGTATACAACATCCCATGTGTCGCGGTAAACCCACATGAAAACGCGCAACGCGGGAACCGCACCTTCGCGCCAAGTTTTGTCAAAAATCTCTTTCACCGAGCCGTATAATGTTTCCAATGTTTCTACGCATTCGGTGTAATACTGCGTTATCACCGGCAGACCCTTTGTTATGAATTTTTTAAGACAGGGATACACCGCAACATCCCACAAATCGGAAAAGACCGTATTGGCGCTGTCGTACAGTCCCAAAAAGATATCAGCTGCCGCGTGACAAAACGTTTCAAAAAACTTTTTCAGATCTGTCGACGCCCAATTTTTAATAGACGATTCGAGCTTGCGAAGATCCTCCCAAACCTTTTTGAATATCTTTTTTGTGCGCTCGACCTGTCGCTTGAGCTCTTGCCGCTCCTTTTCAAATCCCGCAGCAAAGCCCTCCCAAAAAGTCGAGAGCTTTTGCTTCAGCTCGTCAAGACGGGTGTCAACAGCGGAAACGCCGCTTGTTATTGCCGAGGTTGTAGGATCAGCTGCCGCCACTCCTGAAGAGCCACCAGTGCTTGTATCCGACGAGCTCGACTTGCTCAGCACATTGATCTCGTCGTATGACGCAAAAGCCTTTTTGACCTTTTTTGCGGCTTTTTCGGCAGCCGTGCCGGTGTTGTCAATAGCCTCGGCGGCCTCCGTTGCCCCCGCAGTTACGCCGCCAAGGGATGTCACATCGGGCATCTCAAGCCCGATTGATGCCATCGCCGTTTTCAGCAGACCCAAAAACTTCAGCAGCGCGTCAAGCGCGGTCTGAATTGCCGGGATAAAAAGGTTTAGTATCGGTATTATCACATTGCCGATTTCTGTTTTTAATGACGTGAATGTCGCAGACAGTTTTGCGACCCTGCCGGCGAAAGTAGTGGCATATTTTGCCGCGTCGCCTGTCTGCCACTTTGTTTCCTCCATGATGCCGTTGACTTCGGCTTCTATCTTCTGCTGCTGTGTGAGAGCGTTTGAGGTTGTTCCGATGGATTTGGCATAGTCATCCCACATCTTCGCCACGTTCTTGGTCACACCGGCGTTGTCCACAAGTATGGAGTTTTCATTTTTCAGACCTTCTGTCGCCGTTGATATAGCATCACCGTAGGAATAGGAAGCCTGGCGGCCAAATGCCGCGGCATCTTTCAGCGCAGTCATTGTCTTTTCTATCTGCTCGGTGCTGTATCCGCGAGCCGCGAGGTTTTTGTATGCGGTCACAGCGTTGTTAAGAGGCACAAGGCCGTCAGAAATATATTCCTGTATAAACCTGTTTGCTTCGCCGAATGACTTCTTCTGCCCGTTCAGGATGGAACTCAGGCCCATCCACGCGGACTGCGTCTCGCTCGCCACCTCAACACACTTTTTGCCGAAAGAAACGACGGCGGCCGCCGAAAACGCAACGCCTATTGCTTTGCCGACCTTGCCCATCGCGGACGAAAACACGCTCTGAGCCTGTCCTGCGGCGCCCTTTATTTCTTTTTTGAACGCGCTTTGATTCGCCTTTATGTCGAAGAAAACAGAACCGACATTTGTGCCCAAAGGCATATTCTCACCCCCCTGCAAGATTTTTAAAGAGCTGTTGGAACTGTTCCAAGGTCATTGTGTACTGTACGCTCTCCGCTTTCGCGGCGCGGAACCGCTGCCACTTTCGGCGGATATCCTTCTCGGCATTCGTCATCTCGTGTATCTTCTTCGGGTCCTTTTCGGATCTGACCGAGATAACATATCCGAGCGGCGTATCGTGCATAATGCCTGCCAACAGTTTCCTGTACTCCCTGACCGATATATCTTCCGTCAGAAGCCTAATACCGTACTGTTTGGCAAATGACGCTACAATAAGCGGCTCGTCAAACTGCTCGTCGTAGTAGGCTTCCTCGGTTAGTTTTTTCTTTTTTTTGCTGCTTTCTTGAGGTCTTCATAGTCCTCGCCGGTTATGGCGGCCATAACATAGTAAGACAGATTCATATAGCCGGAAACGGATATGTCGCTGTTTACCAGCTCGGCAACAGCTTCCTTGCCGAGCGCAAGGGTGAGGATTTCCATGTCGGAATCGTCTCCGCCCTTTTCCTGCGCCTGCTGAATTTTGTCCCATGTGGACTTTCTGTCATCGACGAGATAGAGCTTATCGCCGATTTTAAGCTGCGGATGATTGTCACCCGAAAGAATGGCATCGCCCGTGTCGATTATTCTCATGCTGCTTTACTCCTTTAAATAAAAAATACGGACTGCCGCGAATCACGCAGCAGTCCTGAAATTATGAGCCCGTAGCCGGTGTATAGGTCGGCTTACCGTTGCTGATAAGGTCAAACGCCAGGGGGTTGACGGCGGTTGCATCGTCACCGGCATAGTCGCTCACCGAGACGACTACATCGCCGGTAAACACCGCACCGTCGGGAAATGTCACCTTGATTTTTGAATCGCAGTCGCGTCCGTTTTTGAGCGCCAGTCCTGCGATATAGTCATTGCCGGGATCTCCTATGCTGCGCTTACCGTTCATGGACAGGGTGTACGACTTCGCGGTCGCCAGGGCTCTCTGCCAGCCGTCCTCGGTTATCGAGTGCCAGGTCTCTACGCCGGTCTCGATTGACAGCTTCGCGTTTTCCATGTCGGCTATCGGCGCGAAGGTCGTGCCGGTTGTGCAGATCTCTATGTCGAGATCATACACGGGAAAAACTCCTGAAAAATTAGGCATGTTCTCACTCCTTTTTACTTGTCATAATAAACATCGAACTCGAAAGAGTATTCATACACGCCGTTGCCGTCGGTTCCCAAGTCGATGGGACCGTCATAGCGAGATATTATAAACGCTCTTTGTCCGTCGATTTCAAAATCCTTTTCATCGAAAAAGTCGTATATGCTTTGCGCCTTGCCTTCGGCGGAGTCCGCATTGCGCGTCCAGCGCAGCAGGACCGTAACGGGCAGCACACCGTAGCTCCGGTTGACCTTGCCGCCCACCGTCTGCGTCTTTGCCGCACCTAAGCGGGAACGATAAAAGCAAACTGCCCTCTCAACATCGCCGTCTATCTTACCGATAGAGATGTTGTCCGTCCAACTGTATGCGGTTTTGAAAAAGTCTTTCAATGCTTTCAGCGTCATCCGCCACAGCTCCTTTGCATAAATCTCGCAAAGACCCGCTTTGCGTAATCCTTCTTCCGGCCTGAAATGTACGGCTCAAACCACGCTCCTCCCGCCTCTCTGTTTTCAGCCCTGCTGAAATTGTATTCGGGGTGAAAATAGAGCCTGCGGGCATATGGAGTATCAGACACGATATAGACCTTGCCGGTCTCCGCCTCTTTATCGTCGACAAAGGTAGAGCGGTTCTGCAGCTGTCCGGTCTTGAACGGCATCGTCTCCGACTGCTGCAGATCCGTTTTAAGCGCGTCCGCCGTTTTTGCCAGATTTCGGGCAACCGCTTTTTCGATGTTTTTTATGTTTGCGGTGTTGAGCTTGACCGTGACCTTCATTTCAGCTCAAACTCCGTGTGGTTCACCGTACCGTCGGGATTCTTCGCTCGGATACCCGAATATATCGTCATTTCGCGGCCGCGGACAGTAACGGTGCCACTCGATATTTCGCGCATCTTCGGTGCGATATCGCCCTTTACGATTACTTTGCCGACGAGCTCGGTATACTTGCCGTCCTTATCATACAGCCGCTTCCTGCGCTCCGAATATATGCAAGAGGTCTTTATTGCAGCCGCGGTCATCGGCTCGCCCTCCTCGCTGATATGCGGCTCATCGAGCTTTATCTCGCACGGTGTGACGCAAAGGAAGTCCGGGAACGGCAGTTTTTTAATGCTGTTTGCCATTATACAATCCTCCCTGTCAGTCCGGTCTGCTGCAGCAGGGCGTAGGCCGCGGGGCTCATTCCGAGGCACTCATAGACCTTGCCGGAATCCTTGACCGTAACGCTTATATCAAGCACGCTATAACTCTGTATACTCGAGCCGTCATATCCGTTTTCATGGATATAATCCGCCTGGTAACATGCGGCGAGCCTGATTTTTTCCTGCTGAAACTCGGTAAGGTTTTCAAAACCGCGCCCTTTGATGCGGTTGAAGGTTGCTTCGTCAATCTTTATCTCGGCCAAAGACAAAGAGGCTTCGATTTCACACGAAGCCTCCTGCGTACCGTGAAAAGATTCTAAGTAGAAATTGACGTCAGCATACATTATGCATCAACTCCGTCAAGCGATATCGGTGTCGACAAACACGCTGTCGACCTTGTTATCCTTGCCGTTCGGGAAAACGAACACGTCAGAGAAAGCACGGTTCTGATAGAGCCAGCCGTCGCCCTGAGTATGCGCGCCGGGCGCAAAGAAGTAGATGCTGTTGACCTTCGGCACGAACTTCGTGGTAAGAGGCGAAGCAATCAGAATATTGATTTTCTTTGAGCCGGCAGCATCAACCTCGTAGTAGCTCGAAGTGGACGGATTGCCGGTCGGGCTCTTGACGGCGGTATACTTATCACCGCTCTTGGTGTAATAGGTCTTGCCGGCAACAACGCCGGTATCGGCTGACGCCTTATAGGTCGTCTCTGCAGGCGCGAAACCTCCATCCTCGCCGTCGAAGTTGAAGGTGTCGTAGAACACCTCATCGTCGATGACCTCAAATACGGGGACACCGTCAATCTTCGTAACGCGGGTCTCTATACCGATGCCGCCCTCTGCGATCTGAGTCATTTCGATTTTCTTGACGAGCTCAGTGCTCTGCTCGAGAAGATCCATTATCTCCGATCTGACATAGACGATAAGCGCACCCATCGCCTTGTATCTGCGAAGCTTGCCGGAGCCGAGTGCCTTTTTGATTTTGGTAAAGACATTGGCAGCGGTATAATCACTGAGCTTTGTTTCGGTATGATAGCCGTCGAGCGTCTTTGCCTTTGTCGCGACGCGGGAGAAGAAGAGGGCGTTCGCCTCGGGCACCTCCTGGGTGCGGACGAATACCTTGGAGATGTTCTCCATCGATGCGGTCGCATTGGTCTCATCAACATCAAGCTTGTCGACAAGGAACTCCACATCTCTGTCGTGTTTGAGGGTAAAAGGAACATCGGTCTGGACGAAGGAACCCCTGTTCCAGCCACCGTTCCTGTTGTGGCTCTTATAGCCACTGGTTGACATCTGAGTGAAATGGAAGGTCTTAGCCGAAAGCCATCTCACCGAGGTCGTGATAAAGGGAGAAACGAGCGAATCCTGGGTGAGGATCTCGAGAAGCTCAGGCTCCCACTTTTCTGCATAGTTTGCCGTGTTAGGCATTTTTCAACACTCCTTTAATAGTTAAATCTGTTCCAGCTCTTCTGAGCCGTCTTCTTGGCGGGCTCTCTCTTGCTCTTGTCTTCCTGACCGTCCCCGCCTATGCTGAATCCGGGTCCCCCGTCCTCAGCCTTATCGGTCAGCTCTGTCCACGTTTTGAGCAGTTCGGTGACTGCGGCGGAAGCTTTTTCGCGGCTGAATTTGCCGTCATCGTCGAGGCAGTCCGCGCGGTCGATGAGTTTGACCGCCTTAGACACCTTGTCTGCTTTGACATGTGCCGCAAGCATCACAGCTTCCAGGACTGCGCCTTCGGCCATTGCACGAGCCTCTGCGAGTTCGGCGGCTACTCGGGAGTTCTGCTCCGCACCGTCCGTCTCCGGCTCTTCCTGCTTATCAAGCTGCGCCTTCTCGATAAGCTCTTTGACCTTCGCTCTGTCGGTCTTCTCGGTTATGCCGAGTTCCTTCATGAGCTTGGCGACTGCCTTCTTACTGTTCTTGACACTGATGTTGTTTACTTCCTCGTCGGTATACTTCTTTTCGGGCTGAGTCTGCTCGTTCTGCTCATCATTGCCCTGTCCCTCCGGGGTTTCAACATTCTTGTTTTCTTCTGCCATTTCTTTACACTCCTTTTCTCAGTTAAGGTCAACTGTTCCCCTGTTTACGATACAGGCAAACGATTTTTGAATATAAAAACAGCGCCTTGCAGTCAAATGCAAGACGCTGTAATTATTGTGATTTATTGGTTACTTTGCTCTCTGTTGCGACATCCACAAAGCATTAAGTGTAACTTGTTCATAGGTTACATCTTTGCCATTTTGTATGAACTCAATCATTTTGTTCTTTTCATCGTCGCTCTTCAAATATACAAGCACCGCTAATATTAAATCTTTATCGCACTCGGGAATCTTTTTAAGTGATTCGATAAGTCGGGCGGATACTTCATCAGTCTTTTTTTCGTTGATAAAGTTATCCAAATTCATCATTCGATCAACTCCTTACCAATAATTCTGAAGTCTCCGTCTCCGAGATTTTCGACAGTGTAAATATAATTCCCGATTGGTTTTGTAAACACTCGCTTTCTAAGTTGTGACTCGGTTGCCCAAGTCCTTATTTCACTCATTACATGGGCATATTCTTTCTTTGGAAGATATACAGTAGAAAAGTCACTGCTTTTTCTTGCGAAAAGCTGGATATCAATTTTAAGTCTACCAGTTTTTTGTGCATTGTCAACCATTTTTTCACTGATGCTTAATTTATCTTCCCACTCTCTGAGCTTTGCCTGATATCTTGCCACATTCTCAGGGTCAACGCTGCCCACGCTCAGGCGCTTATACCGCTGCACCATATTTTCTATGTGTGCACGGTTGTATCGACCGTAGTCGGAAACATCGTTTTCCTCGTTGTTGTAACGGTTGATATCCTCAAGCTCGGGATAATAAGTGCCGAGACCGTGCCGGCAACGAGGGTGGAACAGCCCGAGCTTCATTGCCTGCGACAGCAGCATGTAGTCGCCGTCCTCCTGCTTGCCGCCGGAATACACATCGTCGATAAGCACCTTGCGCTCAAAGGGCTTACAGAGCTTGCAGGCGGTGGTATGGTGCGAGATAATGACGAGCGTCTCGCCTATGCTTTTGCGAAATTCGCCCTCGCCCACCATATATGCCCGCTGATTCGCCGTTCGAACGGCCATTGAAGCGTAGTCCGCGATGTTGACCCTGCGTCCGTCGCGATATTCGATGCAGTTGATTCCGCGTTCCAGAAAGTCTTTCACGGCCATATCGTATGCCTGTGTTTCGGTCATCACGCCGTTTGAGGCATACATTCCTGCTCGAAAGATGGTCTGCCGATAGGTGTCGTTCATCATACGCAGCACGGCAGTATTTGCCGCACCGAGATCGTTTTGCAGGGCGTTAATCATCCCGCTTATCTTTCGGTCGTTGACCTTGAAGAAGCTTTTGCGCATGGCCTTTGCGGATTTATAGCCCTTGCCGAGAGCTTTTTTATAGCGCTTCAGTTCATGCTTTGAGCCTTGCCGCAGCTCCGCTTTCATATGCTCCGATACTCTGTCCGACAGACCGTGAGTTCGGCCGCTGATAATCTGCCGGTTCTCGCGTTGGTAGCGTTTCAGCTCCTTGAGCTTTTCCGCCTGCCACTGAGGGTATCTGAGCCCGGCGTCTGCCTCCTCGGCAAGATGACGGGCGAGGTTACGCTGCATCGACTCGATGAGATAAAGCTCCATATCGCGATAGATCTGTGCTATCTCTCTGTCAAAATCAACGCCGCTCATCTGTTACCTCACTCAAAATCGTTCAGCGCGGGTTCGTTCATTTCGAGGATACCGCGCTCCTCTTTTATGCGCTTGACCTCTTCCGCCTTCCAATCGTCGTCCTTGTCGTCGCCGTAAAGCTCGTCGACCTGGGTCTTGGTCGACATTATGCCGCTGGTTGCCGCCTTGCCGATAGTCTCGACCTGTGCCTCGAAGGACGGGTTCGCGTAACCGCCGAAGTTAACGGTGACTTCAACCTCTTTGCTCTCGCGGCCGTTGAGCGTGCAGTAAAAATCAAGAGACGCCTGAACAAGGTCGCGTATTGCCTTGTTGAGGACATCGGTGACCCGGTTGCGGGTATAAAGCGTGGTTTTTTCCTTTTCGCGCTGCGCCTCGGCGTTGTCGAGCTTTTTAACATCGATGCCGAGCGTGGACGGGGAAATTATGCCCTGCAGACAGAGGTCAAGCGCGGTGCAATACGAGGACAGTAAAGCCTCATACTGGATGGTGCCCTGTGTCGTCTCGATTTTCTGCTGCGCGCCCTCCGCCATGCTGCCCTGCAGTTGGATATAATCATTATCAAAGTCATTACTTTCGAGAACCTCTCCGGTGCGGACATTGCGCGGCAGCAGGTCGACTGGTATGTACTCCTTTATCTGACCTTTGCGCACGGCGAGCATCCACTGAGAAAACACCTCGTCAAAGGCATCAAAATCATCGAGCTTGCCGTCATAGATTGATTTTCCGCGCCCGGGGTAGATAGTTGACCGCCGGAACATCAAAGGCACTGCGGGCAGGAAATGAGCGTTATTTTTGATGTTCTTGCATCCTTCAAGCTCCGGGAATGCAGAAATATCTACTTCCTTATCGTTCGACACATCCACCAGCGAATATGTTATGCTGTCATAGTCGTACCGCTCTTTGAGCAGATACGGCTTCTGATTGATAGTCCGCTTTGTCTTGAAAACAACCGCACTGATTCTGCCGCGGTTATACTCAAAATCCACACGGTCAGCAGGATAGAACTCAATGATCGGCAATTTGCTAACCGTGGGGTCATACGACAATTTAAAAGCGCCGTCACCCAGATACAAAGTATCTCGGACGGCGTCGCTTATTATGTCGGTTATGAGGTTTTCTTCGGCTATGTCCTCCCACACCTCCCCCATGTCTGGGTCGTCAACGGTAATAGCATACAGGTCTCCGACACAAACATCGGTCAGCGTATCGACTATCAGTGACGGCAGCCCGGTGTGAATTTTGCGGATCTTCATTCCGCGCGTCGGCTTGCTGCCCCAAAAGTGTCCGTTGCTTATGTTGTCCTGAATGTGCGCATAAAGCTCTTCGATTTCGTTCGCCCTGCCGCGATACCAGATACGGTCTTTAAATACTTCGGCGTCATGGTCCATAAGCTGATGGATATTTATAGACACTCCGTTATCTGTGCTGATATTCAAAAAGTTCCTTACGGCGGTTCTGACTCTGTCGCCTAGGCTCATTTAATCACCCTCCTGTTACTGCGCCGATCTGCTTAACATACGGCAGCCATCCGTACTGCGACGCATTTACTGTGTGGTCGTTTCGGTCTTCCGGCTGATTGTCTTTGTCCTGCTGCCAGCTGTACAATTCGAGTTCTGCGATATGGTTCTTGCAGTGGTCGCACACAAGGTAATGCCCCGTGTGCAGCCAGCCGAGCTGCAGGTTTATACGGTCAATTATCTTTGTCGCCTTATAGGCGTTGTTGAAAGAATAGAGACAGGCGTTATTCCGACGGTACTTCAAAAGTTCCGTCATAGTTGCCTGATCCGCGGAATCGATAAAGACATTCCGTGCGAGCCCCCACTCCTTGCGGTTGCGCTCCAAAAAGTCAATGTAGTTGCGCACCGTGTCGCTCGGCGCTATCGGCTCGCTGATGTCTCGGTTGTTATAGACCCGCTCGTCAAGGCATATTACCTTTCGGTCGCCGGTGATGCCGAGAAACATCATCGCTATCGTGTCCGGAGACTGCGAGGAATACGCCGTATCAAGCCCGGACGAAAACGCGATGAACTCAAACGGATCATTCTCATCCTCTAAGCGCTTGCGTATCGCCGCTTTTGATATAACATGCCGCTTGCGGTCAAAATTAAAAAAGACAAGCCCGGTGGCTCGTCCTCTCAATCCGAGTATTTTATTCTTGTAAATCTTTGTACCGGCGGGAACGTTGCTTATAATCTGTTGCCGCTTTTCGGGTGTCAAGGCGGCATTGTGGTCAAACGAAAAGTACCACCACACCCATCCGGGCATTGCCGGAGAAGAAAGCATGGAGAGCAGTTCCGGCGGCGCGTCATCTGCATATTCGGGCAACGGTCGGGAACGGTTAATATATTCCGAATACACCGGCAGGTTCGGATCGTCGGGGTTGAGTGTAGCAAGCAGATAATCGCAGCGCATAGCCGCCTCGCGCACATACTCCATATCCGCAATGTTTATCTCGTCGATATAAAGGCAGCCATACTGGCCGCCCAGAGCCTTTTTCCAGCGAGCTTTGTTGTCGTAGCCGAGCACATATATTATTTTATCCTCTGCTCCTGTTCGAAAGACGATATGCGGCAAGCTGTACTGACCCTTACCGCCGCTGTTGTATTCTACCCGGGAGCCGAACACGTCTATAATGCCGAGCTCCTTGTTGATGATGTTTTTTTCGATTGTTCCGGTGTCCAAGCCGCTGACGATGTGAATCTTTTTCGGGCTCGCCGCAACGCGGAACATAAACTTCATAATGCCGACCGTAGTCTTGCCGGCATAGGTCGTCCCCTCGAGGAACTCGACCGACGCCGAGCGGCAGCGGAGGAAATCGCGGAACTTCTTACTCAGCAGGACCTCACTCATTGCTGCTCAACTGCCTCAGAATACTGTCGAGCTTGTCAGACGGTTCTATCTTAGCTTCAATACCGTCCTTGAACAGACAGAACCGCTTTCCGAGCAGCTCCGCAGCCTTCAGGCGCTCCTTTTCGTCCGGCGGCTTATCCAGAACCTTTGCCGCCGAGCAGCCGTCGCCTTGACCTTCCACAACCACGACGCTCGCCGTGCTGTCTCCGCGCATCACGGCGGTGAGGTACTCCATGACCTCCTGCG
>ENA-UAZD01000410-UAZD01000410.1-human-gut-metagenome-genome-assembly--contig:-NODE-410-length-17559-cov-9.363003_pt1 | contig 17559 bp, 19 predicted proteins | sample MGYA00244112_ERZ654658 | MGnify/ENA primary metagenome ERZ654658 (study PRJEB26926, sample SAMN06164608) | human gut metagenome | biome: ENVO:00009003; feature: ENVO:2100002; material: ENVO:00002003... | reverse complement strand
TTCGGTCCGCACTGACGCCCAGCAAACGGCAAAGACGCTGCAAGGCTTCAAGAGAGATACCGGAAGCACCACGCTCAATAGCACTCAAGTGATTCGGTGTCATACCCAGCAATTCCGAAAGAGTGTCCTGCGTATAACCTAACTTTTCCCGTGCTGTCTGAATGTTTTTGCCAATCTCGATATTGATGTCCTTCTTCTCTCGCATAGCCTCGCCTCCTGTATTTAGTTTATCTAACGGCAGCATCATTATCCACGATGTAGAGTCGTTGATTTTGCTAACGACGCTGCATTGACCTTTTGAGGCAAAAATGATAGAATGGAGTTATCTACCAAAATAGCGAAAGAAGGGGTGTTATGAACCATATTATTGAGTTCAGAAATCCAATTCAAAAGGCTGCAAGAGAATCCGTTCAGAGCAAAAAGTGCGCATTTACTGGTCACAGACCGCAAAGTCTTCCGTTCGGATTTGACGAATCCGATGAGCGTTGTATCGCTTTGAAATCAGCAATGCAGGAGCGAATTGTAGCACTTATTGAGAACGAAGGTGTCACACATTTTATTACTGGCATGGCTCTCGGAGTTGATACGTTTGCTGCGGAGATTGTTCTTAATCTGAAAACTAAATACCCTCATATTATTCTGGAAAGTGCAATTCCCTGTGAGACACAAGCGGTCAAGTGGTCGGTGGCAGCGCGAGAACGATATTATAGTATCGCGGCAAAGTGCGACAAGGAGACAATGCTGCAACGAAAGTACACGCCAGACTGCATGGAGAAAAGAAACAAGTACATGGTGGATAATTCCAATTATATTCTTGCGGTTTGGAATGGAAGTCGTGGAGGAACAGGAAGCACTGTGAAATATGCCCGAAGCAAAGGAAAACTCATCATAATTATTGACCCCGTTTCACTTACTGTAAAATAAAACAAAACCACTAAAAAAAAGAAGCAGGTGCCGAAGCACCTGCAAAATGGTCATTTGTTTCGTAGAGTAATCTCCTTGACGGGGGAGAAAAACCCTTTATTTACAATTAAAATTGTACTTGGTGTTGTCGGATTTGTCAAGGTGTCAAATGAAATTCGTCAAAAAAAGTCGAAGATGAATGCTGCGTGATCCTAATTTCTCGTAGGTTGGGTTGCCAAACATCAATTCAACGCTCCATTCTCCGTCAGACTGTCCGTCAGCCGACCACAAACGAAAGGGTGAATGATATGGCAAGGACAGGCGAAAATATCTACAAGAGGAAGGACGGGCGATGGGAAGCTCGTTATATTTCCTCATATAGTGCAGACGGAAAAGCTAAATACAAATATCTGTATGCTCGAACTTACTCTGATGTAAAAGCAAAGCTAATCAAGGCACAAAGTTCTATCGAGTTCAAAAGCGAAACAGGAAAACACAACGACGAAGAAAAGTACGAATTTTGGTTAACCGAATGGTTAAGAGCAAAGAGAATCAGAATTAGGGACTCGACCTATATTCGCTATAGAAATCTGATTAGCAATCATATTCTTCCGGAGCTTGGAGAGTATCCTATCAACAAAATCGGCACACCGTTGTTGGAGAGCTTTGTTTCTAACAAGTTAAAATGCGGACGACTGGACGGAAACGGCGGCTTATCTCCAAAAACAATGTTAGACATGATGACCGTTATCAAGGAGTCCTTTAAGTATGCCCAAGCTGCCGGAGTCCTTACTATATGCCGATTTGATGGAATTAGCTTCAAGCATAGTTCGCAGGAAATGCGAGTGCTGAGTGTATTCGAGCAAGAGCAGTTGCTTTCTATTCTGTTTGAGAACTTTGATAGATACAAAATGGGCGTTTTTATATGCCTCTATACGGGAATACGCATAGGGGAATTGTGCGCACTCCAATGGAAAGATATATCATTTAGCGAGAAAGTGATTGTGATTGAACATACAATGCAACGGCTTCAAAATGATGACCCTAATGCGTTGTATAAGACAAAAATTATTGTCACCGAACCCAAAAGCAAAGCGTCCGTAAGAACTATTCCCTTGCCCGATTTTGTAATCAACGCTATCAAACCGTTTCTCGGTTCTCCGAATGCCTATGTTTTATCAGGGAATTGTCAAGAGATCATTGAGCCGAGAACAATGCAAAATCGGTTTAAGGGTTATTTGGAGGCTGGTCAAATAAGCGACGCCAATTTTCATTCGCTACGTCACACATTTGCAACGAGATGTATCGAAGCAGGCTTTGATGTAAAAACTCTTAGTGAAATATTGGGACATTCCAGCGTGAAGATCACACTTGATAGATACGTCCATTCTTCAATGGAGCTTAAACGTAGCAATATGGAGAAGTTGACGCCCGTTGAAATTAAATAGAATCATTCTCCGTCAACAATTTAGTCTTAAAAAGCGGAATAGTCTTTGTGAAGCAGGGACTATTCCGTTTCTGTTCGTCAAGGAGATTACTCTACGAAAGCGTCAGTCAAAAGAGGAAAAACAGATGAACCAATCGGGAAGAAAGAGCTATATGGACTATTGGCATTTTACACCGGAGGAGAAACAGCAGCTAATAGCTCGCTTGACGAAAGAACTTCCCGCATTACGCGGAGCTGCTAAAGCAACACAAGACGAGATTGCTAATGCGATAGGCGTTTCGCGGCAGACCTACAATGCAGTAGAAATGCAAAAACGAGCAATGTCGTGGAACACATATATGTCCCTGATCTTGTTTTTTGATTATAACCCAAGTACACATTATACCATTCGCCAGCTTGACGCATTTCCCTATCGTTTAGATGAGTGCTGGTTATCCGGTAAAATGGCGCAACAGGAGGCGAACAACAATGGGGATTGAACGTATTCGGAAAGAGTTAACAACCTTTCAATCTTCAATACAAAAGTTGAGTACTGGCATTAGCAAGGCTTCCTCTTTATGGAGAGATGAAAAGTATCTTGAGCTTTCTTCGTCTATGGGCATTGTTGCAAATCAATCCAAAGATGTGATGCTATCTGGTGAGCGTTGCTGTTCGTCCGTAGAGAAGTTTAACAAGATTTCCAGCGAGCAATATTAGGAGGAATATAATGGCTGATTTATCTACAGCAGCATTACAGACTGTAAAAGATGCCTTGAAAACATTTCAAACAGATATGGAAGGCTTTTCTCTTCGCGCTTCTGATGCTTCAACTGAAATCAAAGAGAGCTGTAGAAACCAGATTAGTCAGACAAAAGGAGATATTGCCAAAACCGAGTCGGAAATTGCAACGTTGGAACAACAGATTTCTCGTTTGGAATCAGAAATTGCGCAAGCAACCAACGAATATAACGCTCTCACGGCAAGTATTCCGCGTATACAAAGTCGCATTCAATCGCTTACGGCAACGATTAACTCATTGACTAAACAAGTTGGTTCGTTACGGTCTATGTTATCTAACTGCGAAAACGATGAAGATCGGCAGCAAATACAGGCTCAGATCAGCCGATTAGAGAGTCAGATTGCTAAATGCGAAGTTGAGCAGATGCAGATGGAAAGTGAATTGCGCAATGCTGAACAAAATAAAAAAGCCTTGCAGCAAAGTATAAAATCCGACAAGGCTCAAAAATCAAAGTGCGAGGACGATCTGGCTGTACAAAAACGTCGCCATAGCAAGCAAAAGGACAAACTGGAACGGCAAAAAACGGCATTTTGCCGTGTAGAAACAGATTTAGATACCTATGTATCAGCCGCGAAAAAGTTTGAAAGCAGTGCTTCGGATAAAGCGCAGCATAATACAAATTCTGTTGAAAAATGTATTAGCAGTATAGAGGAGTATTTGACAACAACATTGTGATTGTATAAGGCAAAACCTTTGCAATAAAAAAAGAAGTTAGGAGGTCTAAAAATGGCAAGCGGTGTATCTGTTGAGAGTGCTGCTATTCAGGGTGGAATTGCCTGTTGTAAAACGTCAATTCACGAGTTGGAAAGCGCATCGAGAAGCCTACAGCGAAGCTATCAGCAAGCCGGATCGGGCGGATGGAAAGACCAAAAGTATGCTGCATTAGGCGGCATCGTTGAAGAGTGTTGTAGTGCCTTAACAAAGCCGATCACAGAACTTCAAGAGTGCATGGTAAAGCTTAATGATTTGCTTCAGGCTGTTGGCGAGTATGAACAAGTCAATCTGTAAGGGAGGGAAAAGCGTATGGCAGTAAAGGCGTCTCCCGAGACAATTAGGGAGATGAAAAAAGACATTTCCAATACCATTCGTGATATTGAGAGAATCAGCAGTGGCATCAAATCGGGAATGTCTGCGACTTCCAACTGGGATGATGCTCAGGCAGCGCAGTTCAATATGCTTATGCAGCAGATTGCACGACTGACAGCTACACCCATTGATACGTTGAACGCAGCGTTACCAAAGTTGGAAAAATTAGCACAGTCTTTAGACCAATACAACAGAGTGAAATTTTAGGAGGAAGAGAAATGGCTTTTTGTACAAAGTGTGGTGCGCAAGTTGCTGACGATGCGACTTTCTGTACCGCATGTGGTCAACCGTTAGCAGATAACAGTCAAAAACAAGCGGGTGGAGATGCTGGGATTCCTACATTCACTCCGCCAGTGCCAACATTTACTCCGCCCACGAACAATGCCCATGCGCACAATGGCCCTGTCTGCTACTATCACAAGGATGAACCCGCAGTAGCGAAATGCGCAAGGTGTGGGAAATTCCTTTGTCAGGACTGCTTTGATTCTTATGGCGTTTCTGATGGGGAATATGCCGGTAAAGCGCTTTGTTACGACTGTACCCAGCAGCTTGTAGCTGAGAACGTTGCCGAACTAACTAAGAACAAAGCCAAAATTAAAACCCAATTCATTGTTTCCCTTGTGGGTATTATCCTTGGCTTTATTGTCGGCCTGTCGGAGGGCATCTCCGGCGGAGCGGGAGCTGGCTCCATTCTAACCGGCATCATTTGCGCTGCAATTGGCGGTGTCCTTTTAAGTGCATTGAAGGCATTCTTCTCCATGGTTTGGGAAGTAATCAAGATTGCCGTATCTGGCAACTTCGGCTTCTTAACGATTTTATCGATAATTTTCAATATAATCGTCCTAATATTTAAGTGTCTATTCACAACTATCTCCAACACAATTTACTACATAAATTACCTGAAAAAGACCTCTGGATTTATCGAATCGGATCAGGCAGCCCTTCAGCAAATGAAGGATTATATGGAATACACAATGATCCGGAATCAGAACCGCGGTGTTGACATCGAAACGCTCTTGAAAGAGAATAGCGAATTGGCAGACAACTCCGTTGCACAAATGGCTCGCACACAGACCGAGGAACAAATCGAAGCAAGCATGCGAAATTGTGTTGCGACCATTAACGAAAACGGCGAAATTATCAGAAGCTTCCACGAAACTGGCAGAGCTGCCGCTTAAACTTTTAATTCCAACATAGATGGAGGTAAAGAACCATGGATAACAACACAAATGATGCTGTTGCTGCAAGAAGAAGAGCTTTGGCAGAAGCGTTGCGTACCGGGGAACCGGTAGTCGTCACTGCAAGCGGTGAGGTAGAAAAGAAAGATGACGCTCAGGATCAGGGGTTGTCTGGTATTCAAGTTCCCGATGGTAAGTTAGCTTAAGGAGGGGATGGCAATGGCATACTACTGGTATCAAAGCGACCCTCAACTTTACCAGATGGAAGTTGCGGCAATGAAAAAGTTTTTCCCATCGTTCTCAATAAACCAGCTTCAAGATGGCTCTGGCAGACTATATTGGCGCGGCAAGGTTCAGCCCACAGGTGCGGGTGGTATGGTGTGGGACATCATGTTGATTTATAAGAATACACATCCGCATGTTGGGAGTGCAAACGAGTATGGTGGGACAGTGCAAATTCTGCCGTTGAGTCCGAGACTCAAAGACATCGCTGAAAAAGTCATGCCGAGTGTTATGGCAACTTATCATAACGACTACGACGAAGTTTGTCGCAGAGGCTTCGGTCTTGGTTTACCCCACATATACAGGGATCAGTTTGGGCGCAATGAAGAATACTTTATTTGTACCGCAGACCCAAAATATTTCAAAGGCGATATGACACAGTCAACATCGGCTGCGTCCGCATTGAGTTGGGCTTGCAAATGGATCATTCTTTGCGAGATGTGGTTAAACGGCGAGATCGGAGATGATGTCGCTATGGAGGGCAACTATTAAAATGCCTAAACCTCCAAACTCTCTTGCAAAAAAGCAGAGAGTTTGGAGGTTTTATATTTGGCTGGAGGTTAGTAAATGAGAGTGGTTTTTTCAAACAGAGCATATGCTTCTGTTTTAGCAGAAACGACCGAAAAGATCAAAACTGAAACGGGTGGTCTCTTTTTAGGAACCGTACAAGGCGATACTTGGTATATTATCGAAGCAATTGATCCCGGTCCTAAATCTATATTTGAAGTCGCATATTTTGAATATGACCAGAAGTACACTCAGCATCTAATAAATAAAATAGCAAATTTATATGATACGAAGCTGTCTTTGATAGGGCTATGGCACAGACACCCCGGCTCATTCGATCAGTTCTCATCTACTGACGATGGGACAAACGCAAAATACGCTTCTATGCGTAAAGAAGGCGCAATTTCTGCATTAGTAAATTTGGATCCGTCTTTCAGAATTACGATGTACAAAGTTTGTAGACCATGTAGGTATAAGAGAATCGCTTACGAAGTCGGAGATAATCTCATTCCCGATGGACTCTTAAAGTTCAAAAGCCCAGATAAGTTTTTCTCTATTATGGATGGTATTTTACGCAAGCCGGAGGCTGTTGGAGTATCATCTGGTGAGTATCACAGATCTGTTAGTTTAGCGTCCTTCATGAATTTTATTCAAGCTCAGATGCAACCGTTTGAATGTAAAGACGTTGATGTGTGCGACTTAAATGACAATGCACCTGTGCAAGAACGACTTATAGATGCTGTTGTTGAAGATTTGACTTTCATGGCTGACGTGCTTGGTATTGAAACTTCAATCTTGTTAGAGGATAAGTATCTAACGGTCTATCAAGAAGCAATTGACGCAACTACAAAGCTTTATTTTACATTTTCTACTCAACAACAATTCATCATTCTTTCGTATGCTGGAAAATGTTATTCGTATCAAAGAAATCTATTCGCTGATTCATTTAGAAAAGCAAAAGCCGAACGTGATAAAGAAGTCCAGCGAAAAGCTTCTAACGTGGTTGGCTCTGTTATACGAATAATTGGACTTAATAAAAACGAGGAGCAACAAAATGGAGATTAAACGCCCTAAGAATTTTTTTGGAGAAGACATACCGCTTACCGTTTTTATTTCGGCAGAGCAGTTACATAATACCCACTGCGGGAAATTATATGGAAAGTACTTTGAAGATACGGGTATTTTTAATATTTTCCCTGTTGAACTCTCAAATCGTGGTGAATATCTTGGCGATGTCCTCTCAGAAAATAGCATCCCGTCCTCCGATGGTTTCTGTGGAATTATTACAGCGGATGGAATAGATTTTTATTGGCGTGGGGAAAAGGCTGTTACTGAATCATATGGATTGTATCAAAGCATCTTCTCAAGGAACACAGGTATTCTTGAAACAGATGTAATGAAGAAAAAGTGTGCTGTAATTATTGGATGTGGCTCTGTGGGCAGTTTGGTCGCAATGGAATTGGCGAGGGCAGGTGTGGAGCAGTACGTTCTTTGTGATGCTGATACACTTGAATATCACAATGTGTGCCGACATCAATGTGGCATTGAAGATGTGGGAGATCTAAAAGTTAATGCCCTAAAAAGAAAAATACTTAACATCAATCCAAAAGCAAACGTGAAAACCTTCGGCGGAATTATTCAAAATATACCTAAAGATATGCTCGATGAAATGTGTGTTCCGCTCGAAACAATCTTTGTTGGATGTGGAGACAACAGGACTGCTGATGTCTACGCCAACAAAATTGCGATCTATTACAATGCAGCTTTTATTTCTATTGGTTTTTGGGAGCGGGCGTATGCAGGTGAGATTTTTTATCATATCCCCAATAAAAATATGCCGTGTTATAAGTGTGCATTGGGTAGTGGAGACCTGTCGGGGCGCGTAGAGGCTAATCACCACGTTTACTCCAATCAGGAGAATGTCGAAAGTGTCAAGTTTGAACCTGGTATTTCTGTAGACATCAATTTCATTACAAGCATTGGAATCAAACTGATCATTGACATTTTGAACTCCACAAATGAAAACTACATTCCCCGCTTGCTTAACAACTTGCAACAGTACACTCTAATTTGCAACACAAGCAACCCCGCAATCGGAGGCGAAATGGTAGAAATCTTTAGCTATCCCCTGCAAGTGACCACCTCTTTAGTTGTTGGATTTGGGAAAGAGTGTAGCGGAACTTGCAATTTTGAGTTAGAAGACAAGTGAGCGCACAATAAGCCTGTTTAGGAGAAGGGATTGAATTAAAATGAAAGCGATAGCTCAAAACGAAATCTTTGCGTTGATTACAGACCTGAATGCGTTTGCCGATAGTGCAGAAGCGCTGATTAGCACTACGCAGACAGATTATGACAAAGATAAAGCGCTGCTCTTAAACAGGCATAGTAGTGCTTTGGCACAGTTAGACAACTCATATAAAGCCAATTGTGCAGCCGTTCAAGGAAAGTGTAAAAAGACAATCGCAGATGCGAGAAGGATTCTTGATGAAATCACCAGATTAGACGGGAAACTGGCTAAAGTTGACAAGTACTATGTAAAGACGAAAAAGAAACGCGAAGAACTGCTATCTGACAAAACCAGCGAGAATTATGATGATACGACTGACTATTTTGCCGCTCTGGAAGAAATCAAAAAAGCTTTTGATATTCTTTTCAAAAAATACTCAGAAGATATTCTTCCGGGGTTGATCAATGGCTTGAATTATCTGTTTTCAAGCCAGAGGAAGAAGGACTACGAGGAACTAATCGTTCTTAAGAACACAGTGACGGTGTTTGTCGAAGAAATAGAAGAAATGCTTCCAGTCCTTGCAGACGAAAATCTCACTGCACTTAAGGAAGAGTATTTTACGCAAAGGGGCGGTATTGTTGAACGACAAAAAAACGAGCTTGCCTCTTTTGAAAACGATCACCTTGCAACATTGGATCGCGTTGCAGAGAAAATATGCACTGACCTAGATAATATTCTTCCTGATGCGTTCGTCGAGTATTTGTGTGAAATGATTGCAAATTATGGTAGTTCACTGCATAAAGTCAACGCTACTGATGTTATTCAGAATGATGTGCTGAACATGTGCTATGTGTACTACCCTGTAGATTACTTTGTGCAGTCTCCTATTGTGGCATCGATCATCAAAGATAAATGCTCCAAGCTTTTTACAGAGGGAGCTATTCGATTTCCCCTGATGATGTCTACTGCGGATGCGCCTGTGTGGATGGTTGCGAATGATCACAGTAATAATTTGACGGTTCAGGCATTTATGCACTCGATCATGTTTGGAATGCTTTCGTCTTGTCCGGTTGAAAAACTGACATACACTATTATTGATCCTGAAAATCGTGGTAATAGCATTTCTCCTTTTTTTGATGCGAAAAAGAAACTCCCAGAGCTTTTTGGTGAGAAAATTTATATCAGTAAAGATGAGATTACATCCCAAATTGGTCGGTTAAATGAGAAGATTGAGGACATTCTTCAAAACCGATTGGGTAACCAGCACGAAACTATATTTGATTATGCGAAGGAAGTTACTGACTACAATTTGAACGTTGAGTTGGTTGCGCTCTACGATTTTCCGAAAGGATTTGATGATAGAACTCTTTCTGAATTGCGTAACATATTACGGAATGGAAGCAAATGCGGTATATATACCATCATTTCATATCTTCCGGATCCTGATAGTACTCAATCGCGGGAATATCAACAGAGTTTACAGTCTATTGTAGAGCTTTCGACATACATCAAGCAAAACGGTGACGGCTTTGTGGTGCGCGGATTACCGCTTCTTTATTACGCCATGCCTGATAAGGTCGAGTTTTCTAAGTTCTTTAGCAAGTATATGCTCATCTTTGAAGGCATCAAAAATCGCGGGATTGCGTTTTCTCCGTTAATTAGAAGGCTGATTGAGACAAAAGATTCCATTGAACTTGATAGTCGCATTACTCAGCTCTGCGATCTAATGGGAAATTACGAAAAAACATACGCTCAAGTACCTGATGTTAATGCCGTGTTTCCTGAGCTGGTTACATTGGGAAGCGTCCTATATCCCGCGGATATTTTTTCCGATAGCATAGGCTACCAGCGCATTGTCGATAGATTCGGAGTCGGACGAAGAGCAGAAAATGACAGTCCCTCACTTATCGAGCTGCCACTGACATTTGATTTGCGTAATTCGTTTAATCTCTTTTTGAACTGTCCTGAATCGAGCAGCCAGAATATGCTTGCATTCACGCACCATGTTATATGGAGTTTTCTATCGTTTATGCCGGTTACAAAAGTGGATATATGCGTATTTGATAGCGAACAGCGTGGCAACAGTATAATACCGTTCCTTGACTTCCGCAAACGCTCTCCCGAAACATTTGACCAAAAGATTTATACAAGCCAAGAGGCAATGTATGCACGGCTTCAAAAAATCAATGCTCAAATAGACGAATTTATTCAGGACAAGCTCGGAAATCGGTATCGAGATATTCTTGATTACAATCGAAATACACCAAACAGGACTGAACCTGTCACACTTATGGTCCTGTATGATTTTCCTAGTGGTATGGATGGGCGCAGTATTGACCTTTTAACGAGTATTTTGAGGAATGGCAACAAATGTGGAGTTTTTACTATCATTTGTTATAACCCCAATATTACTTATTCTCGGTACGAAAGTATTGATGAGCGCTTGGAGAAGCTATGTAAGTATTGTGCGACTATTGATTATAAGGATGGGCATTATAGCCTGCTTCCGTATAATCTACAAATCAATACGCCTCAAATGCTCAATTCAATGACTGCCGATTCCTTTATTACCGAGTATATTGAAAAGAGCGACATAATAAAAAAGCAAGGACTATCTTTCAGGGATATTATATCTAAAGAACTCTTTTCCTTCGATTCATCTAAGTCATTGAAAATCCCTGTTGGTGTTGGAGATGGGGACAGCATTGTAAGTATTACAATTGGTGAAGGTTCTTCGCATCATGGACTCATTGCTGGCGCAACGGGATCAGGCAAGTCTACTTTGTTACATACGTTAATCATGAGCAGTATGTTGCATTATAGTCCTGAACAGCTTCATCTTTACCTAATGGACTTTAAGAGCGGTACAGAATTTAAGGTATATGAATCAGTAAAACTCCCACACATTCAGCTTCTTGCGTTGGATGCAATGCAGGAGTTTGGTGAAAGCATACTCGAAAACCTTGTAACTGAGATGGAACGCAGAGGTTCTCTTTTCAAGAGTGTGGGACAAACAAGTTTGAAAGGCTATGTGCAAGCAACCGGAAAAGCATTGCCAAGAATCTTGGTTATCATGGACGAATTTCAGATTCTATTTAACGACTCAACAAACCGAAAGGTTGCAATGAACTGTGCTGAGCTGACGAAGAGAATTGTAACAGAAGGTCGAGCTTTCGGTATTCACTTGTTGATGGCAACGCAATCCACCAAGGTGATTTCTGATCTCACCTTATCGCGCGGTACAATAGAGCAAATGCGTATCCGCATTGGTTTGAAATGTGGCGAAGACGATGCAAGGTATCTATTTTCGGATCAGAATGATGCGAAGGCACTTGCAATGATGAAAGGTCCTATCGGTACAGCCGTAATGAATTTGGACTACACTGAGCAGCCCAATATTGGTTTCAGAGCGGCGTACTGTGATGATGCAACTCAAAAAGAATATCTTGACTTGATAAGCAAAACATATGCCGATATGCCAGCAACCCTTCAAACATTCGAGGGAAGCAGAACAACAGAACTGCTGGATTACTTCAGAAGTGAGAATATCGGCATCACTGCTGAACTACCCGTAAAAATTCATATGGGTACACTCATCAAAGTTGCTCCCCCCTTTACTATTTCCATTGATAAGAAAAAGAAACACAATCTTTTGATATGCGGCTCTAACGAGAGAATGGCAAACACTATTAGTAACAACTATATGATTTCTGCTTTGCTCAATCGCAACTCAACCGTATATTGTATTGATGGAGATAAACTTGTCGGAGATGATGACTCGGCAGATTTCTACCATTCCCTTAGTCAGTGTAGCAGCCAGTTTAAGATTGCTCAGGATCGTAGTGACATTATTATGTTCATAAATGAGATTTACCAGAGCTATCAGACATGGAAAAAGCAAAACAGCGATGATACCATTTTTGTTGTGATTAAGAATCTTCAATTTCTGGATATTGTCAAGTCGATGCTCAAAGGAGATATGATCGATGAGAGTGAGTTTGTTGACCCTGCAAACGATGCACAGGAAACCATTGATCCACTTGCGGCTTTTAATGCTATAGCCAATTTCTCGGCTAATAAAGCCTCCGACGAAAATATGTCTGTTGGCGAAAAGCTCATCAGACTTGTGGAGGACGGTTCAGGATTTGGCATCTATTTTGTAGTAACATCCCTTGAGTACCAAACTGTCCGAGAAAGTATGTACTTCGGAGAAAATGTTTTAGCGAAGTTCCCTGAACGCATAATTTTCTCTCTTAACGCGAATGATGCGGAAAACCTTGTTGAAAATGTCTCTGTTGCTGGATTGCGAGATAATACGGTTTATTTTACTGACGGAGTTAAAAACACCTTCCAAATGAAACCGTTCATAACTCCATCTGTAAATGAACTAAAGAAACTATTTGATTAAACCGTTGGATATGCCATATACGCAGAGGGGTACGCCTCTTTGGGTATATGGCTAATTCCAGTATTCAAAAGTGGGAGGGATCGTCTTGGGAATTGTAAATTCCGATGCTGCTGAATTGCTGCGATCTTGGAATAATATTAAAACTGCAATTTCAAGCATTGAAACAACTAAAGCATCGATAACAAGAAAGTACCAGCAACTTAATGGAGAGTGGAAAGATAGGAAATATAAAGAATTAGGCGACATTGTTCAAGAGTGCAACAAAGCCTTAAACGAAATATTAAAGACACTATCTAAAGGTGAGAAGTTCGTTGGTTCACTTGCAAAAAGTTTGCAAGAATATGAAAGTACGGAATTTTTGGGGGGTCCGTCAAATCAAGAACAGACAGCAAATGGTCATTACGAAGCATCAAGGGCATTTGGTTCTGGTGGCATTGGCGGTTTCTTTGCTAACATTTTTAATAGAAGTCAGAATATCAATGATGCGCTAAAAGGCGTTGAATACAAGCCTATACAGCCTGCTGGTTCAGCAAGAAGTGAGCAACAAATCATTAGTAGCATAAGCGGCGGTGATATGACCGAAGGTTCTTGCTCTTCATTAGCTCTTGCATATGCGGGCAATAGAGCTGGTTACATTGTTTGTGATTTTCGTGATGGTCAAAGCCGCGAAGTTTTTTCTTCAAGATCGTCAATAGAACAAATTGCTAATTTGGACGGAGTAAATTCACAGGTCTTACGCGGAACAGATGATACGATTTGTGCAGAACAATTGATGTCGAGTATGGTACAAGGAAGGCAATATTATATGGCAACCGGAGCACACGCCGCTGTGGTTCGGTTGAATAACGAAGGAATTTATCAATATTTGGAACTCCAAAGTGGAACTCCAAATGAAAACGGATGGCATTCCCTCACCTTAAGGGATTTATACTCAAGGTTCGGTTGCGAAGATGGGCAGTCAATAGAGTATGCTAACTACCTTATTGATTTGGATTCCTTGCAAAACAATACAGATTTCCTAAATCTTTTGGGATACATCAATACAGATGAATCAGCGCAGATGAGAGGAGAAAATGGGCATGTCCGATAAAAAAGAACTGAAATTTTCGTGGTTGCCAAAGTCAGACAAATTAGGAGAACGGCTATTTACATTTGATGGTGAGCATGTGTTTAACCTTTTTAGGGATTATCCTCATGCACTTACTCCTGAGCAGAAAAGAGCGTTTGACGAAGCAAACCCGTTTTGGGCTGATTTCTTCAAAGATAGGAAATATGTGAACAGTGATGATAATTGAAAAATGATTTTCTATCTTTAATTCTGTTGCCTGGTAAAAGCATAGAAAGGAGGGTGGCTCAATGGATATATGGCATAGGCTTGGTAGAATATTTCGGGCTTCAAACTTAGGAACACTTCTGTTCTTCGTATTGAACATGGGGTTACTATACATGATATTTATCCCCAATGGCATTCCATTTGAAGTTATAATCGCAAGCTACACTATAACAGTGCTTATTAGTCTATCTCCTTTGGGCGAATGGACGCTTGCCATATTTGCTGGGGCAAGAGAAATTAAACGCAATGACATCAAAATCAGGTTGATTCCTCTGCTTGAAGTTGTGTTTGAACAAGCCAAAGCGAAAACACCGTCCATGCCGGATACCCTCAATTTGAAGATCATCCATGATCAATCCGTAAATGCTTTTGCTATTGGACGTAGGACGATATGCGTAACTGATGGATTATTGAATCTTTCTGACGATGAAATAATGGCTATGTTTGCGCACGAGTTAGGACATCTTGCTTATAAGCACTCGACTATCCAACTCTTAATAGGCGGTGGCAATGTCTTTATTTCCGGATGCCTTTTGCTCCTGAAGGCGAGTTGTTGGGTGATAGCCACAATCTGCGGATTGGTTGCCGGAATTGTTACGAGAAGTCTTATAGCCAGTGCATTAGCAACTTTAGCAGTTGGCATCTCCGCCGGAATGATTTGGATTTGGACAAAGTTCTGTATGCTTTTCTTGATGTGGTCAATGCGCCAGAATGAGTATGTTGCTGACGAATACGCATATAGCTTGGGATATGGGAATATTTTAGCAAGCATATTAGACAGACATATATGTTCATCACCGGGGACAGGATTGTTAAAAGCACTTTATTCTACGCATCCTCACAGTGATGACCGTATCGCAAGACTACAAGAGTTGGGGGCAACGTATTCAAGGTTTTGAGATAAGAGCAAAAAGCAGACAGAGTGTGGAAGCACAATCCTCCGCACCCGGTCTGCTTTTCTATCATTTGAAACAGTGAGACTATTTATTTCTTATGTTCGTTATTCGAGCTGCTTTTTTTGCGATGGTTCACGGATATGCTCGGCGGAAGGGGCAAGAAAGGAATCTACATTTGCCTTCAAAGTGTCGATCATCCGTGCGTCCTTTTTGAGCTTCGCACGTTCATTATAGAGCCGCTGCTGCTCTTCAAGAAGCCTCTGCTGTTCCGCTTGCAGTGTCTTTAAGCTCGGCAGTTTTTCATCGCCTTGCATGGCAAGCAGTGTACTCCGCGCCGCCTCAAAAATCACAAGCTCGGCTTCGTGCTTTGCTTTGAAGCTCGGCTTGTCTTTCGTCTTCTGGAAGGCGTCATATACGGGCTTGAGCCGCTGGTAGTTGGAGATGTTCTTGATAAGCGGTTGGACTTTCCGCAGTCGCGCTTCAACGTCTTTCAGTTCCTTGCCGGTGCGGTCATAGGAGCTGTGAACATCCTCGACCTTCTTCTCAAGATCGGTGTATTGGAGCAAGTTGTTTTCCGTGAGATAGTTGAGTGTCCGCGCCGCTTCCTTGAGGATTGTGAGCTTGGCTTTATACTCATAACCCCTGCTGTCAATGAGCCTGATCCGTTCCTGAATATCTCCGATGAGAGAGATGCCATTTGGCACGGTCTGTCTCTGGCTTCTTCGGGGAGTCCGTCCAGCAATCCGCTCCTTGATGCGTTCCTCGGTGTAGTTTTCTCCGATGGTCTTAGACCGGGTAAATCGCTCCTGACCTTCAGCTCGGAAGGAGATGTATTTCCCGGTTTTGATTTCATAACCGGCTTCCTGCATGAGCCGCAGAAAGTCATCGTAGTCCTTCGCTGTGATGACAAGCCGGTCGATGGTCTGCTTGAGCTTCTGCTTCCAGCTCGTGCCTTTCTTCGCCTCGGTGTATTCCTTGTAGTCCATGCCTTTGTTCTGCGAGGGAGGTATCACGGACAGTCCGTGTTCCTTGCAGATTTCGTCGCTCAGAAGACGCAGCTCCCGGTATGTCCGCTTGTTGCTCCGGTAGGAGTGGTAGTCCACAAAGTTGACGGCATTGAAGATGATATGGTTGTGGCAATGCCCTTTGTCGATGTGGGTTGCGATGACATACTCGTACTTGCCCTTGAGCCATTCGTCGGCAAATTGCTTGCCGATCTCATGAGCGACTTCCGGAGAGACTTCGCCTACATCGAAAGACTGAATGAGGTGTCTGGCAATGACTTTGGGGATCTGCGCACCTTGCTGTGTCGCGAGATTTCTTGTCCATTCAAATTCCTTCGCCGCCGCATCGCTTGCAGCACATCCGTAGGACGAAACATAGAAGGCATCGTCTGTCTTCTGCGGGTCAAGAATATAGGCGAGAGCTTTGTTTACAGTTCCTCGGATTGGCTTGATTTTAGTAACTGCCATATCTCACCCTGCCTTTCTTTCAGCTCTGCAACATCATCCGCATAGAAGTGTCCGGTGGAGTTGATGCGGCGGCAAATTTGATTGATGTTCGAAGCAACACGGCTGACTGCGGCGGCAAGTTTCTTCTGCTGCGTATAGTCCACCTTGATGATATAGCCGTCAATCAGCATCTTCCTCGCATACGCTCCAAAGTTCTTTGTTCCGAGTTGTTGCATCTTCCTTTCGATGAGTTCTTTTTCGTATTCCGTGACTGCAAGCCGCATGAGAATCGGTCTTGTTCTATTAGCCATAGGCGATCCGTCCTTCCGTAAAGTTTGAGGGTTTGGGAGGCTTCCCAACAAGCATTTTTCAGATTAAGGGGAGGGTTTCCTTAATCGAAAATCGCAAGTGTGGCTACACTTGCTGTGCTTGCTATTCTCTAAAATCGTATTCCCTCGCAGAGACTCCCCGTAAAATCCCCCTTCACTCTATACGGACAAATAAAGCAAAAATGTCAGGTATCCGAAAAAGAAAAAGACGCTCAATAGCGTCTTTTTCAAACCGTTTTCAATATTACTCAAGCACTGAGAATAGCTCTCCCTCAATAGACAGCACATCATCCATCGGAATCTTTGCGCCGTCCTGCATGGTGATCCGCCGCTCAAAATCATCGATCTTTTTGACTGCGCCGACTGCTGATACATATTTTCCGCCAGCCTTCCGCTCATCAGGCCGGAAGTAGGTAATGATAACTTCCGGTGCTTCATCAAGGGCTTCCATAAGAAGCTGATACTTCATATCCAATGCACTTAGAGCTTCCACGTCAAGTTCGATCCTTTCGTCAGTCAGACGTCCGGTTTCTTTGATTGCAGCATCGTAACCGGTGAGGGCAGCGAAGGGAGCAAACTGCGCTGCACGATCTGACATTGGCATCTGTGGTCGGGTCTTGGAGACGTGGTGAGGATGCCCCATGATCTCGTTGTATTTTCTGTTCACGCCTTGTGCCCTCCGATCTGCGCATTACGGTCTTTGGCAGTTGCGCCTTCTTCAAGATTCATCGCCT
>ENA-UAZD01000406-UAZD01000406.1-human-gut-metagenome-genome-assembly--contig:-NODE-406-length-17699-cov-9.532362_pt1 | contig 17699 bp, 24 predicted proteins | sample MGYA00244112_ERZ654658 | MGnify/ENA primary metagenome ERZ654658 (study PRJEB26926, sample SAMN06164608) | human gut metagenome | biome: ENVO:00009003; feature: ENVO:2100002; material: ENVO:00002003... | reverse complement strand
TATAAGAGACAGGCATAAATGCTTGAAATTATTTGATTTTCAGTTTCTTTTTCTTTGCGGACAGCACTTTCAGAAGAACTTCATCTACTGCGTCGGTGTATCTTCCTTGTACTATGAGATTATTTTTCAGATTGATAAGCGACTGTATCACTCTGCTTTGCTCATCATCGGTTAGGTAAATGTGATATTTCTTTTCTCTCATCGGCTGTTCCTCCAGTTCTTAAATATTTTCCTGATTATCTTAATATCTTCTTCTGTATCGGAAGATATAAATATATGTACGCTCTGAAATGCCGCTTTGATACGCTGTGCATATTCGGGTTCCGCTTCGTTTGGCTTCATCGGCAACTTAATGAGTTTGATTCCACGTTGTTTACAGAGATGTTCCTTTAGTATGTCTATCTTCTCCGAGTCCGTATTCACTTGAATGGCAACCTGCTCCAGTGGGATATATACATCAAGTGGAATACCGAATAACCTGTCAGAGCCAAGTTCAACTTTCAATCCTTTCAAATTGGCATAATAACTGATTGCAAGAGCCGGGAACAACGACAGATACTCCTGCTCACATATCCTGCACCCTTTTCCGAGAACAGTACGCTCGTTTATCTTCATACTCCAAGAATGACCGTATCTGCATTTCCACCACGCTCTCTTTGCCGAATTTCTTGAAACTTCTGTCGGCTTCAACTTATTTAACTTATAATCCCATTCTGTAATAAGCTGCTTATCCGTTGTAGCCAAATCATTGTATCCGCCAAGCACCTCTCGCTCTGCACAAACAGGGCAGACAGTTCCTTTTACACGAGCATTGATGACGGATTTCCATTCATTACCGCATTTTCTGCAATGCCACCACATATTTTTCCTCGACTTTGCGTTGACCTCATCAGGCTGCAATGGATAATTCTTGCTCGACCACTCTTTGGCTATCCGTGGGTGTGTGCTTTTTAGGTCATTCTTTCCTTTTATAAATGTATATCCACTGCAACAAGGGCATTTACTGCCACCTGAGCGTGTAGAGATAAGCGTATTCCACTCATAACCGCAGGTCTTACACTTCCACCAAGCTTTGCTGTTTGCAAACGCCGTAACTTCGGTGGGCTTCTTTTCGTTTCTATCAGACCATTCGTCTGCTACATCCGGAAATACTGTCGCAAGGTCATTAAATCCTGCAAGCACTTTGTTATGGGAGCAGTACGGGCAACCTGTTTTGTTGATGGTTCTGCTCTTTACAGTGGCTATCCATTCGTGTCCTAATTTACACTTCCATATCACTTTCTTGTGTGAGCCGATAGATACCTCTGTCGGCTTGATTTCATTTTTCTCTGACCACTCCGAAGCCAATTCCGGCTTCAATGTACTTAAATCGTTAATTCCCTCAATCACTCTCGCACCGGAGCATATGGGGCATTTCTCGCCACTGGAACGAGCCTTTACGCTTGTCTGCCATTCGTGACCACAAGTACCTTTCCACCATACTTTTTTATTTGAACCGAAAGTAATGTCATCGGGTGTAAGCGGTAAGTTTTTCTCCGACCACTCCGAAACAAGTTCCGGATGTGCTTCTGCTAAACTGTTATTCATAGCCAAACCTCAACCTCCTTGTGCTTAGAGTATATGAAGTTTTGGCTTTATCTTATAGTTTGCGAATACCCGTATAAATAGAAAAAGCCCTTTGAGAAAAGGATTTCTCCTCTCTCAAAGGGCAAATAGACAAACTGATTATATTATTCTACTAACCATCTATTGAAAAATACTGTAATTTTTCAAAAGCATCGTCCATAAATTCAAACTCAAATATATGACAATCATCAAATGACTGTTCGCAATAAGTCACTTTCCCATTATCATAATCGACAATAGGTCTGCCAAGATTTCTCTTTACATCTTCAACAGTAACTTGTCCATATATTTCTTTAATATCAGGTAGCATAAAATCAATTATTCCGTCCAAATGCTTAAAATAATTATTAGCCAAAGTTTTTACAGTATCCTGAATATCTTCTTCTGGTTCTTCGTCCCAAGCAAAAATCAGTCCCTCATACTCAAAAACATACTGTCCTATATCTTCTCTAAATTCCATTATGCCTTCTCCTTTCAATTATTGAATTTGCTTTTCATTTTAGAAAATGGGCAATCCCGATTGGAATTGCCCATTCATCGTACTAATTATGCGATTTTTTCTTGCTTGCACCGATTTCTGCATCAAATGATGTAAGTTTGATGTAAACCGCTGTTTTTTCAGTTTTTTATCAAATGAAGTACGTCCCGTCTATTTGGTAAAACGGTACATCTTTACATCATCTTAATAGAGCTTTGCACCTGCCGGAATGTGGTCATCAACCATCAGAAGATGAAGCTTTTCTTCACCTTCTTCTTCGTGGATAGCACTGAGGAGCATACCGCAAGAGTCAATACCCATCATAGCTCTCGGTGGAAGATTTGTGATAGCGATAAGAGTCTTTCCAACCAGTTCTTCAGGCTCATAATAAGCGTGAATACCGCTTAAAATGGTTCTGTCTGTGCCTGTTCCGTCATCAAGAGTGAACTGTAACAGTTTCTTTGACTTCGGTACTGCAACACACTCTTTAACCTTTACTGCACGGAAATCTGACTTGCTGAATGTATCAAAATCAACTGCTTCCTCAAATAAAGGCTCAATCTTTACCTTAGAAAAATCAATCTTTTCAGGTTCTGCTTTCACTTCTTCAGCAGCCTTAGATTTTACATCATTTTTCTTATTTACATCATTCAAGGTCTTCATTGTCGGGATTGCCTGTGGATATTTTCTATATAAGTCTATATGCGCCTATATATCTCTATATCTGCGAACACCCAACTCACTTATGCACTGTACTTGACTGCCAACGCCTGCCATCATCCGAGAAATTGGCGTAAGGTTTGGCGTAAATGGCGTAAGCCATCATTGTTTATAATTCCGACAATAAAACCTCAACAAATTCTATAGACAATTTATTATAGCATCTCCGAGGCAAATTTTCAATATATTACAGACCTTTTTTACGCCATTCAAAGAAAATGTCATAAACTTGTCGCATATCCTTACTGCTATCTGAAGTAATGAAAATGTGTGCCTTCCCGAAACCTTTTCTGATTTCACTACATACCGATTCACGATTCTGTGTATTACTGAGTCGAACATATTGAATACCTCTCCGCTTGCAAAGGTGGGCAGTCACAGCTCCTATATCTTTTTCTAATCGTGTTCCCTTAGACGGAAAGTCAAAAGCTAACTTGATTTCAGGTATGTATGCGTCAAGCTGTATTCCAAGGGTATCTTCGTTATCCAGCTCGACTTTAAGATGATTTTTATTTGCATAATATAGCACAAGAAGCTGCGGCAGAGTTGAATCAAAATCCGCTTCACAGGACGGACAGCGTTTATGTTCTATCGTGCGGTTTGATATTCTGTCCCGGCGTGAATGTCCGAAGGCACACCTCCACCACACATACCGCATTGAGCTACGGGAAATTTGAGTCGGCAAAACATCTGTATTCTTTTCATAGTCCCACTCTGAAAGAATACACGGGTCTGTCGTTGCGAGATCGTTGTATCCTTTCTTAACTGCTCTGTCTGCACACACAGGACATTGCAGCCCTTTTGCACGAGAAGCAATAACCGCTTTCCATTCGTGACCGCATACCTGACACTTCCACCATACATTCTTAGTTGACTTTTCGCTTATCTCATCGGGCATAAGCGGAAGATTTTTGTCCGACCATTCTTTTGCAAGGCGTGGATGTCTTGTCGCAAAATCATTAAAGCCTTTCAGCACCTTTATATCTGTGCAGTACGGACATTTACTGCCGCCTGATCGGGTTGAAATAAGCGTGTACCATTCGTGTCCGTGTTCGCATTTCCACCATACTCTTTTATTTGCAAACGGCGCAACCTGTGAGGGCAGTAGTGGATAATTGCGTTCTGACCATTCCTTTGCAATCTCCGGCATTACCGTTTCCAAATCATTAAATCCCGGCAATAGGGTTCTGTGTGTGCAATACGGACAGCCTGCCCCACGCACTCTGTCACGGATAGGCGCCGACCATTCGTGACCGCATTTTCCACGCCATATTGCTTTTTTGTGAGAGCCTGTACCTACCATAGACGGCAACAACGGCAAATTCTTTTCCGACCATTCCTCTGCGGTTTTGGGTGCTAATGTTGCAAGATCATTGATACCTTGGATAATCCGTGCATTGGAGCAGATCGGGCAGTTTTCCCCGTGTGAGCGAGCCTTTACACTGGTTTGCCATTCGTGACCGCATTTGCCTTTCCACCAATAGACTTTGTTTGAGCCATACGGAACTCTATCAGGCGTTACCGGAAGATTCTTCTCTGACCACTCAGCTATAAGCTCAGGCTTCATCGCTGCCAAGCTCTTTTCCATAATACCACCGTCCTTTCACACATAAGTATAATGAAAAAGTAACTCTCTGTTAAATGTACGACTGTCAAATTCGCATACCACAAAACCGTGAAAACAAGATGTTCTTCATTGCTCTGTTATAAAACCCCAAGACAGTAAAAGCCCCGCAGGATAAGGATTTTCCTACGGGGTGATTTCAATTTTTACCACAATTTACGCCAAACTTTCGACACTCGCCATAAAGCTGCCAAATGAAGCGATTTCTTTCTTCTTCATTTCCTTAGTGACATCCACATAGATATTCATAGTTGTTTTCACATCGGCGTGTCCGAGGACATCCTGAATTACCTTCAGATTGATACCCGACTCGCAAAGGCGTGTAGCAAATGTGTGTCTGAGGTTGTGGCAGCTAAAATCGGGCAACAGGATAGGGTCAGACTCAAGACCGACTTTTTCAAGAACTTCATCATTGCAGTCACGAATAGCTCTTTTGATTGCCTTATTCAGATTGCCTTGATTCTGAACATGACCGTCACGGTTGATAAAGATGAAATCATCGTAACCGTCAATCTGATCTACGCTGGTCAGCTCTGCCTGCTGCTGATACTCCCGCTCCATTTCAAACGCCGCCTTGACCTCCGCTGTCATCGGGATCAAACGCTCTCCGGCTTGTGTCTTTGGAGTATTGATTGAATAGTAGCACCCAAGCGAATCACGGTGATTATAGTAAACAAGGGTGTGATTGACACTTACCATACCTTCCTCAAAATCTACATCTCGCCAGCGAAGCCCAGTGATCTCGCCAACACGCATACCCGTATTTACCATTATATAAAATACAGGATACCAATGCTGATGTTTGGGACTTGTTTTCAGGAAGCGGATAAAGAGTTCCTGCTGTTCTCGTGTAAGTGCGTATCTCTTTTCTCTTTGGTAGTTATGAGAGGCTTTCAACTCCTTGAGCATATTATCGACGGGATTATTTCGGATATAGTTGTCATCAACCGCAATCTGAAAAACCTGATGAAGCACATTATGGACATTCTCAATAGTTGCCACCTTCATCACTTTCCCATCCGCCAAGCTGTTATAGAACTTGCGAATATCGGACTTTTTGACCTGTGTTATCCTGTTCTTCCCGAAAGACGGCATAACGAACATCTCATACATATAAATATAGTTCTTCATCGTGGAGTCCTTAATTCCTCGCTTGAGCTGACACCACATTTTGAACATTTCATTTACCGTAATGCTTTTGACATCCGTTTTTACACCGTCGTGTTCATCAACGATAACGAGTTTTTCCAGTTCCCTGAGTTCGTCAAGATTAGGGGCATATACCGAATGCCGCTTTCCGTCGGGAGTTGTCCATCTGAACTCATAGCTGCCGTTAGGTCTTTGCGTTTCGCCCTTTTGAAGTCTGATGCGTTTATCATCAAATCTTCGCTTTTCAGTTTTCTTCTGTTTCATAGTGAGCCTCCTTATAGTGCTTTGATAGTTTCAAGATAATTGTCCAACTTCTTACGGTTGAGAAGCCGCTTGTTGCCAACCCATAAGACAATTTCAGAATTTTCATCTGACAGTTCTCTCAGCTTATCTCTGCCTATGCCTGTATATGCAGCCGCTTCATCCAGCGTCAGATGTGTCTTTTGCCAAACGGGAACTTGTATGTCTTTCGCCATAATCGCTTACCTCCTTGGTACTGTTACACCCATAGGATAATAGAAACAGCGAAAAGACTCAAAGGTGCGATTGGGCAAATCGCACCTTTGACAAATCAGATTGAATATGCCTGTTCCAAGTATTCCTCCAGTTTCTTTCTCTTGAAGAGCCTTCTGCGTCCAATCCACACTACACAATCTTGGCAGTTACCCTCCGAAAGTTCACGAAGCTTGTCACGACCAATGCCTGTGTACTCCATAGCTTCGTCGGTTGTGAGTAGCAGCTTTTCCCAAATAGGAATATTGGCTTCCTTTTCCTCTCTCATCGGGTATCACCCCCAATGCCAAAGCTGATTTTGATACATTCATCAACCTGTTTCACCGTCTTTGTATCTACCGTACCGACATATCCACGAAGTCTGCATTTATCTATCGTCCTAATCTGCTCAAGCAGGACAATAGACTTTTCAGACAAGCCGCAGACCGTATCTAAAGTAATGTGCGTCGGCAGGACTGCCTTGCTGGTCTTGGTGGTTAAGGGAGCGATTATGGTAGTAGGGCTGTTCCGGTTTCCTACATCATTCTGAATGATAAGTACGGGTCTGATACCATCCTGTTCTGATCCGACCGTACCAGACAGCTCTGCAAAGTAAATTTCGCCCTTGCGGACTTGTTTCACATTTCTATCCATCAATGTTGCCTCCTAAAAAGTTCTCTCACTTCTTAGCCGCAACATTTTTTTGTGAAAACCCAACCCCAAAATCAGTATTTTTTCAAAAAGTTCTTTACAAACTCATCCAACTGGTGCTTCCTCTTTTGCACTGTAGTGCCGGAAATACCATATTTCTGTATAAAAAAGCGTGTGGCAGAAGCTCGCTTGCCTGCAAGGTAGAAATCAAGCAGTTCGTTCGCCCAAGGCTTCCATTCGTTCAATCTTCTTCTCAGTTCCTGCATCATCATATCGCTTCCGACTTCTTTCTCTACATCCTCGGAGCTTGCCAAGACATTTTGGAGTGGTACATTATCATCTCCGTCGCTGAAATAGTCCAAGGAAAGCATACGGTATCCTTTTTCGTATTTCCTTTTCTGTACTGACACTTCGTATCTTGAGTGCCACCTGTTGTATTCTTCTCGTGAGGTTTCGATATACAGACAATCAATATCCTCAAAGTCGCTGATACAGTCTTTGATGAAAAATCTGCGCTGTTCCCTCGGAAGTCTTTTGTTCTCCTCCATTATGCTATGCCACTCCTGCGGGGTAGCAACAACAAGTTCTTTTTCCTTTGCGTTTACATCCTTATAAACTAAATATGTGTTTTTCATTTCCGTGATCTCCTTAAAATTCTGAATTTTTGATATAAAAGGTGAAATCAAAAATTCGGAGATCACGGGTACTTTGCGATTTGGCTTTGCCAATAAAAAACGCTCATCTGAGTCCTTTCTTGGAACCGATGAGCGGATATAATAAAAGCCACCTGACCGTTGACGAATGCCACGAAAATATAGACCTATCCCATAGGGATAAAGTAGTCTATAAAATCAAGTGGCATTTAGGAAGTCAACGCTTCAAGCGGCTCCAAAGCACTAATCTTGCTTTTATCTATTCAGTTTTATTTTCTTAATGTCTTGCCAGCCGGAACGATATAGGCGGAAATGTCACATTCTCACCGCAGTTCGGGCATTTTTCCTGTGTATATGAGTGAGTACCCTTGCAAACATAAGAAACGGTATGTCCGCAGTATGGACACAGCTTTGCAATCTTGATTTGTGAGCAACATATTGCTTGCAGCTTTTCCTGCTCCGCTTTAACCATTTCGTATCTGTGAGGGTCTTTTTCTCTGATATTTATTCTTGCCATTTCCTTTACCTCACATATAGACCGTAACCATATCAAACGGATTGTCGAGATACTCTTTTTTTAGCAATCCGAGCTGCTTCATACGGATAGCGAGAGCTTTCTTGGAACACCCCAAGAAGTCTGCCAAGGCTGAAAACCGCTCATATTCTTTCGGTCGGTATATTTTGTTCAGGCATTCGATTTTCTCACCAAGTCCGAAAAGATACATACCCTGACCTATCAGATTTGGTGGGAGCAGAATTGCAGAGGCAAGTGTATTTGCCTGCCACTCCTCCCAATTCTTAATCTGTCCTCTATGCTCGTGAGCAGCTTTGTAATAATGTACTGCCGATTCTCGATTCCTAACTGTGCCATAATCATCGGGAAACAGCTTTTTGAAAATCTGATGGCTGCCTTCGTGCATGAGCGTGAAATTCATTCTGCCTCTCAGCTTATTGTCGCTTTTCAGCTCCGATTCAATAAGAACAGTGTTGCCGTCAAGCAGTATATGTTCTTCCTCGTCTGCTCCGGTTAGCACATTTACCTCAATCTGTTCAAATGCAGTCAGACCGAGCAGAGAACAGTCATAAGACAGGTGCAGATACCTTATATCCAGCTTCAGGATTTTTTCCAAAAAAAGTTCGGGATCTACCCTGTAAACTTGTGTGGTCTTGATTTCGGGAAGCTCCATATATGCCTGAATGAACCTTTTGGCAATCGCTTCTATGTCAATTCGTGATAAACGCCTCATTTTTACCTCCTATCACTTTGCTTCAACGAACCACCTTCCGTTTCTTTCATTGAACAAGAAGGTTTCGTGTCCAAAGATTGTTACCGTGTATCTTATTCCTGTCCCTCCTACTTTTGTAGACGCTGCCCGACAGGATTGCAGCACCTTATCTATTTCGTAAATCCGACCGTTCTCGAAGATAATACTTTTGGGGCGGCATTTTCCTTCGGGATCAAAATCGGCGTTTACACCAACATATACTTTTCTTCTGTCTTCCATCTTTACACCTCCGGTAATGCAATTTTTTAAGAATTTTTTTCAAAACCCTTGACAAAATGCGTAACCAAGGGTAAGATAAATACGTAATTTATTTACGCATACATTATACGCAAGTTAATTGCTCATGTCAAGAGGTTTTTAGAAAATACGCAAATTATTTACTTATCAAGGAGGGTGACATATGACTTTTGGCGAAAAACTCCGAAAGTATAGAATGGAAAAAGGTCTAACTCAGGCTGAACTTGCCAAAGCAGCAGGGCTTGGACTGAAAACTATTACAAATTATGAAAGTGGAGCTACATATCCGAAGAATCGAGAGGTATATAAAACCCTCGCAACAATTCTTGAAGTTGACGCTGACCATCTGCATAATGAGAACGACGATTTTATGAGTGATGTTACGGCTCAGTACGGATCAAGGGGTGCAAAACAGGCAAAAGAGCTTCTTGCAGAAGTGACCGGACTCTTTGCGGGCGGTGAAATGGCAGATGAAGATATGCGGGAAATGGTGGACGCCATTCAGGAAGCATACCTTATCGCCAAAAAGAACAACAAGAAGTACACTCCGAAGAAATACCGCACAAATGAGGACTAACCTCTAAGATGTAAAGAAACAATCAGGAGAAAATATGACCCGTGAACGATTCAAACTGATACACAGCGAGCTGATTCAGCAGGTACAATGTGTAGAATACAATCTGAAGGTAATATACGCTGCTATGCGTAAAGGTAACTTCAACGCCAATCTCCAATCGCTGAGCAAAGCCAACTTGGGAAAGATTGCAAGAGAGCTGGAAGATTTGGATTACAGCGATGATTGCCCCGAACTCTCTGAGGATGACTACGATACTATTGATGAAATCAGAAATATAAGGAATTACTGGTGTCATCAATGTTATTTAGATTTTGTTTACATACAAGACAACCGACATCGAGAGCAAGAATTTCAAAGAATTGCCGAGCGGCTGCATTATGATGAGAACCGCACCTATGCACTTATGCAGAAAACCGAAAAGATGAGAATTGCTATTCTAAATAAATATAGATAAATGGAGATGTACTATGTTTGAGAAATTAAAAGAGAGACAAAGACAAGCCCGTATCCAGCGTGAGCAGGAGTTGCAAGAAAAAAAGCAACGCCTTCTTGCATTATCCGAAAAAGAATTGATGGTTGAAATTCTGCTTGAATTGAATCGTATGAACGATCAATTAGAAAGCGTTGAAAACGCTATCCGAATGTACAGCAACTAATAATCAAGTGTACGGTTTTCGGTGTATATTTTCGGCACAATAGCATTGTGTTTTAATAACCCATACAAGGAGGTGAGCAAAGAATGGAGTTTTCCACCAACGAGATTATCAGGAAAGCCAACAGGATCGTCGCTGACTGCGGCACTCGTGACCCTTACAAGGTCGCCAAGGAACTTGGTATAATTCTCTTATACCGTGATTTCGACCGTCAGCGTGGAGCATACAAGGTGATTATGAGAAACCGCTTTGTCTTTCTCAAGAACGATTTACACCCCGTCACCCAAAGAATCGTCCTTTGGCACGAGATAGGACACGATATGCTGCACCGCAATGAAGCTGTCAAAGCAGGCGGTTTCAAGGAGTTCAACATCTTCGATATGCGTGAGAACCGCATGGAATACGAAGCCAACATCTTTGCCTCACAAGCTACGCTGGCGGACGAAACGATTTTAGAGTATGTCCAGTACGGCTATGATATACAGCAAATTGCAAAAACTATGCACTCAGACATAAATTTAGTAGCATTAAAGATAGATACCCTGATAGCGCAGGGATACGATCTGCGCCGACAGGAACACAGGAATGATTTCTTAAAATACAATCACAGCTTATAAACATTGGAGGCAAACAATATGAACAGAACATTGGTAGCATACTTTTCCGCAAGTGGAGTAACCGCAAAGCTCGCAGAGAATTTAGCGGAAGCAATCGGTGCAGATATTTTTGAAATTGAACCGAAAGAACCTTATACAAGGGCAGATTTGGATTGGACAAACAAGAAAAGCCGCAGCACTATTGAGATGAATGATCCAAACTCCCGCCCGGCTGTCAAGTACATAAGGGACAATATGCACGACTACGATACCGTTTTTGTGGGTTTTCCCATATGGTGGTATGTTGCTCCGACCATCATCAACACATTCCTTGAAAGCTATGACCTTTCCGGCAAGACTATTATCCCCTTTGCCACCTCCGGCGGCAGCGGTATGGAAAAAACAAATGAGAAACTGCTTCCGAGCTGCAAAGGTGCAAAGTTGATTGAGGGTAAAGTTCTCAGCGGCAGAGCAAGTAAGTCAGAACTGTCCGATTGGGTTGACAGTCTGGAGAAATAAGTCAGACAAATCGGTAATCCCGGAGAGGAACATTGCTATGGATGATTGATTTACGATTGAGAAAATTGATTCGCAAACATTTGCAATCAGTGAATACAAACATTGGGAAGAAACACATTGTTACCTTCTATGCGGACAAAACAAAGCTGTCCTCATTGATACTGGTTTGGGTGTTTCCAACATTCGAGAAGTTGTGGACAGATTAACAAATCTTCCTATTATGGTAGTTACTACTCATATCCATTGGGATCATATCGGAGGACATAGATATTTTGATAATATCGCAGTTCACGAAACAGAAAAGGACTGGCTCGCAAATCAGTTTCCATTACCACTTCAAGCTGTTAAGAACAATCTGACCAATTCACCTTGTCATTTTCCAGCAGATTTTGATATTGACACTTATCAGATTTTTCAGGGAACTCCGCAAATGATTTTACATAATGATGAATGGTTGGATTTAGGAGGACGGAAAATTCAGGTCATTCACACTCCGGGACATTCCCCCGGACACTGTTGCTCTTTTGAACCGGGGCGAAACTATCTTTACTCCGGCGATTTAATATACAAGGGTTGCCTTTACGCATTTTATCCCACAACCGATCCCGTCCTTTTCTATAAGTCCGTAAAATTGATACAGGGATACAAGATTGAAAAGGTGCTACCCGGTCATCATCAATTAGATATTCCTATTTCATTGATTGAGGAAATCGAAGCTGGATTTGCACAGATAGAGAAAAACGGACAACTCAAACAAGGAAACGGATTGTTTGAGTTTAGTGATTTTCAAATTCAAATCTGAATTATAGGTATCAACTTGTCTAAATCCAAAACCGCAAAGGAGGCTACTGAAGCGTATGCAAAAGCAATATATCGCAATAGACCTAAAATCGTTCTACGCTTCGGTAGAGTGCAACGAGCGTGGTCTTGACCCCTTAACGACCAATCTCGTAGTTGCGGATGAGAGCCGCACGGAAAAGACGATCTGTCTTGCCGTGTCCCCCTCCCTCAAATCCTTTGGTATTCCGGGGCGCCCCCGTTTGTTTGAGGTCGTACAGAAAGTAAAAGAGGTCAACGCCGGGCGACGATACAAAGCACCAAGACGAACCTTTACCGGGAAATCAAGCGACTATACTGAGCTGATGAAACACCCGGAGCTGGAGGTTGACTATATCGTTGCCCCTCCGAGAATGGCGTACTATATGGAATACAGCACCATCATTTATGAGGTGTATCTGAAATATGTTTCTTCCGACGATATTCTTGTTTATTCCATTGACGAGGTATTCATCGACGCAACAAACTATCTGAACACCTACAAGATGACCGCTCACGAGCTGGCAATCAAAATGATACGGGATGTCCTCGCAACAACAGGTATTACCGCTACCGCCGGAATTGGGACAAACCTGTATCTCTGCAAAATTGCAATGGACATCGTGGCAAAGAAAATGCCCGCCGACAAGGACGGAGTACGCATTGCCGAGCTGGATGAGATGTCCTATCGGGAACTTTTATGGGAACACAAGCCTTTGACTTCCTTTTGGCGAGTCGGAAACGGCATTGCAAAAAAATTGGAAGCGAACGGAATGTTCACGATGGGCGATGTGGCAAGAATGTCGCTTTCTCAATACGGCGAGGACAAATTGTATAAGCTGTTTGGTGTAAATGCTGAGTTGCTCATCGACCACGCTTGGGGTTGGGAACCCTGCACTATTGCGGACGCTAAGGCATACAAGCCGCAAAGCAACAGTTTAAGCTCCGGTCAGGTACTGTCCTGTCCTTATCCCTTTGAGAAAGCAAAGCTCGTTACCAAAGAAATGACGGACTTGCTTGTTCTTGACTTGGTAGAGAAAAGGCTTGTGACAAATCAAATCGTGCTGACTATCGGTTATGACATTGAGAACCTGAAAGACCCTGCACGGGCAAGAGCATATAAAGGCAAGGTCACAACAGACCACTATGGTCGTAGCGTTCCGAAGCACGCTCACGGAACACAGAATCTCGACAGGCAAACCTCTGCCGGCTCTCTCATTGAAAAGGCGGTGATGGAGTTATTCGACCGTATCGTTGATAAAAATTTGCTTGTTCGCCGTATCAACATTGCCGCCTGTAAGCTAATCCCTGAATCAGAGGTCAAGGAAACAGGGCAAGGCGAGCAGCTTGACTTGTTTACCGACTATGAGGCACTTGAAAAACAAAGAGAAAAAGAAAACGCCGATCTCGCAAGAGAGCGAAACCGGCAGGAAGCAATTCTGAGTATCCGCAAGCGGTACGGAAAAAACGCCATTCTCCGTGGAATGAATTTTGAGGAAGGCGCTACCGCAAAAGACCGCAACCAGCAAATCGGCGGACACAAGGCGTGAGAGGGAGGTGTAATGTGACAAATAGATACAGCGATATAATACATCTACCCCATAAGCAATCCTCTACCCGTCCTCATATGCCTGTAATTGACCGAGCGGCACAGTTTGCACCCTTTGCCGCACTCACAGGATACGACTCTGCCATAGCTGAAACGGGGCGACTGACCGACAATAGACGGGAGCTAAGCGACACACAATTGGAAGAACTCAATTCCGAGCTTTGCTTTATCAGAGAACATCTTGATGATGAACCGATTGTTACGATTACCTATTTTCGGGCAGATGGCAGGAAATCCGGCGGTGCTTACCTTGACTATTCCGGCACAGTCAAACGCATAGACGATTATGAACATACCGTGGTAATGACCGACGGCAAGGAAATCTTCATTGAAGATATTGTAAAGATTGAAAGCCCTATCCTCCCAGAATTTGAAATTTAGTTTGAAACAAGACCGTCACCTTTCGGTGGCGGTCTTTAAGATTTTCAATGCCAACTTGTGACGGCTGTCCCTACAATAAATCGTTCAGCAAATTCATACAGATTGTTTTCTGACGCAAATTTGCACTACCATAGACATTCAGCGTGAACGACACATTCTTATGCCCCAAGATTTCCGAAAGTGATTTAATATCAAAATCAGGAATCTCAATGCAGCGCACGGCAAAGGTATGTCGTATCTCGTGGAACTTCACCTTCTTCAAGTTATTTCGTTTTAGAAAACGAGCAAAAAACTGTCGATAGGTTCTCGGCTCTGTCGGCGTGGTTTTTCCTGTAAGAAAATAATGTGTCGGCTTGTCCGTCAGGAATTTCTTTATGATATTTCCCAACAAAGACGGTATCGGAATAGTACGAGCCGAGCTTTTTGTTTTCGGTGCGCCCACATTTATGTAGGTCGTGCCTTTCCGCTTGTCGTAGATCCGTTGAACTGTTCGATTGACGGTAATGGTGTTGTCTGTAAGGGAAATATCCCCCATCTGCAACCCGCACAGCTCACCGATACGAAGTCCCGTCATCAGAGCCACAAGAATACCCGCTGTTTTACGATTCAGGTGCAGGTAGATACACTGTATCAGTTCCTGCTCCTCCTCTTTTGAGAGCGAAACCACTCGATGGATACCAAGCTCTTTCGGGTACTCAATCATCTCCCAATTCAGCATAGGAATTATCTTTTCTTTGTAGCCGTATGTCAAAGACAACCGAAGTACAAGAATAATATCCCGGATAGTTTTGACGGTTAAGCCGCCTGTTTTGTCTAACCTCCCTTCTTGGCTGAGGTACATAATATACCCCTGAATGTCGGACTCCATAATAGTCCCGATCTTCCTCCGCCCGAACTGCGGAATTAGATGATTTTCCGCAATCAGAACAAAGTTTGCGTGTGTTGACGCTGTAATCATGGCTTGCTTAGAATTTAGCCAAGTATTCAGAAGCGTCTTGTATTGAGTATTTTCAGTCATATAGACCACCTCCCGAAAACATATTATGGAGGTGTCTAACCATCCTCAAGTAATAGTCAAGGGGTTCGTGTACCCAAGCTGAGATTCCCCGGCTTTGAGGGAGAGTGGAGGGAAACTTCGTTCTCCGAAATGTTTTCCTTCTTGAGTAACAATACACTTTCAAGAGCTGAGCTATCCGACAAAGGAACAATAAAGAATATTCATTACGGCGATGTGCTTATTAAATTCGGTGATGTTATCGACGCCAATAGTACAAGTATTCCTTTTGTCGGGAGTGAAACAGCACTAAAAAAGAAAACGGATTATCTGCAAACAGGTGATGTCATAATTGCTGATACGGCGGAAGATGATACTGTAGGGAAAGCAACGGAAATACTAAATGAAAATCATATCCCTGTCGTATCAGGACTTCATACCATTCCCTGCCGTCCGAATCTCTCATTTGTTTCGTCATACCTTGGCTATTATTTTAATTCCAAGTCATTTCACGAGCAGCTATATCCGTTTATGCAGGGAATCAAGGTAACATCAATTAGCAAAGCGAACTTGGGAAAAACCCTTATCTCATACCCTGAGCCTACCGAACAAAGAAAAATATCAGGGTTACTGAATTTGATTACCGCAAGAATCGAGAAACAGCGCCAGCTTGTTGACCTCCTCAAGTCATATAAAAGAGGGGTATCTATGGCGCTTTTCACTCAAAAACTCCGATTGAATAAATCCTGCTTACCACATAACACTGAATGGAGCAAGAAGTTTCTTGGCGACATCTTTTCAGAGCGAACAGAAAGAGCAGTAGGAAACGAAAGGCTTCTTGCCGTAACCATAAATTATGGCGTACAGGATCGAACGGAGCTTGACCTGAAAGATAATTCAAGTGACGATAAGAGAAACTATCGTGTTGTTCACATTGGAGATTTAGCGTACAACACAATGAGAATGTGGCAGGGTGCCTGTGGCGTGTCGGTATTTGATGGAATCGTCAGTCCTGCCTATACGGTTCTCTATGTAACTGATAATACCGAGAATTATGCTCCATTTTGGGGATATTATTTCAAGGAAACCTCTATGTTACAGACATTTCAGCGTAATTCTCAGGGATTGACCTCGGACACTTGGAATTTGAAATACGAGAAATTTGCTCATATATCCGTTTATGCTCCATCTTTTCAGGAACAGGTGCAAATTGCGGAATTTCTCGACCATATTTCGGATAAAATCGCAACCAATGAGGATTTTCTAAACACACTGGTTAAATATAAGCGTGGTCTGTTATCCCTGCTGTTCATATAAACAGTAGGGATAACAATGCCTTCTTCAAAAGAACCGTTTTGTTAAGCACTTCTTCCTCTGCTTGGATTTTGATCTGCATTTTGGAAAGTCCCTCTGCAAGTTTGTTCTGCTCGCTTTTCGGTGGCAAGTGAATTGACATTGCAAGAAGGTCATCAGGTGATACCGCCATTCGTTCATATACAGTTCCTTCCTGAAATCTTAGAGCCTGATTTATAAAATCAGGTCGCATAAGATACGCTCCAACAAACTCTGTATTGTGTTGCTCAGATATTTCAAAAGTGATATAGATTGGAGAAAAGATGGCGTCACCATAGGTGTTTATACAGATGACTCCAAATTTTAGGTTGGCTGGGTTATAGCATAGATCGCCCTTGTGTGTGACTTTATATTTCTTATCATCAGAGGATACAAGATAGTCCCTGTCGTATCTGTCTGTTTTACCATACACTCCGTCTTTTGAGAGTGTTGCGTGAGGATATGTACCATCTTTCTCACAGTATTCCTTTCTTTCAGTGAGAATATCCGATAAACGTACTTTACTCCAGTCTTGCTCATTTTGGGATATGTATGAGTTTAGAAACCCTCTTTTATATGACTTGAGGGCTTCCACAAACTGGCACTGTTTCTCAATTCTTGCGGATAGAATCTCTAAAAAACGGATAAGTTTCTTCTGCTCCTCGCTATTGGGATAGTTTATTCTAATTTTAGAAAGCTCGTCCGCCTTAATATGGACAACAGATTTTCCTTGTGCTACACGGGAAATATCCTGATTTACAATGTGATTTATGATGTAGCTAATGATGCGTCCATCAACCTTTGTGCTTCTAAAAATGTTCAAATCGCCTGCAAGGATAACATTCGGCAGCATAACACAAGTTGCCGTAGCAATTTCTTCAGGAGTTTCGCCCGATGTTGGTATGATGACATCTCCTATACGGCTATATTGGCTCGAATCTGCTGTCTTATCCGTTTTACGAACAATAGCGTTGGTTACTTCGTTATATGTGGTATAAAGTTCTCCGTAGAGAATAAAGGGCGTGCCTTCTTCCGATATATCGGCTTTGGAAAGTGGAGCGCCTTTTGTAAATGACCCGACTTCACCTAACAATGATGATTCCCACTCTCCCTCAAAACCGGGGAACCTCAGCTTGGGTACACGAACCCCTTGACTATTACTTGAGGTGCATTATCGGCAGAAATTTGAATGCCGACAACAACGAAAATTTCTCGTTGTTGTCGGCATTTAGTCGTTTAGAGGGGTTCTTGAAGTCATATAAAAGAGGGGTATCTATGGCGCTTTTCACTCAAAAACTCCGATTGA
>ENA-UAZD01000401-UAZD01000401.1-human-gut-metagenome-genome-assembly--contig:-NODE-401-length-17911-cov-60.077789_pt1 | contig 17911 bp, 26 predicted proteins | sample MGYA00244112_ERZ654658 | MGnify/ENA primary metagenome ERZ654658 (study PRJEB26926, sample SAMN06164608) | human gut metagenome | biome: ENVO:00009003; feature: ENVO:2100002; material: ENVO:00002003... | reverse complement strand
ACGGATGAAACCCGCGGACGGGACTTGGCGAACGCGTGACCACGGATGAAACCCGCGGACGGGACTTGGCGAACGCGTGACCACGGATGAAACCCGAGGGCGGAGTCGGCGCAACACACGACAACGCACGACACGCACACAAACTGACTAACAGTCATTTACTATTACATACTAAAGCAATAAACAGTCCGAAAAATATTTTCAAAAAACTTTGAAAAACCTATTGACATTTCTTCAAACATGTGTTAAGATATATACGTAATCAAGAAGAACACAAGTTGCAACGAAGTTTCAGACGATTACAAAAGAATATTCAAGAAAGGCAAAAAAACTCCTTTCTGCGTAATTTCATTGTCAGTTTCCATACTCTCCATATTATCTATTACAACAAATACTATTTGAAAGGACAAACAAAACTATGCTTACTAACACTATCATCAAATCTACAGACCTTAGCAAAATGGACAAGTACAACGTAATGAACTACAACAACGGTGAGAACCTTGAAAAGGCTATTAAAGAATTCGGGAAACTCGTTATCTCCTACCCGGACGCATGGGCAATGGTTCACACTGTGAATGACAACCCGAAGCCCGGTCAGGATAAGGAATATGACAAGCTTGTCATTATCGCAGATGGCATTCTGTATCATACTGGCTCCCAGTCGTTCACCCAGTCGTTCCTTGACATTGTGGGCACGTTCGACGCAAGCGACGGTATGGAAATCGAATGCTTTGCGAAGCCGTCCCAGAACTATAAAGGTCGTAACTTCCTCGGTTGCCGCCCTGTAGCAAAGGCAGGCGAATGATAATGAAGTATATTCGTAGAACTGTTCAGACCACGACATACACTTACACGATTAACGAAAACGGTATTGAATATCACTTCACCGACGTTTGTGAGGGTGCTCCCACTCTCTACGCGTTGACTAAGAAGTTGCACCGCGACCACGACAATAAAGAAAAGGGCCGCGTTGTAACTTTCGTCAACATTGAGTCTATCGAAGAAAACCGCTACGAAATGTCCGTCAAGGATTTTATCGAGAACGCGGAACTCGTAGACCGTATCAAATAAACAATAAGATTTCTCCTTTCCTTAACTGCCGCTGACACGGCGGTAAACCTCCCGATTGAACCGATGACGAAAAAAAAAATTCGTCATCGGTTCTTTTTTATTTTTACACTTTATTATACCATAACGGTATTATTTTGTCAATAGAAAAGAGGGTAAAGTATGGCTAAAAAATCATCAAAAAAACTAACACCTAATCAAGCAGAATTTGAGCGTTTACTTACAAACGCAAAGCAACGCTTTAACCGTTATTTAAGAAAAGGCTATAAATCACAGTACAAGGCTAAAGATTTGTTTAGCGCTTTTGAACGTCCCGAAAGAATAACAAAGAAAATGCTCAATAAATTAAAGCAAGAACTTAAAGACATTACGGACACGGTGTTATATGCAGAAGCGCAAAACGGTGAAGCTATTTCGTTTACTGACATATCTAAAGCGGCAAGAGCGCAGTTTAACAAGTTAGGCTTTACGCAATTTACGGTTACAAGTTCAACGGGTGTTGAAAGCAATATAATTCTTTCAGTTAACCATGCACCCATAGCTAATATAAATGAAGCTGACCTTGCGTTCGCGCATTTTGTTGAATCGAATGCACGTTGGGTAACAGACAAAAAGAAACACGCAGGTATGGAATATATATTAGATGACCTAAAGGAAGAACGCAATCATCTGCAAAACCGTTATGGCAAAAATGAGGGTGACACCGTATTCGCGTACATGCTGAATGAAATCGGTGTTGCCGCCGGGACATTAACGTCACAGGAAGCGAACGACGTTAACGCGGCGGGACGTTGGCTGGGCAACTTTTACGAACACCGCGAAGCAGGTGTAGAAGAAATGATGAAACTAAATGAAGCGTTTGGAGACGTGCAAGCATGAATTATTACGTATGTGATTTTGAGACAAGCGTATACGACGGGCAAACTGACACGGAAGTTTGGGCGGCGGCATGTGTTAAAATACATACAGAAGATGTACTCGTTGTAAACTCAATAGGTAAATACTGGGAATGGGTAGAACAGTTAAAAGGCAAGAACATCGTGTACTTTCACAACGGCGCTTTTGACTTTTCTTACATTCTTGATTACCTATTGAAGCGCGACGACTACGCACAAGCAACCTACACGCCCGACGGCAAAGTTGAACACACTATGTTTTACGAAACAAATGACATGCAACCTAACACTTTTAAATACAGCATATCCGACATGGGACAATGGTATACAATGACTGTTAAAACCCATAGAAGCCTTATAGAGTTCCGTGACAGTTACAAGCTTATCCCCCTCTCCGTCGCAGACATGGGAACAAGCTTTAACACCAAACACCGTAAGAGCACGATTGAATACAAGGGTGAACGTCACGCAGGGTATAACATTTCCCCTGATGAAGAACACTATATCAAGAACGACGTGCTTGTTGTAAAAGAAGCGATTGAATTTATGTTTGCAGACGGTCACAAGAAATTAACCATTGGCGCGTGTTGCATGAGTGAGTTTAAGTCCGGCTATAACCGTTTTGTTTATCAAGACATGTTCCCAAACCTTTACGACATTCCGCTTGACCCCGAGCGCTACGGCGCTATAAATGCAGACGAATACATACGCAAGGCATACCGTGGCGGGTGGTGTCACGTCGTACAAGGCAAGCAATGCAAGGTACATAAAAACGGTTTGACGCTTGATGTAAACTCCCTATACCCGTCCATGATGCACAGTGATAGTGGCAACTATTATCCCATTGGCTTACCTGCATTTTTCAGTGGCGCAGAGGGTTTAAAGGCAGTCGAAGCGGAAAGACAGGAACGGTTAAAGTCACATAACCCTTTGACAGGTATATATTATTTTGTGCGTCTACGTTGTCGTTTTAGACTAAAGGTCGGGTATCTCCCTTTTATTCAGCTAAAGAAAAATCTGCATTATAGACAAAACGAGAGTTTAACTACGTCTGACGTATGGGACGAAAACCAAAAGCGATACGTGTCAGAATGGGTAGACCAATGCGGGAAGAAGCATGACACGTATGTGACTATAACAATGACCATGACAGATTACGAACTATTTAAAAGGCATTACATTATAATTGACCCTAAAATTTTGGACGGCTGTTATTTCGAAGCACAACAAGGCATCTATGACAAATACTTGAACAAATATCGTGAAATGAAAATCAACGCGCCAACCAAGGGTATTAGAACAGTGGCGAAATTATACAGCAACAATCTGTACGGAAAACAAGCGGCATCTACAATCAGTTCGTATAAGGTTGCTATGCTCAAACCTAACGGCGTGGTAGGCTTCTTTACCGTCACGGAAAACGAAAAGACACCGGGTTACATTGCATGTGGCGCGGCTATTACCAGTTACGCACGAAACTTTACAATTACTGCCGCACAGCAGAATTACTACGGTGTCAATGCTCCCGGCTTTATCTATGCAGACACTGACAGTCTGCATCTTGACTTACCGTTGGACAAGATAAAAGGTGTCACGCTACACCCGCGAAATTATTGTTGTTGGAAGAATGAAACAAACTGGGACGTTGGATTTTTCACACGTCAGAAAACCTACATTGAACACGTAACACATGAGGACGGCGAACCGATTGAAACCCCGCATTATATTGTGACATGTGCGGGTGCAAACAAAACCGTTAAACAACTGTTTATACATTCAGTCGAACAGGATTACGACACAGAGAAGAACCCAGAAAACTACACGCCCGAAGAACTTGAATTTATCCGTGAACCTCGTAGCATATCCGACTTTGTACCGGGCATCATGATACCGGGTAAACTTTCTCAAAAGCGCATTAAAGGTGGTGTTATCTTATCTGACACGACATTTGAAATGCACTAAAAGTAAATCCCTTAGAGCATGAAAACTCTAAGGGATTTTGTTATTCTTAAACGCACGTCTACACAAAGGAATTGACCGTTCATAGCCTTGTCACGGCGGCATCTTTCAACCGTGTCACCCGTGCAGGTCGATGTGCAGAACGAACGCAGAATACAAATTAGAATGAAAGCGCTTTTAATATTGCTTCTTTCGCTTGCAGGTCTTTAAACCTCATACAGCCATGCTCGAAATAATACCGAAGCTTTTGAATGAGTATAAAGTTACTCGACACCATAACATAATTTAATTTATGGTCGGCGGTGTCTACTGTGATTTTGAGCGGATATTGATAATCCACGCTCTTGTCACAGAACACAATACCTAATTCGGGGTATTCTCGAACGCCATAGTCAATACCCGCATAGCGTATCGTTGCGACATACTTTCCGCGACCCGTCGGCGTATCGACAAATGAGAGGTCATCTTGTAAATACACACCCTCGGCGCTATATGCGATATAATCGCTCGAGCCAAACGCGCGGTTAAAAGCACTTGACTTTAAAGCTTTAGCCGCCGTTTCGTTATAACCCTGTTCCAGAACGAAACCGTCTCCACGCAAGAAATGCGTGTCCTTTTGAAGTCGTGTTGAAATATCCATTGCAACATAATATGGGTTGAGTATCGTTACAGGGTTGGAAATCATATATACGGGCACGTAGCGGGATTGCTTGCTACGTCCGCGCGCAATAGAATTGTGAATAGAGATAAACTTTTCAACCTCTTTGTCGCAGTAGTGGTTTTGCTCGGATTGAAACTCGTCGAATATAATATTGTCAATGTCACTGAACAAATGTGAATTGCGCTTTAATTGGTCGGCTGAATTGATGGAAATTGCGTAGCCGCACGGTTCTTCGTTTAGGTACAACTCTTGGTATATGCCTTTCATCTTCTTTGCGGCGGTCATATCGTATTCGGGGAAGAATAATTCTTTTATATCCTTGAAGAACTTTTCGTCACAGCCGTCTAACTCATAGTTGAAGCGATACAGCAACGCGAACTTTTCACCGCGTTTAATAAACCTGTTTACCACAAGTCTATTAAAATAGGTTGTTTTACCTGCGCTACGGTTAGAGGTACACATGAACACCTCGGGTGTTTTGCCGTTTATATCCTTTAATGACAATAGCTTTGTTCCGTCGTAATAATTCGATTTTGGCATTTTATTTCAACTCCGTGTATTATTTTCTAATTAAATTATACCATAAGTATATTGACAAGTCAACCCTTTTTGTGCTATACTATAAGTATAAAAGGTGGTAAATACAACAGAAGGGATTGAAACTTTATGGACGTAACCGCTATTGTGCAGGTTGTTTCCTCTCTTGGTTTCCCTATTGCCGTTTGCTTGATTTGCTTTTGGTATATCAACAAATTGGAGGAGACACACCGAAACGAAGTACAGAAGCTAACAGATGCACTCAATAATAACACGCTCATCATGCAAAAGCTTTGCGACAAGATGGGTGTCGAGAAAGAGGGTGACGAGTAATGGCAGTACCTGCGGAACCAAAAAACTATTCCGTCTACAGTATTCAAACCGTTTACAGTTTGTATGAGGACGCAGACAAAGAGCATAGAGAGGGTGTACCTATAATACATTGTAAAAATGTAATTAAGATACCTATTGCCGAACCCGTTGCACAGAAAATTGGAATTGACACCTATACCGTCATACCTTGTATAGCGTATGTTTTCGCAAATGGTGTGATATTCCCTTTAAAAATTTTTATCGAAACTAACGAGGGCGTTACAGTGGAACCTATTCGTGTACAGGCTCCCTTAGTTCAGTACAACGAGGCTTTTTTACTAACCCTCCCACGAGGGACAACGGGTATTAAAAAAGCATATATAAGACGGCGGGTCGGGAATCGTATTATTCAAAACGATTTGGTGTTTGACATCATGGAAGCGCCTTATAATTATGAAAATTATTTGCTTGCACTAAATCATGCCGAATTTGTAGATTTTAAAGATTACGCACTTAGCAGAATAAACACGTCAGAGGTTGCGACGTCAAAACTTAGTACAGAAGTAAATAATCTCAAAGCAAGAGTTGCAACTCTCGAAAACAAGGTAGGTGGATAACAATGTGCGCAAAAATCTTTTCAAATGGTGTCGACCTCTCCGAACATCAAGGCACAGTCAACTTTGACAAACTCAAAGCCTCCGGCATTGACTTCGTTCTTCTCCGCGCCGGTTACGGCAGTGCAAACCGATACCCCGAACAGTACGACGCAAGGTTCGAGGAATATTACAAAAAAGCGAAAGCCGCGGGGCTTGGTGTGGGTGCATATTGGTACAGCTACGCAGAAAACGCCGACATGGCGGCAGACGAAGCCGCAAGCTTTATCAAAGCTTTAAGGGGAAAACAGTTTGATTACCCGGTGTATATCGACATGGAGGAAGACGGCATTGCAAGAAAGCTTGGTAAAACAAAATACAGTGACATCGCGGCTAAAATACTCAGCACAGTGGAAAGCAACGGCTACTGGGTAGGGATTTACGCCTCTTTGTATTACCTTTCAGACCGTCTTGACATGACAAAATTGTCAAGGTACGCCGTTTGGTGTGCCCAGTGGAACGACGTTTGTCAATACGAAAACGCGGGTATCTGGCAGTACACAAACAGTCACACCGTAAACGGTGTCTCGGGTAAAGTGGACGCGGACTACGCGTATTATGACTACCCGTCACAGATCAAAGCAAAAGGGCTAAATGGCTACAAAAAGAAAAGTGACAACAAGGATTTAATCCGAACGAAGCTTGAACAGATTGAAGTTCTTGCAAATGAAATTGAAAGCTTGATTTAACATGGCAACCTATAAGCAATGTATAACAGACCAAAAGACAATCTATGAAAGCGCGGGTTATCCGTACTACGACGGCGGCGGTGAACATGGCGGCATTGATACCGTGCATGACAACTACAAAGCGTATGCACCATTAGCCGGAAAGGTTGTATGGGCGCAGGTGTGGGACGGCAGTACCATAACTGGCAACATGTCATGGGGCAACATGATACTTGTTGAGTTTGAGCCGAACAAGTATTGGCTTGCGGCACACTTTGCGTCACAGATTTGGTCAGAGGGTGACAGCATTGCACAAGGTCAGTTTATCGGGACGCAAGGTCAGACGGGCAACGTCACTGGTACACACACCCACTGGGAATACTGGGACGGCGGACAAACAACCGCTTACCGAAAAGACCCGTCAAGCATCTTGCGTATACCGAACGGTGTAGGCACGTATAACGTTACGTGGGATGCAAGCACACCGCAACCGAAACCACCTTTACCCGACGCGACATGGCATGCAAAAAACTTGTACGGTTACTCCCGTGAGAGTTCAGAAGCGCAAGACAACGCTATCATGATTTACAAGGCTTTGGTGCAATCCCTCGGGTGGACATTAAACGCCGTTTCTGCCGTCCTTGGAAACATGGAATGGGAGAGCGGGTACAATCCGTGGCGGTGGGGTTGGGACGAACCCCTCCCGTCAACGGATTATAGAAAGGACGACATTGGTTATGGTTTGGTACAGTTTACTCCGCCTCAAAAATATATTGATGCAGATATTGCAAAGTCGTCCCCCGGGTATGCGCCACACTTTAGCGATGTGATGGGCAGTCCCGATGACGGTACAGCGCAATGTTACTTTTTGAGTAACGCTACAAACCTGTGGTATCCTGTTAGTCCGTATAACATGAGTTACGCAGAATTTAAAGCGTCTACGCAGTCTCCTGAATATCTTGCAAGCGTGTTTCTGGACACATACGAACGCCCCGCAGACCCAGAAGCAACACGTGCAGACCGTCAAAAGGCGGCGCGATATTGGTATAACTACCTTGGACAATATGACCCCGATACACCACCAACACCCCCGCCAACACCAACGAAACGAAAATCCATGCCTATATGGATGATGTGCCTTGGGTACAGAAAGAGAATGATTTAAAATGGCAGTAAAAAATCTTGAACAGTTTAAGGAAATGTTTGCGTCGGGTGATTTTACACCCGATAGAATGCTAGAAATTGCGGAAGACGTTGCGGACACGTTTAATGATTTTAGCACCAGACTGACCGCGGCAGAAGAAGCAACAGCAAAAAAGGATAAAGAATGGCGCGAAAAATATACAAGCCGTTTCTTTGAAGGTAAACCAGAGGGCAGTAAACCCGACGAACCTGCAACGCAGTCCCCGTATGGGGTAGATGCAACCGAACGTGCAGAACATATCACGTTCAATGATTTATTTAAATAAGAAAGGATGATTTTCAATGGCAACTAAGCCGAAAGTAAGAACGCTTACAAACAGTTCCGCAGACGTGTTAAATGCAATCCGCAATTCCGCGTCTATCAATTACCGTAACTATGTCCCGGTTGTGACCCCGGACGCAGACAGCATCCGTGAAATCGGCGCAATTATCATGGACATGCCCGCGCTCCAGAATGAGTTTCTTTCCGCGCTCGTAAACCGTATCGGCAAAGTCATTATCACGTCTAAGTCCTACTCTAACCCGTGGGCGATGTTTAAGAAAGGTTTCCTTGACTTTGGCGAAACGGTTGAAGAAGTGTTCGTGGCTATGGCGCGTCCATTCCAGTATGACCCGGCAGTCGCGGAAAACGAACTCTTCAAGCGTGAAATCCCGGACGTGCAGTCCGCGTTCCATGTCATGAACTTCCAGAAGTTCTACAAGACTACGACCGAAGAACAGGATTTGCGCCTTGCGTTCCTGTCCGAAGACGGTGTGTATAACCTCGTTGCGAAGATTACGGAACAGCTTTACACCGCTATGGAGAATGACGAATTCCTTGTCATGAAGTACATGCTTGCGCGTAACCTCTCTCGCGGTCAGATTAGCGTACAGACAATCAACACAAGTAACATTGATGACGCAACCGTTGCAATGCGTAAAGCGTCCAATGACCTGCTGTTTATGTCTGACGAATACAACCTTGCTGGCGTGACCACGCACACCCTGCGTGATGACCAGTATATCATTATCAATACTGCGTTCGATGCTACCCAGAGCGTAAAGAACCTTGCGCGTGCGTTCAACATGTCCGAAGCTGAACTGCTCGGTCATATCGTTCTTGTCGATGGTTTCGGCAAGCTGAACGTAAAGCGCCTTGGTGAACTCTTTAAGGGCGACCCGAACTACTATGAGTACAGCCCGAACGAACTGAAAGCGCTCAACGAAATTCCTGCCGTCCTTGTTGACCGTGATTATTTCGTGATTTATGATAAACTCCAGCAGTTCCGTGACCTCGAGAACGTACAAGGTCTTTACTGGAACCACTATCTTCATGTATGGAAGCTGTTCAGCGTGTCCCCGTTCGCAAACGCTATCGCGTTTATCCCGAACACCCCGACTGTCACAGGCGTTACGGTATCTCCGGCTACAGCTACGGTGTCCTCAGGTCAGGTGCTTACCTTGACCGCGAACGTCGCAACGACCAATTTTGCGCCGCAGGCGGTTACATGGACAAGTGACACCCCGCTCGTTACGGTGTCTGCATCCGGCGTGGTTAAGGTTGACCCGACTGCAAGCGGCACGGCGAACATCACTGCGACCTCTAAGTTCGACACCACAAAGACCGGAACTTGCGTAATTACCGTACAGTAAACTAATTCAATGTAAGTCAAGCCCTCTGGAAACAGAGGGCTAAGATTTATATAAGAGGTGTATAATATTATGTACATTGTGCCAAACAGCACCGTATATATTTTAAGGGGTATTCCAATCAATAAGTACTATCAGCACACAATTTATTTTGATGATGCTAACGCGCAGTATAATTATTTTAAAAAGCATGTAAAAAAGACCTTTACGGGCGTTTCGTATCAGCGTGAAAAACGCGGGTGGATGCGTGTGGAGTGTTCCGCAGATGAATTGTATAATTGTAATTATATCATGTACCAGAACACCGCCTATAACAACAAGTGGTTTTACGCGTTTATTGACAACGTAGAGTTTGTCAATAACGTCACATGTGAAGTAACATTCACCCTTGATGTTATGCAGACATGGTTTTTTGATTACACGTTACAAGCTTGTTTTGTTGACCGCGAACATGTTGCAGATGATACGATTTTCACCCACACAGTTCCCGAAAATATCGGTTATGGTGAACCTATTGTAAATAAAGTACAATGGGAAGACAACGTTTTATTTTCACCAAAAGGCGTTATCTATACGGCTTCTGAACCGTCAAGCGCACTTGGAAGTGAAACGAAGTCACAAACTAATGCTTACGGCGTTCCTTGTAATATGTATATTGGGTGTAGCAAGCAGGTTAAAACAAACGGACAAGTTACGGGTGTTGATAATATGGGTGTGATGAACGACCTTTCTTATTATCTTGCATCGGGAAAACAGTCTGCCCTACAGTCTGTTTATACTTTACCTGTGTTTATGTGTGATACAAATATTACAATTAGTGTAAATGGTGGACAGCCGCCAAAAGAAGCCGCAGAACTTGGCATACACGTACTACGAAACACAGATGATATAAACGGGTATAAACCACGAAACAAAAAACTTTTCTGTTACCCTTATAACTTCTTGCGTCTTTCAAACCAAAGCGGAAGCGTACAAGATTACCGCTTTGAAGATTTTCAGCAAAGTGACGCAGACAAGTTAACAAATAGCGTTACTTTCAAAGCATACGGCACGGGTTTCAATAATCCTCAGGTTATTGTTGTACCGCAAAAGTACAAATTTAAGAACGAATTTATGGACGAAGCTGTCACTATTTCAGGCTATCCAATGTTGCCGTTTTTGGGTGACGCTCTCGCCGCATATTTGGCTTTAAATTCTAATACTTTAGTATATCAACGCTCAACACCTATTTACAATGCTGTTAGAGGTGCTGTGGGCGGTGTGACAAACGCGGCGGCGGGTATCGCTACAGGTAACATTGGATTAGCTTTGTCAGGCGCGACTTCTGTTTTGGGTACAGGCGTAACTACAACTATAGACAGTATGCAAATTGAAGCGGAACAGTTAGCAAAGCAAGCGGACTTGGCAGAAGTTCCAAACACAGCATACGGGTTAAGTAATGCGACAAGCGTTACAGCGGCTACGGATAATTTAAGACCCACGTTCTACAGCATGTGTTGTAAAGCTGAGTATGCTAAAATCATTGACGGTTACTTTGACAGATGGGGTTATAAATGTAACGAAGTTAAAATTCCGAACCGTAATGTTCGCCCACACTGGACATATACCAGAACTAATGCTTGTACCATTAACGCGAATTGCCCCGGAGACGATGAAGAAATGATATGTAAAATTTATGATAACGGTATTACATTTTGGAAAAACGGCGATGAAGTCGGCAATTATACGCTTGACAATTCAATTTAAAAGAGGTGATATGACATGGCAAGTAGTTTAAGGGCGAAGCATTACGGCGGTACGCAAGACCGTATGTTTTGGAGTACGGCTTTTGAAAACCGACTGAACAACGATTTGTACCTTGCAAGGCTCGTCGAACTTTCCGCGTCCATGTTTGACTGGACAGGTCTCCCCGAAACATGCGACGTGCGAACACTTGAACTTGCGCTTCTGGGTAACGGACGCGCGGTGTTCTTTTAAGACCCACGTTCTACAGCATGTGTTGTAAAGCTGAGTATGCTAAAATCATTGACGGTTACTTTGACAGATGGGGTTATAAATGTAACGAAGTTAAAATTCCGAACCGTAATGTTCGCCCACACTGGACATATACCAGAACTAATGCTTGTACCATTAACGCGAATTGCCCCGGAGACGATGAAGAAATGATATGTAAAATTTATGATAACGGTATTACATTTTGGAAAAACGGCGATGAAGTCGGCAATTATACGCTTGACAATTCAATTTAAAAGAGGTGATATGACATGGCAAGTAGTTTAAGGGCGAAGCATTACGGCGGTACGCAAGACCGTATGTTTTGGAGTACGGCTTTTGAAAACCGACTGAACAACGATTTGTACCTTGCAAGGCTCGTCGAACTTTCCGCGTCCATGTTTGACTGGACAGGTCTCCCCGAAACATGCGACGTGCGAACACTTGAACTTGCGCTTCTGGGTAACGGACGCGCGGTGTTCTTTAAGGACGACGCGCTCGACATGTACATGACACTTCCCGTAAACATCAGTACAAGCGGCTACGACGTGTACGGACAGCCGTTACAGTTTACCGCACGTAGCTTGTATAACAACTACAGATACCCACTGACACAGAAAACAGGCGTGATGATTTATAATAACTATCTCCGCACACCGTCCCTGATGCAGTTGGTATCATTCGCGGACAGGCTCGGAAAGATTGATGAAATCATCGACATAAACGTCAACGCGCAGAAAACCCCAATTTTGATTTTGGCAGATGAAAGCAAACGCTTGACGATGAAAAACTTGTACATGAAGTATGACGGAAATCAGCCGTTTATTTTCGGTGACAAGAACTTATCTATCAATGACTTTACAGTATTAAAGACAGACGCGCCATACGTTGCAGACAAATTGTATGAAATCAAAACACAGATTTTCAACGAAGCTTTAACCTATCTTGGTATTTCAAACACGTCCTTGCAGAAGAAAGAGCGATTGATTACAGATGAAGTATCGCGTAACATGGGCGGCACTATTGCCGCAAGATACAACCGCTTAAACGAGCGGCAAAAAGCGTGTGAAAAAATCAATAGTCTGTTTAACCTGAATGTATGGTGTGAGTACAAGGAGGACTACGATGACCGTCTGATTTTGGAAGATGCTGATGACGTGATGTATCAGAAACAGACCGAAGAAAAGGAAAGAAAGGAAGAAGACAGTGAGTAAATTTACAACAGAAGTTCGTTGGATTTGCGAAAGTTTTGTTCCAGAATTGAACTGGCAAGGTGAGTACGAACACAGCGGCTATGGTGACGTTGAGAAAGCTTTGCAAGCCGGTTATGAACACATTTTCGACTTTGATTTTCCTATCTGGAAAGAAAGTTATCGTGAACACCTGTGCAAACTTATCCTACTCCACTATTATACGCGTGAAATAGCGTATGAAACGTATGCGCTTTGGAAACTGCATCTTCGGGAGCGGCTTGTCGCGATTATGCCGAAATATAACATGCTGTACAAGCAAGAGGAACTTGCGAACCCGTTTGATAATATCAAACATACTACAGTAGGCGAAGACACGACACACACTGCTGACAACGGCACATCACATGGCGAAAGTCAAAGCACAGGTTGGAACAAGTTTAACGAAACTCCACAAGGTGGTATTGAGGGGTTAGACACAGATAAGTATTTGACAAACGCAACAAAGACAACGAGCGAAGCTTCAACCGACGGCACAGCACAAAGCACACAGGACGGTAAACGCAACACGGAGTATACTTATACAGGGCGTAGCAGTGGAGACGCGTATTTCTCCGAAATGACTAAGATGTACAAGAATTATGAAAGTGTTGACAACATGGTATTGCACGAACTGGAAGACCTATTCTTCGGTTTGTGGGAATAAAGAAAGGTGGTAAAGTATGCCGAACGATAACAAATTCACCCCCGCTGACTTTGACCCGATTTTAAAAAAGTATGACGGCATTCCGTATCTGCGCTTTTGGTGTCAGAAAGTTCTCCCTGCTGTCTATGACCAGAGTTTGAGTTATTATGAGGTGCTGTGTAAGCTTGCGGCGTTCCTTAACAAGATGCTTGAGGAACTCGAAAAGATGCAGGATAACATTGACGCTTTGCATAAAGCGTACAAAGACTTGCAAGACTGGGTGAACGCTGAAATCGCAAGGTTTGAAGCGCACATGGAACAGCACTTCGATGACTTGACGAAAGAACTTTGGAACAAGTTCGAACAGTATAAAAATAATACAAACACTACCTTACAGCAGTGGTTTAACGACTACACTACAAATACTACAAATAATTTAAACAAAAAGTTTGAAGAATTTGTGACCAATGCTAACACGCGCATTGACCAGATGTTCAACACGTACACCTCGAATACGAATAACGAGTTCAACACGTGGAAAAATGATTTTACGAACCAGTATAACCAGTGGAAAAACGAAGTTGACGAACAGATTACGAACATCAATTCCAATATCAGCAATTTAACCGAACGCGTTACCGCGTTGGAAAACATGGTTAAAACATACCCTAACTTTAACTATAAGTCATTCACCATGACGGGCACAAAATATTACAAAAAGGCTATTTTGGATATGCTTTCTTTCCCGTCTGCCGGTGACAGTGCTATCATCTGTTACGGCGTATGCCGTGTGTTGGGGCAGGATAGTTCTGTTCCCGTGACGAGTGGCTGGCGTGAGCAGTTTACAATGTCGCTGGATGTAAAGCACCAAATTGCGTCCCTGCTTGGAGCTACAAATCAAAACTGTTTAAAGTTTGAGCTGATGCCGCGAACGTCCTACGTTTCCAGTAATGGTGACGTACTTAACGGCGCGCCTACCAATGACAAACTCATTTCGGGCTTGCTTTGGGTTCCGGGGCCGGGCACGAGTGATTCTGTTCTCAATGCTCAGCTGTTTTTCAAAAACAACAATTCCGTCGGTTTCGTTTCGGATAGCTCCGTGTTATTCTCTGCTATCGCTACACATCAGGTTAACCCGCCTGCATGGGATACAATCTCCGGTGAGTGGGCGTTGTAAATAATTTATAAAACAATAGCTCGAGTACCGTGTAGGTATTCGAGCCTTTGTTTTATTCTGCTATTTTAGCTAAAGCATCTATCAATTTCCAATATTCACAACAACCATTACAACCATTGTTTAATTCACAAAAATCACACCCCACCTCGTCAGTAGCGTCACAGCGGTATAGCGACGCTTTATATAGATAATGGTATAGTTTCTTTGCTTGTATGCTATTATCAAAATGTAAAGCATATTCCAAATCATTCATCTTTTTTAATTCCATTTTTTAACCTCCCTTTGTTCGCTATAAACAATGTCATTAATATCATCCATCATTTGATGTGTATCGGAACAATATAACACCAATGGACAGTTTTCACAGCCAAATTCATGCTCGAACAAATTGCAAGCGCACTCTAATGTTTCTTTCCAAACTTTTGCGCGTTTCGCAATTTCTTTAAAGCTAAAAATAAAGGCTATATCATCTATATTATTTACTTTTACACTCATTCTTGACCTCACAGTATTTCTGTATGATGACTTTTTCCGCTTGCTTTAAAGCGCTTGCTTGATAATCAAGCCATGTACCAAAACCCACGGGTTGTTTTGCACCCATTTGTAAACGCTTTAGCGTCGTAGGACTGCATGTCCGTCCCGCTATGCTGTAGCTGTCTGCAAGCGCCTTGCCGCAATAGCTGTATTCAATCCAGTTTAGGCAACCGTCAAGCAATTCGGTGTGCAATTCGGACAACGTGTCCGGCGCTTCTGTGTCGCCTAATCGGTTTAAAATGTCTATTGCGTATAGCTTCACGGCGCTTCTGTATGCGCCGCGCGGGGTTGTTTCATTTACTTTCTTGCGTATCTCGATGTAATTCAAGTGCTTCACGCTCCCTTATCGTATCGTACAAGTAACGCCATGCGTTAAAATGTCATTACATAACGCATAGGCTTTGCATTCTCTGGCACAAAATAGGCTATATTCGCATTTGTAACGCTCAAAAATTTTGTCCTGTGCCATTGACAAACCATATGCAAGGTCTTTTAGTTGTTCCGTAGTGTAATCGCGGGTGCTAATTGTTATCATCTTTCAATTCTCCTTTCGCGTCGTATCGGTTTATCTCGTGCTGTATAAACTTTAGCAAGCAATTTGTTAATTCGCAAATGTAAGCGCATTCGCATTTATCACACTCGATAATGATACAGCTATGAGTTTCATATATTATCTTTTGTACCTGGTATACATAATGCCGCAATGCTTGCAAGTCCACATACGTCATAACTTCCACCACCTTTCTACTGTCTTTAACAACTTGTAATCGTTGTACGTGCGGTCAAGCCATTCGAGCAACTGGGCAAGCCCTACAAGCAGTGTTCCTGCAACTATACTCAAGCATAACACGACAATCATAATGTTTGCACCACCCTATAAGCTAAATCTAAGCGTTTCGCTAATTTGTCAATTTCATAGCATGTCCGCGTTTCAAGTACGTCTAATTTGCCTAAAGAGCATTCGTCACAACGTGTATGACGTTGGCATATTTCGTCTTTAATGTCCAACACCCTTATAATTTGTGCAATTTAAACCTGCGTTCGCGCTTCTCTTTTAATGTTCATCGTTGAACCGCCTTTCTGCTGTTAAATCTGTGATATAGCAAGCGCCCATCTGCCTTGCGGCTTTATGCGCTATGCGTTTTGCATGTGCCGTTGTCTTTGCGTATACAGGTATCTCAACTTTATATTTGCCTGTGTCCGGGTCTGTTACGGTCACTGTTACCAAATAACTGTTCATCTTCGTTTTCGTCCTTTCTCCAATTTGTGCCTATGCAACTATCTATTGCATGTGCTGCAAAGGGTATTTCGGTTTCCTTGGCGTTATCTGCCCATGCGGGTTTTACAATGTTTGCTTTGAATAGGTCTGTCCAGTTTGGTTTCATGGTTTTCACCTCCTTTTTATGACCTGCCTTATCAGCACGTGTAGGTCATCTCACGTGGACGGGCGTTGCGCCCGTTTCGGCTTAGATTTCAAATTCTCCCCTGTTTCGTTGCGAAGCAGTTCGCAGTATGCTTCAAAAAAATTCTGCTCGCCGCCTTTTATCTCAAGACCATTGAACCCGCTATAATATGCAATTTTTCATTTTTTGCTCCCCGTTTAGTCAATTAGATTTTCTTTGTACAATTTGATTATATTATTGTAGTCGTCTTCTGTTATAGCCCCATTATACCCTATGAGATGCGACACAACATTAAAACGGTTTAATCGTGTGCTATAACGTTTTATTTGCTCTGCAAGTTCCTCGTAACTTAATTTCCTGTAAATACTGTTCCCGCTTGCATCTTTAACGATTACTTTTGTTTTATAAACCTTCATTTTTTCCTCTCTTTCCTTTTTCTGATTATAGTATACTTTACGTTTGTAAACACCGTATGAACAATTTGTGAACATTTTACTTTCTTTTGATTTCGAAGTTTTCGTCCGCACTTGCAAAATTGTAACTATAGTAATCGTATTCTATACCACTAACTAACTCGTCAAGATTATTCTTTAAATAGATTTTTGCTAAGTCATAGTTAAGATAGCGTGTTATGCTTTTTGCGCATTTGTTCAGCGTGTCAATGACTTCACGCGGAAGTCCCACGTTTCCAAACGGTCTGTATCCGGTTACAATTACGGTATCACTGTCAATCACGTAAACGTCGGAGTTCCACCCGTACACGCCCGCGGTGTAGAAATTCGGTTCACGCCATTCTAAAGCGTCTTGCATGTCGCAGTAGCCAACTTTAATGACATTGCGATATGCGCTCATGATTGCTTTTTTTGTTATCTTCGTTTTCATTTTGCATGTTCCTTTCCGGCGTGTCATCATCAGTGTAACGCCGCCAACCGTTACAGACGGGCGTTGTGCCCGTTTCGACTGTTTAGAAAGTTTCCGTTTCGATTATTACAGCTTTCATCATGTAAGATTCTTCATAGGCTTTCACGAACAGCTGAGCATCTGTTATCTTGTAAAATCTTGCTTTAATAATCATTATTGTGTCTTGTAGTTCTTCGCTGTAGGTCTTTGCCCATACTTCATAAATTGTTCTTTTCATTTGTTTTTACTTCCTTTCCTTTTTTCTGTCTATATTATAGCATACCCCCGCACGAAATGTGTTAACAAACTGTGAACAAATTGTAAACGATTTATTAACAAATTATGAATAAAATATGAACAAGAATACTTTCATGCTTTAATGTATTAAAGTGGGTTAGTTGTGACTTAATCTCGTTCCTGTCTCTTATACACATCTCCGAG
>ENA-UAZD01000399-UAZD01000399.1-human-gut-metagenome-genome-assembly--contig:-NODE-399-length-17946-cov-7.726455_pt1 | contig 17946 bp, 15 predicted proteins | sample MGYA00244112_ERZ654658 | MGnify/ENA primary metagenome ERZ654658 (study PRJEB26926, sample SAMN06164608) | human gut metagenome | biome: ENVO:00009003; feature: ENVO:2100002; material: ENVO:00002003... | reverse complement strand
CCGACAAGGAGTTGTATTTCTGGGCCAAAGAAGTCCAGAACCTCGGCGCCGGTGAGATCCTTTTCACCTCCATGGATCACGACGGAACCCGGAACGGCTATGCCGTACAAGCATATTCCCGTCTCGCGGATGAACTCTCCATCCCCGTGATCGCCTCCGGTGGGGCGGGAAGCGTCGGCGACATCGAGGAAGTACTGACGAAGGGCCGGGCCGACGCCGCCCTCGCCGCGAGCATATTCCACTACGGCGAAATCTCCATCCCAGAATTGAAAAGAACCCTCCGCACCCACGGAGTGAATGTAAGAATATAAAAGGAACTTTATGAATATGATTGATTTTAAAACTCTTAAAGCCGGTGCTGACGGACTTGTGCCGGCCATCGTCCAGGACCGGAACACCCTTCAGGTTCTGATGCTCGGCTATATGAACGCCGAGGCTCTCGAAAAGACCCAGGCAAGCGGTCTGGTGACATTCTTCAGCCGTTCCCGCCAGACCCTATGGACAAAAGGGGAGACCAGCGGCAACTTCCTTCATCTTGTCTCCATTGCGGTAGACTGCGATTCGGACACTCTTCTTGTCCGCGCCATTCCTGACGGACCGGCCTGCCACAAAGGCACGAAGACCTGCTGGGGGGACGCCGTGCCTACCAGTCTCGGTTTTATCCGCGAGCTTGAAAGCGTGATCAAAGACCGTCACGAGCGGATGCCTGAGAAGTCCTACACCACGTCACTGTTCAAGGCAGGGACTCCGAGAATGGCACAGAAAGTCGGTGAGGAGGCCGTAGAGACCGTCATTGAGGCCGTGAAAGGGGACGATGAACGTATGATCTACGAGGCCTCGGATTTGGTCTATCACCTTCTCGTGCTTTTAGTCAGCAAAGGCTACGGCATCGCCGATCTGGAAAAGGAACTTGAGAAGAGGCATAAATAGTCGGCCATAATTTCGTTTTTCACAGAACAGAATGCGAACTTAGCAAGCAGTTAGTGTAATACCGTTTTTCAGATGAGTTCAGACAGAATATTCATTTTTGACACCACTTTGCGTGATGGCGAGCAGGTGCCTGGGTGCCAGCTCAACACTGTGGAGAAAATCCAGGTGGCAAAGGCCCTTGAAGAGTTGGGAGTAGATGTCATAGAGGCGGGTTTCCCTGTTTCCAGTCCTGGGGATTTCAATTCGGTCGTGGAGATTTCCAAGGCCGTCACCTGGCCTACGATCTGCGCTTTGACACGCGCGGTGGAGAGAGACATCGATGTGGCAGCGGAAGCCCTTAAATATGCCAAGCACAAGAGGATACACACAGGGATCGGGACTTCCGACTCCCACATAAAGTACAAGTTCAATTCCACCCGGGAGGAGATTCTTGAGCGAGCCGTCAGAGCAGTTAAATATGCCAAGAAATATGTCGAGGATGTGGAATTCTACGCTGAGGATGCGGGACGCACTGACAATGAGTATCTTGCCAGAGTGGTCGAGGCGGCCATCAGGGCCGGGGCCACGGTCGTGAATATTCCTGACACGACAGGCTACTGCCTTCCTTCCGAGTATGCGGCTAAGATCAAGTATCTTGTTGACAATGTGGATGGGATTGACAAGGCTGTCATCTCCACTCATTGCCACAACGACCTCGGTATGGCCACCGCCAACACAATGTCCGGACTTCTTGCCGGGGCCCGCCAGTGCGAGATGACAGTCAATGGCGTGGGCGAGCGTGCCGGCAACACGGCCTTGGAGGAGATCGCCATGATCATCAAGAGCCACAGCGACATCCCTCTCGTGACCAACATCAACACGACCAGGATCACTCCGGTGAGCCGGATGGTCTCGAACCTTATGAATATGCCGGTTCAGGCGAACAAGGCCATAGTCGGGCGCAACGCCTTCGCGCACTCCTCAGGCATCCATCAGGACGGAGTTCTCAAGAATGTCAGTACCTACGAGATCATCGACCCTAAGGAAGTGGGAATAGACGACAACGACATCGTGCTTACCGCCAGAAGCGGCCACGCCGCCCTTAAATACCGTTTGGAAGTGCTTGGAATCAAGATGGAAGGCCATAGACTTGACGCTTTCTACGATGAGTTCCTCAAACTGGCCGACAAGAAGAAGCAGGTCAGCGACGATGATCTCCTTGTGCTCGCCGGAGCCGACAGGGCTGAGGACCATCACGTCAAGCTTGAGTACCTCCAGGTGACCAGCGGCAAGGGTCTGAGACCTATCGCAAGTGTCGGCCTTGACATCGCCGGTGAGAAATTCGAGGCCGCATCCAGAGGCAACGGCCCGGTTGACGCGGCGATCAACGCCCTCAAGATCATCATCAGGCGTCAGATGGTCATCAAGGAGTTCACCATACAGAACATCACCAAAGGCTCCGATGATGTGGGCAAGGTTCACATGCAGGTCGAGCATGACGGCCACGTGTATTATGGCTTCGGAGCCGACACCGACATCGTCACCGCGTCTGTGGAGGCGTTCATTGACTGCATAAACAAATTCAGGGGATGAACACACTTTTCGACAAGATTTGGGACAGTCACATCGTGTCCGTCATCGACGGAGGACCCACGCAGCTCTACATCGACAGGCTTTACTGTCACGAAGTGACCAGTCCTCAAGCCTTCGAGGGCATAAGGAAGCGTGGCTGCGGTATTCTGCGCCCGGAGAGAATAATATGTATGCCTGACCACGACATCCCGACGGAAGGGACTGCTTTCGCGGATGATGTATGCCGTCGTCAGGTGGAGACTTTGGAACGGAACGCGGCTGAATTCGGTTTGGTCCATTATCCGATGATGAGTCCGGACAACGGTATTGTCCACGTTGTCGGCCCGGAGAAAGGACTTTCGTTGCCAGGAATGACAATCGTCTGCGGAGACTCGCACACATCCACCCACGGAGCTGTCGGAGCGGTCGCTTTCGGAATAGGCACGAGCGAGGTCGAGATGGTGCTCGCCACCCAGTGCATCCTTCAGCAGAAACCGCGCTCGATGAGGATAAGGGTTGAGGGAGAGCTCGGTAAAGGCGTGAGCGCCAAGGATGTGGCCCTCTATCTTATGATGAGGTTGACTACTTCAGGTGCCACCGGGTACTTTATTGAATATGCCGGCTCGGCAATCCGCGGCCTCTCGATGGAAGGCCGTCTGACACTCTGCAACCTGTCGATCGAGATGGGAGCCCGCGGAGGTTTCGTGGCCCCAGACGAGACCACTTTCGCCTATCTCAAAGGCCGTGAGTTCTCACCTAAGGGGAAAGACTGGGACAAGGCGGTGGAATATTGGAGAACCCTTCGCAGCGGAGAAGATGCTGTCTTTGACAAGGAATATGTGTTCGATGCCGCTGACATCAGTCCTATGATCACTTACGGAACGAATCCGGGTATGGGTATGCCGGTTGACGGTACCATCCCGTCTGACACGGCTCAGCGTGCGTTGGACTATATGGGCTTCTCCGCCGGAGAAAGGCTTCTTGGGCACAAGATCGATTATGTGTTTCTCGGAGCCTGCACCAACGGCAGGATTGAGGACTTCCGTGCCTTCGCCTCGGTCGTTAAAGGCCGCAGGAAGGCGGATGGAGTCACGGCCTGGCTCGTGCCGGGTTCGTGGGCCGTCAGGCGTCAGATTGAGGAAGAAGGGCTTGACAGGATCCTTGCTGAGGCCGGATTCGAGATCCGCCAGCCGGGCTGTTCGGCCTGTCTTGCGATGAATGCTGACAAGATCCCGGCCGGTAAATATGCCGTTTCCACAAGCAACCGCAATTTCGAGGGGCGGCAGGGCCCGGGCGCGCGGACCATGCTCGCAAGCCCTTTGACTGCCGCCGCCGCTGCGGTGACAGGGTGTATCACTGATCCAAGAGAATTGTTATGAAACAGAAATTCAACATAATAGAGAGTGGCTGCATTCCTCTTCCGATAGAGAATGTGGACACTGACCAGATCATCCCGGCCCGTTTTCTCAAGGCTACGACAAGGGATGAGAAGTTCTTCGGAGAAAACCTTTTCCGTGACTGGAGGTACGCTCCGGACGGAAGCATGATAAAGGACTTCGTGCTAAATGATCCTCGTTACAGCGGGTCCATCCTCGTGGCCGGAGCCAACTTTGGATCCGGATCAAGCCGCGAGCACGCCGCGTGGGCTATCGCCGGCTACGGGTTCAGGGCTGTGGTGTCAAGCTCGTTCGCCGACATCCACCGCAACAATGAACTCAACAGCTTCGTGCTGCCGGTCCAGGTCAGTCCGGATTTCCTTAAAAAGATTTTCTCCGCGATCTCGGCCGATCCCGCAGTGAGACTCCGCATAGACCTCCCGTCTCAGGAAGTGACCCTTTTGTCTGACGGAAGTTCAGAGCGTTTCGAGATAAGCGCCTACAAGAAGTATTGCTTCGAGAACGCGCTTGACGACATAGATTATCTGCTTGAACATAAAGACAAGATTGAAGAATATGAAACTGAACATAGCAAAATTGCCCGGTGACGGTGTCGGCCCGGAGGTGGTGGAACAGGCCGTGAAGGTCATTGATGCGGTCTGCCGGCGTTTCGGACACGAGGTCAAGTACAGATCCGCGCTTGTCGGAGCCTGCGCGATAGACGCTTGCGGATCCGCCTTTCCTGAGGAGACCCTGAAAGTGTGCCTTGACAGTGACGCGGTTCTGTTCGGGGCCGTCGGGGATCCGAAATATGATAACGATCCCACGGCCAAGGTACGTCCCGAGCAAGGCCTCCTTGCGATGAGGCGTGAACTTGGACTTTATGCCAACATCAGGCCGGTGGAGACCTTCCCGAGTTTGCTGGATCGTTCACCGCTCAGGCCGGAGATCGCCTCAGGCGCAGATTTCGTCTGCGTCAGGGAACTTACAGGCGGTATGTATTTCGGAGAGAAAGGCCGTTTGGACGGCGGTGACACTGCGTACGACACCAACATCTACCACCGCTATGAAGTTGAGCGGATCCTGCGTAAGGCATATTCATTGGCGATGCTTCGCCGTAAGCATCTGACGGTGGTGGACAAGGCGAATGTGCTGGAGTCTTCGAGGCTCTGGAGGCAGGTGGCTCAGGAGATGGCTCCTGAATATCCGGAAGTTCAGACTGACTATATGTACGTTGACAACGCTGCCATGAAACTGATCACCGGCCCGCGCTTCTTCGATGTACTCGTCACCGAGAACACGTTCGGGGACATCCTGACCGATGAGGCCAGCTGCATCTCCGGTTCGATGGGACTGCTCGCGTCGGCATCGCTTGGAGAACATACCGGTGTCTATGAACCGATCCACGGCTCCTATCCCCAGGCCGCGGGACGTGATGTGGCCAATCCCCTTGCCACAATCCTTTCAGCCGCGATGATGTTTGAGTACGCTTTCGGGCTGAAGCGCGAGGGCGCGGCGATCCGCAAATCTGTAAGCGAGAGCATTGACCGTGGTTTCGTCACCGAGGACCTGGCTTCCTTCGGAGCGCGTCCTTTGGGTACGTCAGAGGTGGGTGACAAGGTCGCGGAGTTGATAGAGAACGATAATTAATGTATTGATATGAACGAACTTGACTGGGGAAGCCTCGGCTTCCGTTACAGAAAGACAAACGCCATTGTCTTCAGCCTCTACCGCGACGGGCAATGGTCTGAACCGCAACTTACCGATGATTTCGATTTCCATTTCAACGCTTTCGCCGGGGTGTTCCACTATGGTAATTCCTGCTTTGAGGGGCTTAAGGCTTTCCGTGGCAGGGACGGAAAGATCCGCCTTTTCAGGCCGGACGAGAACGCCAGACGTCTCCGGCGCAGTGCCGACCGCCTTTCGATGGCCGCTCCTTCCGAGGAACTGTTCCTGAAAATGTGCGAGATGTGTGTGAAAGCCAATCTGGATTTTCTCCCTCCGTACGGACATAATGCGTCCATGTACCTGCGTCCTGTGCTCGAAGGCATTGACCCGCAGCTGAGCATCTGCTCCTCAAGCGAGGTTCTGTTTTCGGTTATGTGTGCTCCTGTCAGCACGTATGCCAAGGCTGGGGTGCTTACGCCGGTGACCGCTGTCATCTCGCGTGACTACGATAGGGCCGCTCCTGACGGTACCGGCTCCTACAAGATAGGCGCGAACTACGCGATGTCTCTTTACCCTTACAATCTGGCTCATTCTCAGGGTTATACGGAGTTGCTGTTCCTCGATCCCGCCACCAAGACGAGGATTGATGAGTTCGGGTCTTCCAACTTCATCGGCATCAAGGGCGACACCTATGTGACCCCGCTATCCGGCAGTGTTCTGCCTTCCATCACGAACAAGTCTCTCCGCACCATTGCCGAGGATCTCGGAATGAAGGTGGAGATGAGGCCGATTCCGGTCGAGGAACTTGCTGAGTTCGATGAGGTCAACGCCTGCGGCACAGCGGTGGTGATCACACCTGTCCGCTCCATTGACGACAAGCCTCTTCTGGAGGGCTCAGAAGTCTCACGCACCTATGTAATGCCTTCCGGAACGGAGTGCGGCAGAAAGAGCCTCGCCCTTTATGACCGCATCCGTGGCATTCAGGACGGCACTGAGGAGGATCCGCACGGTTGGTGCGTTGAGGTATAGCCGGTCGCTGGACTTGCCGAAGCGCCGACACGTGATTCTTCACGAAGGTTTCTTGCAAATCATAAAATCAAATCTTAAATTTGCAAGAAAACTGTAGTGGCGTGATATTAAGAACAATGAAGCAGAAAGCCGTAGCGCTTTCAAAACAGTACCCATTTGTGGTGATTACCGGTCCGCGTCAATCCGGCAAGACAACACTTGCCAAAGACGCGTTTCCGGACTACAGAAAAGTGTCTTTGGAGGACTTGGACAATCGCGCTTTCGCTGAAAGCGATCCGCGCGGTTTCATCTCGACTTATCCAGACAAAACCATCATCGATGAGGTTCAAAGAGTTCCGTCCTTGCTCTCCTATCTTCAGACACACAGCGATGATGTAGGAGGTGACGGAATGTACATTCTCACAGGTTCTCAGAATCTGCAACTTATGGAAGCCGTGGATCAATCGCTGGCCGGTCGGGTAGGATTGCTCCACCTCCTTCCTTTTTCAAGGCAAGAGATGAAAGACGGTGGTATCTTTCCTGAATCCACAGATGCGAAACTGCTTAACGGGTGCTATCCGCGTCTGTACGATAAAGGTATTTCGCCAACCGATTATTATCCGAACTACATCAATATGTATGTCGAGCGTGATGTGAGAAACATCAAAGACATCACCGACCTCGGCAAATTCACCAGATTTCTTAAACTTTGCGCGGCAAGAACCGGACAGCTTCTGAACAAGTCTTCACTGGCAAATGATTGCGGAATATCTGTGCCCACAGTTGACTCTTGGCTCTCAATTCTGGAATCAAGCTATATCATATTCCTTCTTAAGCCAGACCATAAAAATTATTCAAAGCGCCTGGTGAAGACTCCGAAACTGTACTTCTATGACACGGGACTCGCCGCTTCTCTTCTTGAGATAAAAACTGAGACCCAAATGAACACTCATTATCTTAGGGGGAATCTCTTTGAGAATATGGTTGTGGCAGACTTTATCAAAAATGATTTCAATAAAGGAATAATAGAGCCTTCGGTTTCTTTTTGGAGAGACAGTGCCGGCAATGAAGTGGACCTGATCTACAGAGATAGTGACAAAGAGGACGCGTTTGAGATAAAGTCAGCGGAGACATTCAATGAATCGTTCCTGGATGGACTGAAATACTGGTCAAAATATTCAGGAGCCAAGCCCTCGCAATTGCACGTAGTCTATGGTGGTACCACTCCAATGGCCAGATCCGAGGCAAGCGTGGAAGTGTTCAGATAAAAACAAAAGGGGGACTATATGCCCGTTGACTAACTTTCATCATTGGGAGTTCTGGTCTGTTGGCTATCTTTTTCCGTATCGCACCAACGTCCGGATGATCGCGGGCAGCCGATAATTGTGTTTTTTAACGGCATATAGTGCCTTTAAGATTAACAAGGCACATAGCGCGGCTCCGAGGCTTCGCAGCCTATTCCATAATATGCCAAAAACACTCAGGTGCGCTAACATATTCGCACCTGGAAGAGTAACATATTGTTCGTCAAGCCGATGATGTTTCAGGTGCGCATGGTTTCTCGCACCTGGAAGTTCGGAACACCAATAGAACGCCCTGTACCGCGGGCATCGACTCCTAGGTGTGCGAATACACTCGCACCTAAAATGTTAAGTCGATAGTAATCAGATGGTTGATGTTTCAGGTGCGCATAGTTTTTCATACCTGGAAGAATGGTCTCCAATTGTTTTGCAAGACAGGAAATGTACGGAATCAGTATCGTCCCGCAAAAGCCACTTGCGGACAGTCAAGATTTTACAAAATGCTTTCAGCCACATAATGTTCCTATGCCCACAGAGGTCTGATCGGGCTGAAAAACCCGAAACTCGGAATACAAGATTTTCACGTCAATGTGCCCTCAAGACGCTTCTATCAGGCTTTGGGCTGAAAGCGTTTCGTAAATTCACGATGAAATCGGCGTGAGGTAACATTCCTGATTGGTGCCGTGAAGGAAAGCCACTTTTTCACCCGAAGCATAAGCCTGGAATCTTCTGCCACACCCTGTCTTATTGTATGACTAAGATGGAAATCAAGCTCCTGACCTACAGATCATTGCGCAGGAGCGTCAACTAACCGTGATTGTTTAAGCATCAGTACTATAAGCCAAATGTTAGTCAACTCCGATATAGTTCCCAAAGCAAAAAGCAAGCATCCCTTTTAGGGAAAAGATGCTTGCTTTTACTTCTTTCTTTCAAAAATATATTACCATCGCAAGGATAAAGAATTTTTTTCAGGTTGTCAAGGGATAACCCTTCAATGTTTTACAATGTAATATTGTTTCACACTCTGCCGGCAATGTGCTTGGCGTATTGCTTTTCTTTTGTCGTGATTTTTGTGTAAGTTTGCAGGTTAAACAGACAGCCAGGAAATGTTCAGGAAACTTGCGGACAGAATTAAGGAGTTCAAGCTCACGATGAGGATGAAGCTGACGCTGAGCCTCAGCGCGATAGCCGTGACACTGCTTGTCTCCAGTGTGATCTCCATCATGGAGTACTACAGGATGAGCAACTATGTGTCGGATCTCATCGCGGACAACATCAGGAGCGTCAATGTCGCGCAGAAATTGTCCGAAGTCACGAACAAGTACAATCTGGATCTTCTGGCCCTGATCGGTGACAACTCGGTCAACACTCTTCCGGACTTCCATCAGAAGGAGTTCATGGGGCATTGCGACTCGCTTCGCAACTCCTTGACTTCCGACAAGATGGTCCCGCTGACTGATTCTGTTGTCTATGCGTATTCAGCTTACATGCTGACTTCGCTGGAACTGAACGACGTGATGCTGTCGGACTTCATCGACACCAGGGCTTGGTACTTCGACAGGCTTCAGCCCAAGTTCAGGAGGCTGAACCACTACATTGATGTGCTCAACGAGGCAATCTACGATGACCTGAAGAAGAACTCCCTGACGTTCCAGAGGGGGTTCTACAGGAGCATCATTCCGGGTGCTGTGGCTGTGGGTGTCGGGCTGCTGCTTGTGCTGATGCTGTTGTTCTTCATTCTTGTCTATTATGTCAATCCGATCTACAGGATGTTGGCGGGCCTGAACAATTACCGGTCGTTCAACAAGAAATATTCATGCTCCTTCGAGGGTGATGACCAGCTGGCGGAACTTAACGACGGCATCACGGAACTGACGGGGGAGAATCAGATGCTGCGCAAGAGGGTGGCCAACCTGCGGGCCAAGGTCGCTTCGACAGGCTCCGCTCATAATAATAATTAAAGAACATCCAAATGAACATCAAGGTGATATCCAGAAACGTTGGCTACGCTCTGCTTGTCAGTGCGCTGTTCATGTTCCTGTCCATTCTGGTCTCTGTGGCGAACGGCAATGACAGTGCCCTCGCCGCCCTGATGATCAGCTTCACGATCACCTTCACCGTCGGGATATTCCCGTTCATATTCGTAAGAAAATCGGCTGCCATCACGTTGAAGGACGGCTACATGATCATCGCGCTGTCCTGGCTGCTGTCCTTCATCTTCGGGATGCTTCCGTATGCGCTTTGGGGCGGGCCGTTCACGATTATAAACGCCTGGTTTGAAAGTGTTTCCGGCTTCACTACTACCGGTTCTACGATTTTGGACAATGTCGAGGCATTGCCGAACAGTCTGCTTTTCTGGCGTTCCTCCACGCATTTTATCGGAGGTTTGGGAGTCGTGGTCTTCCTGCTGCTGATCATCCCGAGTTCGTCTCAGATGAGGTTGAGGCTGACCACCCTTGAGCTTTCGTCCTTGTCCAAGAGGGAGTACAGATCCGGCGCGAACAAGACAGTCTATATCTTCACTTATGTCTATTTTGGATTGACCGCAGCCTCGTTCCTGCTTTATGTGATGGCCGGGATGAGTCCTTTCGACGCGATCAACCATGCGATGAGCGTCGTGGCGACAGGCGGCTTCAGCACCAGGAACCTTTCGATAGGGGCGTACAATTCGGTGTCGGTCGACTTGATCACGATGCTCTTCATGCTGCTGTCCTCCATCCATTTCGGGATGGTGTTCGTGACTGTCGCGACCAGATCGCTCAAACCGTTCCGGAACGAAATATTCAAGTTTTACATTTGGTCGTTGGTCGTGACGAGCGTGATAGTGGCGATGTCGCTTAAGGTTCACGGAATTGAGAAAAGTTGGGGTGACGCGCTGCTTTCCGGCTCCTTCCACATTTTGAGCTTCGCCTCGACCACAGGTTTCAGCATCGCCGACAACAGCGCGTGGCCTGTTCTTCCTAGCGCCATGCTGGTGTTTGTGGGGATCTGGTGCGGCATGGCCGGCTCCACATCGGGAGGTGTCAAGTCGGACAGGGCGCTGCTGCTCTGCAAGGAGGTAAAGTACCAGCTGCGGATGGCTCTTCATCCGGCGTCGGTCAACGAGATAAGGGTGAACGGAAGGGTCGTGAGGCAGGATGACGTGGCTCCGCACATTCTGTACATCGCTCTGTACTTTATGGTTGTCATCATCTCTGTGGCTTCGTGCCTGATCTTCAACCCGGACAACGGCCACGCTTTGACGGCCACTCTCACGTCCTTGAGCAATGTGGGCCTCTCGGTGGGAGACCTCGGCTCCATCTACAGTTTCAACGCCGAGCCGTCCTCCGCCAAGTTCATCTACACGCTTGACATGTTCCTCGGACGTGTCGAGATCTATCCGATTCTGGCGGTGGTGATGATGATCTTCAGCCGCAGGAACAAATAGCCATGGCCGGAGGAGATTTTTTCTATAGGCGTTTCAGGGAATGTTTCCCTTATGAGGGCACGACGGATCAGGATGACCTGTTCCGGGAGATCGCTGATTTCGTGACCTGTGATGACGCTGACATTCTGGTTGTCAATGGGTATGCGGGAACGGGAAAGACTTCGGCTATCGCTGCGGTGATCCGGTCGTTTGATGATTTGAGGCCGAAACGAGTGGACAAGCGGGGCGCTGAACCAGAGATTCGACAGGACCCGCCAACCGACGAAGCGCACCGGAATACGGTAGAGGATGCTCCCGATGAATATGAAGAAATATGTTACCTTCTGGCTCCCACCGGGCGTGCCGCCAAGGTTCTCTCCCTGTACGCCGGAAAGCCAGCCCGCACTATCCACAAATGTATCTACCGTCAGAAATCCGTCGGAGATGACGGCTTCGGCCAGTTTTCCTTGGCACCCAATAAACTGTCCCACAAACTGTTCATCGTGGACGAGGTCTCGCTGATCGGCATAGATGACTCGCAGAGGCTGGGAACCACCCAATTCGGAACCGGTGACCTCCTGAAAGATCTTGTTGAATATGTCCGCGCCGGCAACGACTGCCGCCTGATAATGATCGGCGACTCGGCTCAGCTGCCTCCTGTCGGAATGGATGCCTCGCCAGCCTTGGCGAAAGAGTATATGGATGGCTTTGGCGGAGTCCGTTATTGCAGCCTCACCGAGGTTGTCCGCCAACAGAAAGAGTCTGGCATTTTATACAATGCCACAAAATTGCGTGAGCTTATCGCCTCTGATCTCTATGGAGACGGAATGTTCACTCCGGATGAACTTGGACTGTGTGCGGACGGCTTCGAAGATGTCGTGCGGATAACCGGCGGAGAACTTATCGACACCCTGAACTCGGCGTATTTTTCTGAATATTCAAAAGACGACGCTGTGGTGCTTTGCCGCTCCAACAAGCGCGCGAACCGTTATAACGCCGGCATCCGGGCCCAGGTATTTTACGATGAGGATCGCTTGGTCCGTGGCGAGAAACTGATGATAGTGAAGAACTGCTACCAGTTCCTGAAAGGTGTCAAGTGTATGGATTATATAGCCAACGGCGACATCGCCAAACTCGTGTCAATCAAGAATTTCGAGGAGCGTTACGGCCTCCATTTCGCCGATGCCCGCCTTTCATTCCCGGACTACGATGACACCGAGATCGTCGCGAAAGTCTGTCTGGACACCCTTGAGTCCGAGTCCGCGTCGTTGAGCTACGAACAGCAGAACCAGCTTTACAACGGGGTCAATGAGGACTACGCTGACATTCCGACCAAGAAAAAGCGCTACGAGGCCGTACGCGAGGATCCTTACTACAACGCCCTCCAGCTAAAGTACGCCAACGCCATCACCTGCCACAAAAGCCAGGGCGGCCAATGGAGCTGCGTCTTCATCGACAACCCCTTCTGGCAGGACGAACTCACAGTCGATGACCTCAAATGGCTCTACACCGCCCTCACCCGCGCCACCGCCAAGGTTTACCTCGTCAACTTCAAGGATGAGTATTTCGCATAAGGTGTCAGGTTGCCTTAGGATGGCTTCCCGTCAGGTTCCCCGTCAGGTTCCCCGTCTGGCCTCCGTCTGGTTCTTCGTCAGGTTCCCCGTCTGGTTCTTCGTCAGGTTCTTCGTCTGGTTCCCCGTCAGGCTTCCCGTCAGGCTTCCCGTCAGGCTTCCCGTCAGGCTCCCCGTCAGGCTCTCCGTCTGGTTCCCCGTCTGGCTCTTCGTCAGGTTCCCCGTCAGGTTCTCCGTCAGGCTCCCTGTCAGGCTCCCCGTCTGAATCTCCGTGGCGGATAACTTGCTGATAATTAGGGATATGATAGTATGTCCCAGTGCGGATTTGAATACCAGTATAGTGTGCGATCTCTCACACTGTCAGATACTTATGTGCCATGATATTGTTGAGGGCGCCCCCTTCCGATTTCCACCTATTGTAGAATGGGAAATTTTTCATAAACTGTCGTTTGTAGTATTGAAATAATTCGTATCTTGTAGCCAGTTCACCATCAAAGCGACAAACGATAACCAGGAAACATAAAACTAACATCATGAAAAAGGCCATTCTCATCATCGTGTCACATCTGTTGCTTGTCTTCGCACAAGCCTTTGCCCAGATTCCGGAACTTACGCATTCGAGCGTCATTCCTCCTTCTCCTGTCGCTTCCGAGCTTACCAAGTACATCACCTATCCTGTGGATTTGTGCAACGGTCTGGTAAAAACAAGCATTCCGCTATATGAGATTGTTGACGGTGACATACGGATTCCGATAACCTTGAATTATCACGCATCAGGGCTTAAGCCTAATATGCGCTCAAGCCACTGGCTCGGTGACGGTTGGAGCCTGTCCACAGGACCGTCGCTGTCACGGAATATAATTGCATTGTTTTCGTAACGATGTCTCTGATTATCTCATATACATTGAAGAAGCTGGTATGATTTCCCAGTTGAGAGACAAGACGGGAGGAATAAGAGGACTTGGGAAAGTCGAGAAACTATACCTTGACAACCCGAACTTGATTTACGTTCTGGAACCGGACAAGGCCGATGTAGGTAATGTGCGTGAGACATTCTTTATGAATCAGACCAGAGTCATCAGCGATGTGATCAGTTCGAAAATCTCTGACTTTGAGATAGATGGCCGAACATTTGAGATTAGGGGAAAGAATAAGGGAAAGAATAAGGGAAAAAAGCAGATAGAGAATGCGGACGAGGGGTCTGTCGTAAAGGATGACATAGAGACCGGCTATGCCAATGTCATCCCTATCTGGTTTTTCGGCCTTCTCTATTGACCAACTGTTGCGGAATGGGAAAATTATCCATAAATTGTGATGTTGATTTGAAAAAAGATTTATGAATATGAAAAAGTGTTTGACCGCTCTGGTTTTACTGGTGTCCGTGGCTGCCTCGGCCAAGGATTTCAATGATGTTCCTTCCGCTTGGAAATGGGTGGGAAAGAACGAGGTCGCGTTGACTTACGATTACTCTTTCACGGGGGCTAAAGACTTCTCTGTCAATGCTGTGACCGGAAAGATTACGGATGGGATAAACTATCCTGCGAAGTTCACGGATTTCCCGTTCAGGCCGGACGGGGCTGTCAACCTGACATATTCACCGGACTCCACGAAGATGGCGTTCACCAGGGACAACAACCTTTGGGTGGTGGACATCGCGACGAAAGGGGAGACCCAGCTGACGTTCGACGGGTCGGATGTGATTCTGAACGGGTACTCTTCATGGGTGTACTACGAAGAGATTCTGGGACGACCGACTCATTACTGCGCCTTTTGGTGGTCACCGGATTCCAAGAAGATAGGCTTCTATCGCTTTGACAATTCGGAGGTTCCGGTCTTCCCGATATATTCACCGTTCGCGGAGGACGCTGACCGTTCGGGGATGGGGCTGGCATATTCACAGAACGCCGGGGCGGCGGTGGCTTTGCCGAACGTGTCCCCGACGGGAGGCTCGGTCCGTATGACGCGCTACCCTAAGTGCGGCGACAACAATCCTAAGGTGCGGATCGGAATCGTGAATATTCAAAATGGCTTCACCGCTTGGGCGGACTTCGACGAGAATGACGACCAGTATTTCGGAACGCCGTTCTGGGGAGCCGACAGCGAGGCCTTTTATATTCAGAGAGAACCGAGGACGCAGAACACACTCGACCTTTACGCCGTATCGCCTGTGGACGGTTCGAAGAAGCACATCTACCACGAGACCTACAAGACGTGGCTGGACTGGATTGACGGGATGCTGTTCGGAAGGGACGGAATCTATATGGTCCGTTCGTTTGAAACCGATTGGCAGCAAATATATTACCTCTCTTATGACGGCTCTGTTCTGAAAAGGTTGACTGATGGGGAGAACTGGAGGATGTCGCTTGTGGACGTAAAGGAAGGCAAGGCGGGCAAAGGGTTCGACGGCGGTTCCTCGGAGGTGCTTTTCGTCGCTGAGCGTGACTCCCGTGTGCGCGGTGGACTCTATTCGGTCTGCAAAGGAGTGATCAGGAATATTTCGGATCCTTCGATGAATGTCGCTTCCGTCAAGGTCTCGCCGGATCAGAGGTACGCCATCGCTTTGGCCAGCAATTCCAGAACTCCGTCGCAGGTATGGATCTATGATTTGAAGAAGACTGCGAAGTCCTTCAAGGTGGCGGATATGGCCGGTGTGGATTTTGATGCCTCGAATTACGCTCTCCCAGAGCATATTACGATGACGACCAAGGACGGGCTTGTGCTTCCGGCGATGATCGTCTATCCTAAGGATTTTGATGCGGCGAAGAAGTATCCGGTTCACGTGGACATCTACGGTGGTCCGGATTCTCCTCAGGTGAATGACAGGTTCCGCAGCCCGGCATATTACCAATGGTACGCGGAAAACGGAATCATCGAGGTGGTGGCTGACTGCCGCGCCTCGGGGCATAACGGCCGCAAAGGTCTGGATCAGATCTACAGGCGTTTGGATGAGCGAGAGGTGCAGGATTTCGTGGAGTGGGCTGAATATCTCAAGTCGCTTCCTTACGTGCAGGGTGACAAGATCGGAGTCGAGGGATTCTCGTTCGGAGGCACGATGACAGCTCTGCTGGTGATGAACCATCCGGACGCTTTCCATTACGGAATCGCCGGTGGGGGAGTCTATGACTGGGCACTTTACGACACTCACTACACGGAGCGGTTTATGGACACTCCGGCCAATAATCCTGAGGGATACGCTTCGACAAAGGTTGTCGCCAGCGCGGCCAACTATCCGGTCACGGAGAGGAACTACGACGGTTCGGTGATGCTCAAGATCACGCACGGAACCGGGGACGATAACGTGCATTTCCAGAACACATTGCTGTTGGTGGACGCTCTCCAGAAGGCCGGAAAGAAGTTTGAGTTGATGATCTATCCTGACGGGATGCACGGTTATCGCGGCTATCAAGGGCGGCATTTCTCCGATGCCAACCGGGCTTTCTGGCTCAGGTATCTCAAAGGGGAGTAGTTGTTCCGGTCACTGAGCTTGCCGGAGTGACCGTCCCTGCGGTCCGGCAGGCTCACCGACAGGCCCTGCGGTTCGGCAGGCTCACCGACCGTCCCTGCGGTTTGCCGGAGTGACCGCCGCAAAATGTTTTCCGCAGGCAGAATCAGTGCCGAAGCCTCAGCGTTTTCCCCGGAAGAAATCCACTATGAGTGCGGAGCATTCTCCGGCCATAACCCCGGCCTGAATCTGGGTTTTCGGATGAAACAGGGAAGGGGAGTACAAGGAATATCCTCTCTTGGGATCGAGCGTACCATAGACAACGCGCCCGATCTGCGCCCAGTTCAACGCTCCGGAACACATCGGACAAGGCTCTACTGTGACGTAGAGTGAGCAATCAGCGAGATATTTTCCGCCCATGGCTTCAGTCGCAGCCGTGATGGCGATCATCTCCGCATGTGCCGTAGGATCATGGAGCCTTTCCGTCATGTTGTGTCCACGTCCGATGATCCGGCCACGGCACACGATGACAGCCCCGATCGGAATCTCATCCTCCTCCAAGGCCAAGTGCGCCTCTTTCAGCGCCTCTGTCATGTATTTCTCGTCAATGTCCATGTCGTTGGATCAATAATGTCTGCTGCCCCGGTTGCCGTCCCGTGCCGGAAACGTTTCACAGAGCCATGCCGCCATGGCAAGCAGAACCCGGTTGAACGAAAAAAGGCAGGCCAATAGACCTGCCCCTAAATGTCACCCGACTTGATTACCACCTGTCTTCAGATGATACAGTCAGCTTCTTGCGTCCGTGGCGGCGACGGGAAGCGAGTACGCGGCGACCGTTGGCGGTAGCCATTCTCTCACGGAATCCGTGCTTGTTCACGCGCTTGCGTCTGGATGGTTGAAATGTCCTTTTCATATCTGCTTATTTTTTTATATTTTCCAAAAGGGACTGCAAATTTAATCCTTTTGCCGTAAAATACAAAATATTTTCGTGCCTAAAGTTTTACGAAGTTAAATCTTCCCTTTTCCGGTGGCCCGTGTGAGCGTTCTCCGGCTTTACGCGAACCTTGTTCAAGACATGCCTATTTGTTCAGCCATGGAAGGGCGCTAATGTTAACCACAAGTTTCCGGGAGCGATTTTATCAATAAATTATGTAAAATAAAAATTAATTCATATCTTTGCATTTGATTGGATTGTGGCGCACCTATGTGTCCGCGTTTCCTGTGTTTTGTTACATAGTTTGTAGATTATGGCGGCAAAAGTTTATCATACAAGCTTGCCTCTCATCAGTGAAAAGTCGAATGGGGGGGGGAGGTAATGTCTTGTTACATAGACTGTTACGAAAATATTTCGGGGGTCTTGGCCTCCGAATTTTAGTCATTGTTTGCACTTCCTTTCACGCATTTACGGCTTCTGCCGGACTCATAGAACCTTCATCCGAAGCTCATTCTGTCACTCCGTCGGTCTCGTCGGTCAGGCGTTCGGTCTTACTCTCCTCCGACACTTCCAAGTTTGAGGACAAACACGACACGGCATCGTTCGCGGTTTTTTACCGCTCCGCTGTGTCAAGGATCGAGCCTGGTTACCGGAACAACTCCGCCACTTTGAAAGCAGCCACCGAAGGACTCGGGTCTATCGTTTACAACGGTAATCTACGAATATACAAGGTTTACATAATCGGTGCCGCCTCACCTG
>ENA-UAZD01000384-UAZD01000384.1-human-gut-metagenome-genome-assembly--contig:-NODE-384-length-18448-cov-9.266025_pt1 | contig 18448 bp, 16 predicted proteins | sample MGYA00244112_ERZ654658 | MGnify/ENA primary metagenome ERZ654658 (study PRJEB26926, sample SAMN06164608) | human gut metagenome | biome: ENVO:00009003; feature: ENVO:2100002; material: ENVO:00002003... | reverse complement strand
TTAAACCACATGTTCCTCCGCTTGTGCGGGCCCCCGTCAATTCCTTTGAGTTTCATCGTTGCCGACGTACTCCCCAGGTGGATGGCTTATCGCTTTCGCTTGGCCACCGACTGTATGCCGCCGGCGGTTAGCCATCATCGTTTACGGCGTGGAATACCAGGGTATCTAATCCTGTTCTATCCCCACGCTTTCGTGCCTCAGCGTCAGTTACGGATTCGCCAGATGCCTTCGCAATCGGTGTTCTGAGTGATATCTAAGCATTTCACCGCTACACCACTCATTCCTCCGGCGGCATCCGCACTCCAGCGCGACAGTATCAAGGGCAGCCCCGGTGTTGAGCACCGGAATTTCACCCCCGACTTGACGCACAGCCTACGCACCCTTTAAACCCAATGAATCCGGATAACGCTCGCATCCCCCGTATTACCGCGGCTGCTGGCACGGAGTTAGCCGATGCTTATTCGCCTGGTACTCTCATCGGGCGCGCGCGGCGCCCTTATTGCCCCCAGGCAAAAGCGGTTCACAGCCCATAGGGCCTCCTTCCCGCACGCGGCATGGCTGGTTCAGGCTTCCGCCCATTGACCAATATTCCTCACTGCTGCCTCCCGTAGGAGTATGGACCGTGTCTCAGTTCCATTGTGGGGGACCTTCCTCTCAGAACCCCTACCGATCGTAGCCTTGGTGGGCCGTTACCCCGCCAACCAGCTAATCGGACGCGAGCCAATCCGTCGCCGCCGTAACTTTCAACGAGCTGCCATGCAGCAACTCGTCCCATCGTGGATTAGTCGGCGTTTCCACCGGTTGTCCACGGGCAACGGGCATGTCGCTCACGCGTTACGCACCCTTCCGCCGGTCGCCGCCAGGACGTTGCCGCCCCGCGCTGCCCCTCGACTTGCATGTGTTAAGCCTGCCGCTAGCGTTCATCCTGAGCCAGGATCAAACTCTTCTTTGTATATACACTTTATCTCTCAGTTCGACCCCGACAACTTCATTCTTCAATTTTTAAAGAAATCAACGCTCTTCATTTTTCGTTCTCGGTACTTGTTGTACTTCCTTCAGTCTTTTCAATGAACTTGTTTTGCATTCCCGTTCAGATCGTTTGTGTTTCGTTCCGAACGGGAATGCAAAGGTAGACATTATTTTTGAACCTGCAAACTTTTTTTGCGAAAATTTTTAACTTTTTTTATTCATTTTTATTCTTGCCTGCAGTTCCCAAGTACGTATCCTATCCTTATACAGGTTGTTAGCGTTTACTTTGTCGATGTCGAGCGAGGCGTCTGAATTATCGTCCCAACGACGGCAGTTGTAAACAACATCGTAGATTCGTCCGATCTGGTACTCTCTGGAGACACGGAGACCCACTGCGTAATCCTCACCGTACTTCGTTGTCGGGAAGTTGATCGTGCGGAGCATCGGCACATAGAATCCGCGCGGAGCGCCAAGCCCGTTGATGCGGAGGGCATTGTTGCGGCCGTTCTCAGGGGTCCACTCACGGTGGTCGATGATTCCCGGAGGCAGGGTCTCCATCTGGAAGTTGGTCATTCTGTAGGTACCGACAACCATGGCGCAGTTCTGGGCATAGAAAGCGTCCACGAACTTCTGGACGGTGTTCTCATCATAATAGACATCGTCAGAATCCAGCTGGATGGCGAACTTTCCGCACTTTGGATGGTGCAGGGCGGCGTTCCAGTTGCCACCGATCGCATGGTAACTCTTGTCCTGCGCGATATAGACAAGCTTAGGGTCATCGATGAACTTCTTGATGACATCAACGGTTCCGTCAGTGGAGTTGTCATCGACCACGATCACATTGTATTTAAATGTGGTCTTCTGATTCAGGGCGGAATTCAACGCGTCACCTATAGTGCGGACCCTGTTTTTGCAAGGAATGACGACAGATGCTTCATATTCAAAGGTATCGTCAGAGAACTCAATGTGCTTGAATTTCGGTTCAAGGTAACCTCCGACATCCTTAAGATGCTGGGTACAAGCCTTTTCCATCTCAATCTGGACAGCACGGTTCTTCGGATCCACATAGTCGAAGAGTTTCTCGCCGGACTTGCGGGTGTCGGTCTCGATCTCGTAGTAAAGATATTCATTGATGTGGACAAGGCTGCCTTTCTGAGAAACCTTGAGACGCAGGTCGTAGAGGCCGGCATATTCATAATCCACGTCCATTCTGGCTACGGCGTCCTTCAATGCGGAGGTGCGGTAGATCAGCACAGAGCCGAAGTCGAAATCGTCACGCAACGCTCCCTGCTGGCAGTCGATCACCGGAGCGAACGCGCGGTTGCCGTCAACCTCGTTGAAATGGTCGGCATAGACCATGGCGGCAGATGAGTCCTCCGCGATGGAGAGAAAGCGCTCAAGGGCAAACTGGCCGAAGCTCAACTCGGTGGTCTTCGTGTAGATCATGGTGAAAGGAGCGGTGGCCGCATCGGCGATCTTTCTGATGCTTGCGGTACTCTTGAATGTGGCGGCGTCAAGGAACTCGACCTTGGCGACCTCGTCCTGCGCGCGAAGGTTGCCGGCGGTCACAGCCACCTGCTCATCGCTCACGAACGGGACAAAACAATCGATTCTGTTCATAATATTTATAGAATATTAATTTTAGCATTTTCGCAGTCACAAAAATAGTAAAATATCGGTAAAAATTGATACTTTTGTCAAATAGTCGCCCGGGCGGCTCACATATTAATTAATCTCAATGAATATGACCTTAAGAAGAACATTGATTCTGGCTGCGGCTGTCATGGCGACAGCCACGGCCATGACAGCGCAGGAAACGCCGAAATGGCTCAGGAAAAGCGCGATCTCCCCAGACGGAACGAAAGTGGCGTTCTGCTACAAAGGCGACATCTTCACGGTTGATGTCAACGGCGGAAGGGCACTCCAGATCACCACGAACCAAGCCTATGACTCGGATCCCCTCTGGACTCCGGACGGGAAGAAGATCGTGTTCTCTTCCTACAGGGCTGGCTCCAAGGACATATTCATCACTTCCGCCGAGGGTGGTGTTCCGAAAAGACTGACGGATTACCCGGGTAACGAGACTCCTCTCTGCGTGCTTGACGGCGGCAGGGTTCTGTTCCAGGCAAACATCCAGCAGGACGCCGTCTATGGCGGATTCCCGGGCAGCCCGCAGGTCTGGCAGGTTGACGAGAAAGCCGGCAGGCCTCAACTTGTCACCTCAATGCCTCTCATGGCCATGAGTGTGAACTACTCAGGAGAGGTCATCTACGAAGACTACAAAGGCTACGAGGATCCGCTCCGCAAGCATCATCATTCATCCGTGACGAGAGACATCTGGCTTTACAAACCGGCTTCGGAACAGGGGGAAAGGTTCCGTGTCACAGGAGACGGAGCATTCACGAAGCTGACAACGTTCGTCGGTGAGGACAGGAATCCGGTCTTCGCGGCTGACGGGAAGACATATTATTATATATCCGAAGCCGACGGGACACTCAACGTCCACAAAGCGTCCATCACCGAGCCGGGCAAATCAACCCAACTCACGAAATTCAAGGACAACCCTGTCAGATTCCTTTCAGTGGCAGGCAACGGCACGCTCTGCTTCTCCTGGAACGGAGACCTCTACACAATGACGGAAGGCAAGGAGCCAAAGAAACTTGACGTCACCGTCGCCAAGGACGAGACCGAGAATGATGTTGAATATCTCACCTTCAGCGCCGGAGCCTCCTCTATGGCAGTGTCTCCTGACGGGAAGGAGATAGCGGTCGTGATCAGAGGCGATGTGTTTGTCACATCGGCGGACTACAAAACCACGAAGAGAATAACGAACACCCCGGAGCAGGAGCGTAACGTCAGCTTCTCAAAGGACGGACGCGAGCTTTACTATTCATCGGAAAGGAACGGTCATTGGGGAATATACAAGACTTCGCTGACCGACAAGAAGGAAAAGAGGTTCACCTACGCCACCAAGTTCAAGGAAGAGCTTGTGACATCGGAAAGCGAGACATGCTTCCAGCCCGTTGTCTCTCCGGACGGGAAATGGGTGGCGTTCCTGCGCGACAGGACCGAACTGGTCATCAAATCGACCAAGGACGGAAAGGAAAAGTCTTTGCTTAAAGGCGTGAATTACTCCTATGCTGACGGCGACCAGGGCTTCGAGTGGAGTCCGGACAGCAAATATCTCCTTAGCAACTATCAGATCAACGGCGGATGGAACAATTCTGATGTCGCGCTGATAGACATCGAGAGCGGTAAGATCACCAACCTGACCGAGAGCGGCTATTCTGACGGGAACTTCAAATGGACTCTGAAAGGCAAGGCCATGGCTTGGGAGTCAGACAAGGACGGTTACCGCAGCCACGGAAGCTGGGGAGCCGAGAGTGACATCTACATCATGTTCTTTGACGGCAAGGAGATGACAAAGTTCTATCAGGACAAGGAGGATGCGGAGATCGCCAAGGCACTTGAGGACGGAGACAAGTCCGAGAAGAAGATCGAGAAAGAGGAGAAGAAGGAAAAGAAAGATTCCGTAAAACAGGCCGAGAAGCCCGAGAAACTCGTGCTCGACCTTGAGAACAGAGAGTTCCGGACGGCCCGTTTGACACGCTTCTCCGGAAGGCTTGGGGACTTCTACCTCACACAGGACGGCACAAAACTTTTCTACACGACCAGGCTTGAGAAGAGCTATGACCTCTGCCAGATGGACATCAAGAAGGGTGATGTCAAGATCATCAAGAAAGGTGTGTACGGTTCGTTGGTGCCGTCAACCGATGACAAGGATCTCTACATATTCACAGGCGGTTCGATCACGAAGATCACGATCGCCAGTGGAGCGATGAGCACAATTTCTTTTTCAGGAGACTACGAGTTCAAACCCAAGGCCGAGAGGGACTACATCTTCGGCCACGTCTGGAAGCAGGTGGACGAGAAGTTCTACGATCCTCAGATCCACGGAATAGATTGGGAGGGGTACAAGAAGAACTATGAACAGTTCATGCCGTACATCGCCAACAACTTTGACTTCCAGGATCTTCTTTCCGAGATGCTCGGCGAGCTGAACGGTTCGCACACAGGAGCTCGCTACAACCAGCGTTCGAAATTCACGATGGGTTGGCTCGGAGCCATTTATGACTACGACTACGAAGGCGACGGTCTGAAGATAGCGGAAGTGCTTCCTGGCGGAGCCCTCAATCTGGCCGATTCCGGAATCAAGGCCGGAGACATCATAGAATCCATTGACGGACAGCCGATAAAGGCTGGCGAGAGCTGGTTCGGTCTTCTCAGGAACAAGGCCGGCAAGAAGGTTGCCATCGTTGTGAAGAAAGGAAAGAAGGATGTCGAGCTGTTCATCGAGCCGGGATATTCAGAATCATCCCTTATGTACCGCAGGTGGGTGAAGCAGAGAGAGGAAATGACGGACAAGATGTCAGGTGGAACAGTGGGCTACACTCACGTTCAGGGCATGGACTCCCCAAGCTTCAGGACGGTATATTCAAAACTGCTCGGCAAGTACAGGGCGGCTGACGCGGCGGTTGTTGACACCAGGCACAACGGTGGCGGCTGGCTGCATGACGACCTTGCGACCTTCCTCAGCGGCAAGGAATATATAAGGTTCATGCCGAGGGGCCAGTACATCGGCAGCGAGCCGTACAACAAATGGAGAAAGCCTTCATGTGTGCTCATGTGCGAGGACAACTACTCGGATGCCTGCGGCTTCCCGTACACGTACAGGACTCTTGGAGTAGGCAAACTGATCGGAATGCCGGTTCCTGGCACGATGACCGCCGTCTGGTGGGAAACCCAGATCAACGGCATGGTGTTTGGTATTCCACAAGTCGGCTCATTCGGGCTCAAGGAGGGAAGGTATCTTGAGAACCAGCAGATTGAGCCGGACATCAAGGTTGACAACGACCCGGCCTCCGTCCTCAGAGGAGAGGACAGGCAGCTTGAGGCGGCGGTCAAGGAGATGATGAAAACTAAATAATAACTTTATTTTATACTATGGACAGGAAAGTCGTCATTATTCCGACTTACAACGAGAAGGAGAACATCGAAGCGATCATAAGGAAAGTGTTTTCCCTTGACGGAGAGTACAATGTGCTTATCATAGATGACGGCTCCCCTGACGGCACCGCCACCATTGTGAAAAGACTTCAGGAGGAGTTCCCTGATAAGCTTTTCATGATTGAACGCTCCGGGAAACTCGGGCTGGGAACCGCCTACCTGACAGGATTCAAATGGGCTTTGGAGCATGGCTATGACTACATCTTCGAGATGGACGCGGACTTTTCCCACAACCCCGAGGATTTGCCGAGGCTCTACAAGGCCAGCGCCGGATGCGGAGGCGTGGCCATCGGCTCCCGCTACTGCGACGGAATCAGTGTGGTCAACTGGCCGATCGGCAGGATCCTGATGTCCTACTGCGCGTCAATCTATGTCAAGACAGTCCTCGGAATGAAAATCCACGACTGCACGGCCGGGTTCAAGTGCTACAGCCGCAAGGCTCTGGAAACCATCGACCTTGACGATGTGAGGATGAAAGGCTACGGATTCCAGATCGAGATGAAGTACACGGCCTGGAAACTGGGATTCGAGTTGGTGGAGGTCCCGATCATATTCGTGAACCGCAAGCTTGGCACTTCAAAGATGAGCGGCGGAATCTTCGGAGAGGCGTTCTGGGGTGTCATCAAGCTGAAATTCAGAAAGTTTCATCGTAAAGGATAACCAATGGCAAGGATTTTACTTACCAATGCGACAATAGTGACAGGGGCTTCCACAAGAAAGGGAGCCCTTGGCATTGACGGCGAGCGGATTGCGGGAATATGGTACCGTGGCGGTTCGGACTCCGACGATTCAGAGGCCTTGCGGGCTTTCTCAAATTCTGAGGTCATTGACTTGGAAGGCAAGGTGTTGATGGCCGGAGGAATAGATGCTCACGTGCATTTCCGCGAACCTGGAATGGAGTGGAAAGCCGACATCGAAAGTGAGTCAAAGGCCGCACTGTCCGGAGGAGTCACGTCATTCATTGATATGCCGAACACGAAGCCTCCGACAACCGATTTGGAGACTCTTCAAGACAAGCTCAACCGGGCCGGCGGACGATCGTGGGCCAACTACGGGTTCCACATAGGAGCCACGAACGGCAATGCCGCGGCGATTCGGGAATATCTCGCTGAAGGCCACGGAGAAGAGTTCGGCGGTGTCAAGGTCTTCATGGGATCTTCCACCGGGAATATGCTCGTGGACGACAATGAGGCTCTTTCTGATTTGTTCAGGATTCAAGGGAAGCCGATTCTGATCCACAGTGAGGACGAGGGAATCATAAAGGCAAACCTGGAGGCTGCCAAGGCGAAGTTCGGCGAGGATATTCCTTTCAGCGAGCATCCTCGGATCCGCAACCGCAAGGCCTGCATCCGATCCACGGCCAAGGCTCTTGCGATGGCCATTGAATATGGCACCAGACTTCACGTGCTGCATGTCTCGACAGCCGAGGAGGTGGAGATGATCCGCGCCGCCAAAATTCACAACCCGAATATAACCGCTGAGACCTCAGCGAATTACCTATGGTTCTGCGATGAGGACTATGAGAAGTTGAAGGGGAAGGTGAAATGCAACCCGGCCATCAAGTCGGCCTCTGACCGTGAGGCTCTGAGGAAAGGTCTTGCGGAAGGCATAATCGACACCATAGGCTCCGACCACGCTCCTCACCTGCTTTCAGAGAAAGTGGACAACTATCTGAAATGTCCTTCCGGCATGCCTTCAGTCCAGCAGTCACTTTCGGCCCTGCTGACAGCCGCGGCTTTGTACAACGAAGGGAAAAACGCCGATGACGAGGCTCTGATCAGTCTTTCACGAATCGCCTCAGCCTTCTCGGAGAGACCGGCCGAAATCCTCGGAATAAAAGACAGAGGCCACCTGAAGGTCGGCAACTACGCCGACTTGGTTATCCTCGATCCCGAGCAGGAATATTCCGTCAAGAGTCACGCTGATTTGGTTCGCAATGTTCCTGAGCAGGAATATTCAGTAAAAAATGTCGCCTACAAGTGCGGTTGGTCACCGTATGAAGGTACAACACTTCGTGGTGTCATCGATCGTGTGTTCCTCAACGGCAAACAAGTCATCGCCGACAGCCGTCTCCTCCCCGACTCCCCTTCCGGTCAAGCTCTGGCATTCACCCACCAATAATACTATAATTGACGAGTATGAAAGAGAAACTTTCCACACAATACAATGATGCTGTCAAGCAGATAAAAACCGCTATTCTGCAGAGCCAAGCGAAAGCTTTGAAGGGTGTAAATCAGGAGCAACTGGCTTTGTACTATGGCATTGGACGATACATATCCCAAAACAGTCGTGAAGGTTTTTGGGGAAAGGATGCGATATCAACAATAAGCCGTCAACTCAGCATAGAAATGCCGGGGCTTAAGGGATTTTCTCCTCGTAACCTTCGTAATATGAGGCTTTTTTACGAGGAATGGAAGTGTTTCGACACTAATTTGGCAGATGCATCTGCCAAATTACAGCCCAGAAAAGAGTTGGCAGATACATCTGCCAAAAAAGAAGATGGTTCTGGTATGATACCTTTACTGTTGGAAGATATTCCTGTTGTAGCCTTTTTCAGCATTGGTTTTTCACACCATATTCTGATTTTGTCAAAAGTAAAATCAATGGGCGAGCGTAAGTTTTACATTCAGCTTTGTGCCGATCTCAGCCTGTCCGTTGATGCCCTGGAAAGAAAGATTGCCGAGGATGCCTACCATAATCAAGGCAAGATGCCGAATAACTTTGGCGTGACAATTCCAGACTATAAGCGGGCATTTCAGGCGATCCAGATGTTCAAGGATGAATATCTGCTGGACTACATCAATGTCGAGCAGTTGGGCGAAAGGGATGAAGACATTGACGAACGTGTGGTAGAAAACGAGATAGTCCATAATATCAAGAACTTTATCATGACATTCGGACGTGGCTTCTCATATCTTGGCAATCAGGTACATTACGACAAGCTTGGGCACGATCATTGGGTGGATCTTCTATTCTTTAATCGTGTTCTGAGATCTCTGGTCGTAATTGAACTCAAAAAAGGGTCTTTCAAACCGGCGTACCTCGGTCAACTAGCCGCCTATCTCCGGGTCCTCGACGATGAGGAACGCATCGAAGGCGAAAATCCGTCTGTCGGAATCGTTCTGTGCAAGGATGCCGACCGTGCTTATGTTGAGTATGTCCTTCAAGATTACACCAAACCGATGGGTGTCGCCACCTACAAGTCCAGCCAAGAACGCTTGAAAGAACTTCTGCCAGACGAGGAAGAGATAAAGAAACTGTTGTAATTTTCCCAAAGCCAACTATTGTTTATTTCCCAAGCCGGTCGCTGAGCCACAATCGAAGCATATATCCCGATTTTCCATTTCTGGTCGCTGAGTCTGCCGAAGCAACCGTAATAGACAAAGCACTAACGATCAAGGCTTTAACACTTCGCCTTTAGTCAATAACCACCAAATACAATATGCTATTTTTCTGATAATCAACCCATTACCCACCTCTCGCTGATAATCAGGTTAATGACAGGTAAGTTCCTGAATATCATTCATTCGTTACAAGCATTCATACTTTGGCAAAGGTGTAAGATATTACGGATATTATACACCTTCTCCGTAACTTTTTACATAAGACATTCTTTATTCTCAATTAGTAATCGTACCTTGTGCACAAAAACAAGTTTTGACTCGCTTTATGGAATTCTTCCAGAATAGTATATTCATCAAGCAGTTTGGCGAATCCGTGGCCACCTGCCTCATGGCGCATCGTCTGCGAAAACTCCTTCACGTCAGCACCATCTTTTCCGTACTTCGTCCTTCCCGTTGCGCAAGGTAACCGTCCTCCCCGAAGCGAACGTGATTGAATATCCCGTCCCGTCACTCAGGTCCGCCACACTCACCACGCAGTCCCGCCCCTGCACCGCCGCGATCAACGCCTGCAGCGCCGAGATGTTCCCGTTCATAATCCGACACTGCTGCTCCAATGCCGTCACTCTGGATTCAAGTCCCTCGATGTCGCTTCGGACAGCGGAGTCATCGTATTTGCCGCAAGAAGAAAATAGAATTAGCGTGAATAATATTACTGCTGTATATTTCATAACCCAAATTATACACGATAAGACTTACAATCAATATATATTATTAGTTGATTATCAGTGTTATACGTTCCAAACGGTAGAAAAGTGACCGTATGGATTCTGATTAGATACGAAAAGGTGAATATTTAACGTATTTAACTTTCAATCACATCAATAATCACGAAATAAGGGTTGGAAGGGGTGCTTTTAACCAATCCCATAATGTGGTGAATGGAAGTTATAGGACGAAATTCATAAAGGGGTACGGTTGAAACGACTCCCTTGAACTTAGGTGTGATTACATGTCATACCCTTTGTTCTAAAAAGCATTTTTGTGTAGTTTACGATGCTACGTTTTACTGTTTTTTTTACTTGATAAACGCAGTTTTTCCATTGATTGTGCTGGCTTTTGGGATAAAGCCATTATCTTTGCGGTGTAAAATATGATACCAATATCAAAAAAAGTACTCTAGTATGATATTTGAACGTAAGAAATACTTGGATGAACTTATTGCAGGACGTGGGAACGGACTTGTGAAGATTATAACAGGTGTCAGACGATGTGGAAAGTCTTTCCTGCTGTTTGATATCTGGCATAACTGGTTGTTGGAACATGGGGTGACTGATAGTCACATCATTGAAATACAACTTGATGATTTCCGAAACAGGCGGTTGAGGAAGCCTGATGCCTTGCTCAACTATGTAGACTCAAAGGTAGTTGATGATGGTAATCCTTATTATGTCGTCTTGGACGAGGTACAACTTGTAGAAGAATTTGTGGAGGTTATTCTTAGCTTGACACACATGAGGAATGTGGACGTGTATGTGTCGGGTTCAAACTCTCGTTTCCTGTCAAGTGATGTTGTGACTGAGTTTCGAGGCAGAGGTGACGAGATACGCATCTGGCCTCTCACCTTTGACGAATACTTTAATGGTATTGGTGGCGATATACGCAAAGCATGGTTAGATTACTATACTTTTGGAGGACTGCCACAGGTGGCTTTGCTTGAAACGGAAGAAAAGAAAACAGACTATTTGCGTGGTCTGTATGAAACGACCTATCTGCGTGATGTAATTGAGCGCAACCATCTACGCAATCCAGAAGGAATGAAGGAATTGGTACGTGTGCTTGCTTCTGGTATAGGTTCTTCCACCAACCCAACAAGAATAGCCAATACCTTTCAATCTTCACAAGGGGTAACCATAAAAAGAGACACTATAAAACAATACATTGACTATCTGAAAGACTCTTTCTTGATAGAAGAAGCCTTACGCTATGATGTGAAAGGCAGGAAATATATCGGCACCGAGACAAAATACTACTTCGCAGACATCGGCATACGTGCTGCCATTCTCAACTATCGCCAGCAAGAGGAAACGCACATTATGGAGAATATTATCTATAATGAACTCCGTAGTCGTGGCTATAATGTGGATGTCGGTTTAGTAGAACTTGGAGGCAAAGATGAGAATGGAAAATTTGTCAGAAGACAGTTGGAAGTTGACTTTGTGGTAAACCGTCCTCCATACAGAGTGTATATTCAATCGGCTTTCCATATGCCTACGCCAGAGAAGGAACAACAAGAGCGACGCCCGTTGTTGTCAATCAATGACCACTTCCGCAAGATTGTCATTGTTGGTGATGATATCCATCGCAAGGAGGACGAACTCGGCCTGTTGACTATTGGCTTGTTGGATTTCTTGACGGACAAAGAATTACTTGAACTGGGATAAACGTAATAATGATATTTTTAGCGAATACACAAATCCAGTCTTTGCTCAGTTGTCTATTATGAAACAATTCTCTAGAAAAAGTGGGTGTCTCAGATTATATACTTACCTTTGCCATATTGACAAACAAACTGTAACATACACAATATAAAAACATTATTATCACTACTTACGATATTGAGTCTGATGTTTATAAGCTGCTCAGCTTCGTCAGTCGAGTCAGATGAAGACAACAAGATTGCAGACCGCCCTATCACGCCCAAAGAAATGCAGAGGATGATGGGACGTGGCTTTGATGTGCAATGGGCTGAATTTAGCAAGAAAATTGAACTCTACGGAGAAGACGAAGTCAAAGCGATCAAGCAGAAAGGATTCAATACGGCAAGAATACGCACGAAACTACCTGCCGACGAAACGCTTTTCAAAGTTCTCGACCGATGTATAAATGACTGCCTCAATAATGGTATTATACCAGTATTGGCATACAATGCTCTAGACTATGAATTGAGTCCCAATGAAATGACATTGGCAGAATGTGCCGAATGGTGGAAAAAAATAGCAGAGCATTATGCCCACTCTTCACACCGCCTCGTATTCAACCTTAATATAGAATGGAGCGATGTGGCAGGGAAGGATTATGAGGCTATCAATCTCTATAATCAGACTATGGCTGATATTATCCGCGAATCAAACCCCACCAGAATACTTATTCTGTCGCCAGCCAGACTTTCGAATCCGGCATATCTGGATCAGATGGTGATACCAACCTCGTGCGGTGACTATGTGATGGCAGAGTGGCATCTCTATGCTGCTGGGCCGAGCAAGGATCCTGACAGCAAAAAATATTGGCTGACAGGCACAGAGGAGGAAATGCAGAATATACGCGACATTATAAACCTCGGTGTGGTATGGCAAGAGCGTACTGGTATTCCTACTTGGGTTGGTGCGTGGATGCCTGGCAACTACAATAAAGGTGACGACTATACCGTTGAAGAACAATGTGTGTTTGCATCGTTCATGGAATCAGAACTGGAGAGGTATGACCTCCCATGGGCGGTAAATAGTCTCGATAAGTTCTACGACATATACAACAACTGCTGGTATGATGATATGCTGCCTCTTATAGATGTTCTTGCAAAATAAGTTTAGGAAATAGAATCTCCGATTCGAAAGGAACCCTCAGTTTCGGCATCGTGACTGATATTGCAGGGCCATCCGAAGCCAAGTAGTTCTCATCGTAACGGAATATGTATCCACTCCCTGTATGCCGTTCAACCAGTACACCGGCCTTTCGGTCATTCATCTATACATCCAATTGTCTCATCACTCATTTCAAACTGTCTGACGTACCCTGAAGAGGACTTCCATCCCCAGCACATCAAGGATTCTGGAGACGGTGGACAAGGAAGGATTGCCTTTCCCTCTTTCTATGTCCTTGATGGTTGCCAAACCGACACCAGCCATCTCCGCAAGATCCCGCTGAGAAATGGCAAGGGTCTTCCGACGTAATTTTATTTCTTCTCCGCAACCCATAAGTCTAACAAATCATACTTTCAGGCCCAAAATAGAAAAAAACTTTAAGCCAGCAAGAGAAAGTACGATTTATCATACTTTTTTTAGCGGCCGCACTAAATTTCAGATTTCTTTGCGCAGCAGTACTGGGAGAGGACGATGCCGAGGACGGCGATGAGGACACCGAGCCATTGGAGGAGGGAGAGGTGCTCGCGGCCGATGACTTCGGCGACGAGGGCGGTGGCTACGCACATCATGGCGAGGAAGACGCTGGACTTGCCCACGCCTAACTTCTTGATTGCCATGGCCCACAGAGAGAAGGCAAGGCTGGAGCAGAGGACAGCGAGACAGAGGATAGGTTCCAGGACTTCCCAGGAGACGAGTCTCGCGTCGAAATTCTCGATGCCTCTCGTCAGGAAGAACGGCAGGAAGTACACGGTTCCGATCAGGAACTGGTACATCACGATGACCTGAGGCTTGTAGCCGTCGGCGAGAAGTTTTGTCAAGGAGGCGTGGCCGACCTCTGAGAAGACGGCTATCATCAGGAGCACGACTCCGAGGATGAAATTCTGCGGCACACCTTCATCTCCTCCTTGCTTGAGCAGAACCAGACAGATGCCTCCCAATGTCACGGCTATTCCCAATGCGTTGATGACCGAGATACGTTCTTTAAAAAACAGAAATCCTGCGCCTACCGAGAAGATAGGAACTGAGGCTATGATCATGGCGCTGATGGTCGGTGAGCCGGTCTCCTTGATGCCGTAAGTCTCGCAGAAAAAGTAGATAAGCGGCTCAAACAAAGAGAGCAGCATAAATTTCCAGATATCCTTGCGGGCTATAAGACGGAACTCTTTTGTGAGAATGTTGAAGAGAAGAAGTATTATTCCGGCGACAAAAATCCTTAACGGGACGAAATATGAGATCGGGACTCCGAGAGCGATCAGTCTGTCGCTCCAGATGTAGGACATCCCCCAAAGCACAATAGCCAATACGGACAGTAGATAGATTACTGCCTTGTTGTCACATATACTTCTTGTCGCACTCATAGATACCGGAATACGATTAGTTAATCATCTTTCACTTTCACAAAGATAATCATTTTTTTCTTTCGGAAAGAAATAATATTCAAATATTAACTAACATTTTAATACCCGCTTATGAAAGCCAACGCCTTTCCATAAGCGGGATCATAGGTGGCTCACCATCCGGAGAACCGTGATTTCCTAGAACCTTAGTCTGAACAGATCACCCTGAGCCTGGATGTAGAGGTCGCCCCTGTAGTAGGCGCAGTCCTCAAGCTCGCCGAAAGTGGCTTTCGTCAAATCAATGACATTCTGCATGGTACGGGTGTACAGATTCCAGACGTAAAGGATTGAAGGCTGCTTCTCCTTGCCGAATCCGGTCGGCATGAAAAGCTGTCCGTTCTTGATGAAAAGCCCTTGGCCGATCGGGTTGAAATGAGTCTGGTAGGTGTCCTCAATCAGATAGTTCTCAAGCAGATCACCCTTTGTCAAGGTCACGAGCCCGTCCGTGGATTCGTTCAGTTTCGGGATGCGGAACTTCACGATGCGATGACGGTTGAGGGAGTTGGTGTTGTCAACGGTGTTGCCGTAGCCATAAAGGTAGTTGTTGTCCGGATCAATGACCCACTGGAGGGCGTAGCCGAAAAAATGGTCTGTGTCCTTGAAGTAGATTGTCTGGACCAGTTCGGATGACTGGAGATCATTAGCGACACGCTCGACGTAAAGCACGTCCTTGCGGCCGTTGATCGGATTCCTGTTGCACTGGCTGACGTACAGAAGCGGGAAACGGTCTTCCTTGTCATAGAACGTGCGGCCGAATGTGGCCACATTGGCATGGTTCACCTTGTCGTAGCTGGCAAGTTTGAACGGTTTGCACTCTCTTGTGATCTTCTCTCCGTCAATCTTATAGACGGTCAGCCAGCCGGAGTTCTGGCAGCTGAAGATGTAGTCTCCCCAGATGTCCATTCCCTGGTAAGCCTCCTTGTCGGCGCCTTGAAACTTGAGCAGATGGTCGCACCTGAAAGTGTGCTCGGTAAGGTTCACGGGAGCTCCGGTGTAGGTGTACTGCCCGGAAGTGGCCGGCTGCGCCATCAGCGCGGCCGGAATCAGCAATGATGCCAAAAGAATATACCTTTTCATTTTTACTAAAATTTAATGAATATTATAGTTCTAGTCTATGTTTTCTCCTGCAAGTTTGTAATTATGAGTCCACTTGAAAAAGTCTTTTTTTGAAAAATATGTGCCACAGGTACTTTCAACGGGGGTAAAAAGTGGCGAATGGAACTTTTTCAAGTGGACTCAATTATTAATTAATCAAAATAATTAATCAAAAAAAAATGAGACATTCTATCTATTCAAGACTGGGATTGGTTCCGCTATTCTTCAATGACAAAGCACTTTACATGATAAACGCACTGCTTACCAACGACAAAGCAGCCGAAGGGGTTTCGGGGAATCCCTTCCCCACGCCCCCTCGGGGTTGTCACGCAGTGACTCGGGGCTGTCACGCAATGACTGGAGGTTGTCACGCAGTGACTGGAGGTTGGATATGAGCAGTAAAAAAGAAAGGAGGCTATTTCTAGTCTCCTTTCTTTTTCTTTACTGCTCATCCGGGCCTTGGTCGTCAGGACCGTTCTGCGGGCCTTGTGGGCCGGCCTGAGGGCCATAAGGATTCTGAGGTCCTTGCTGGGCACCGGCCTGAGCGGCGCGGTTCATGTCCTCAGAAGCGGTGTTCCAAGCCTTCGTGAGTTCCTCGGTGTAGCGGTCGATGTCAGAGATGTTCTGATTCTTGACAGCTTCCTTGAGGGAGCCGAGGGCAGACTCGATGGCTGACTTCTTGTCAGCAGGAATCTTGTCGCCGTAGTCCTTCAGATTCTTGTCGGACTGGAAGCAGAGAGCGTCGGCGTTGTTGATCTTGTCAACCTTCTCCTTGGCCTCCTTGTCGGCGGCCTCGTTGGCCTTCGCCTCGTCACGCATCCTCTGGATCTCATCCTCAGACAGACCTGACGAAGCCTCGATCCTGATGTTCTGCTCCTTGCCGGTGGCCTTGTCCTTCGCGGACACGTTCAGGATACCGTTGGCGTCGATGTCGAAGGTAACCTCGATCTGAGGTATTCCTCTTGGAGCAGGTGCGATGCCGTCAAGATGGAACACACCGATCTCCTTGTTGTCCTTCGCCATAGGACGCTCACCCTGAAGCACGTGGATCTCAACTGAAGGCTGGTTGTCAGCAGCGGTGGAGAAGACCTGAGACTTGTGTGTAGGGATGGTCGTGTTGGACTCGATGAGTTTTGTCATCACACCGCCCAGAGTCTCGATACCGAGTGACAGCGGAGTGACATCAAGCAGAAGCACATCCTTCACATCACCTGCAAGCACACCACCCTGGATTGACGCTCCGATGGCCACAACCTCGTCAGGGTTGACGCTTCTGTTAGGCTCCTTGCCGAAGAATTCCTTGACAAGTTCCTGTACCTTAGGAATACGTGTGGAACCTCCGACGAGAAGAACCTCGTCAATGTCGGAAGCGTTCAGTCCGGCGTCCTTAAGCGCCTGACGGCAAGGCTCGATAGACCTCTGGAAGAGGTTGTCGCAAAGCTGCTCGAACTTGGCTCTGGTCAAAGTCTTTACAAGGTGCTTAGGAATTCCGTCAACCGGCATGATGTAAGGCAGGTTGATCTCGGTCGATGTCTGGTTGGACAGTTCGATCTTGGCCTTCTCGGCGGCTTCCTTCAATCTCTGAAGGGCCATAGGGTCTTTCTTCAGGTCGATTCCGCCGTTCTCGTTGGCAAACTCCTGGGCGAGCCAGTTGATGATCTCCTGATCGAAGTCGTCACCACCAAGGTGAGTGTCACCGTTGGTTGACTTAACCTCGAAGACTCCGCCACCAAGCTCAAGGATGGAAATATCGAATGTACCACCACCAAGGTCATACACAGCGACCTTCATGTCCTTGTTCTTCTTGTCAAGACCGTAAGCCAGGGCTGCGGCCGTAGGCTCGTTGATGATTCTCTTGACATCGAGTCCGGCGATCTTGCCGGCCTCCTTTGTGGCCTGACGCTGTGAGTCAGAGAAGTAGGCCGGAACTGTGATGACAGCCTCGGTGACTTCCTGACGGAGGTAGTCCTCGGCGGTCTTCTTCATCTTCTGGAGAATCATCGCTGAAATCTCCTGAGGTGAATAGAGCTTGCCGTTGATGTCAACACGCGGAGTGTTGTTCTCACCTCTGACAACCTTGTAAGGCACTCTGGCGATCTCCTTCTGAACCTGTTCGTAAGTCTCACCCATGAATCTCTTGATGGAGAAGACTGTGTTCTGAGGGTTCGTTATGGCCTGACGCTTTGCAGGATTACCGATCTTTCTTTCACCGCCATCGGTAAAGGCGACTACTGAAGGGGTGGTTCTTTCACCCTCGTTGTTGATTATGACGGTAGGCTGATTGCCTTCCATGACCGCAACGCACGAATTCGTGGTTCCAAGGTCGATACCAATAATTTTTCCCATATTCTTAATCTCCTATTTTTCTTGTTTTGTCTTTCTCTGCCCGCATCCGTTTTCCGAACCCGGACATTTTTCTGTCCGTTTCCGTTTACCGGCTTCGGGAGTTTGTTTTTTGCCCGGCCTCATTTCAAAGCCGGACGTCAGGAGTATTATCGAATGTTATGCCAATCCCATGAATATGCCAATTTGACAGTCGCATCCCTTTCCGAGCCACTCACCCATTGACAGTCATTGTCAGTCCATCATCTCTTTGTCACTCCGGATCATCATGGCAGTTTTTCCGGAATGTGATCAGGCAATAATTGTGCGGAATGCAGGAGAAAGGAGTACGCATCGACGGCCTTGTCCATGACTCCCACAATGATTGTCTTAATAGTCAAGATGTTAAACAAAGCATTTTGTCCATAAGTAATTAGGTCGGAGAATGCATTTACTGCGTAGATTTGCATTACCCATTCCAGAGAGGATTGAGTCAGTAATATTCATAAAGGTGACATTGTAACATTCATAAGCATAAGCATATTCATAAAATTAAGTATCCAAGTTTCGCATTTGCGAAACACCACTCTTCTTCACTGCTTGCAGTGAAAGCAAG
>ENA-UAZD01000381-UAZD01000381.1-human-gut-metagenome-genome-assembly--contig:-NODE-381-length-18461-cov-8.245192_pt1 | contig 18461 bp, 13 predicted proteins | sample MGYA00244112_ERZ654658 | MGnify/ENA primary metagenome ERZ654658 (study PRJEB26926, sample SAMN06164608) | human gut metagenome | biome: ENVO:00009003; feature: ENVO:2100002; material: ENVO:00002003... | reverse complement strand
AGACTGTTTCTTGCCGCGAGGGCGGAAAGCCTCAAGTCCCGAGGACTCAGCTACCGCAAATTTAGCAAAAATATGGGAATCAGCACGCACACTCTTCACGAGTCTCTGACCATCGACATTCAAAGGCTTGCACCTTCGCAAGATTTGCAGCAATGATTCCACAAACGTCGGTTTTATATACCCACAATTTCCGGTTTTTACATCTGTGCATCCTACCGTTATAACAGAAAAAGTACGGAAGACCTTTTGCGTACCAAATGTATAATTGGTACAGGAAGAGCATTGCTGGTGTACCAGATAGGCCAAGACATATCATTAGTACAGGAAACGCACTTCTGGTGTACGAACAAGTCCAGGACATCCTGGCAACATTGCACCTGCATCTTTTGCCGTGATGTCACAAATGTGAGGCGATTTATGAAAGAATATCGTGATTGATTATTATGAATATTATGAAAATGCTTAAATTTGCATTTAATTCTCATGAAGAAGAAACCAAAACGTTTTCAGGCTATATGAACACAAAAGAATTCGTCAAATGGGTGCTGGCCGTGCTGTGCGGCCTGTTCATCTGGGGCATCGTGAAGTTCTTCATGTTCTTTATGATGCTCGGCTCAATGATTGCCTCTGCGGCTTCATTCTCCGGAGGCTCCGGCGCCGTTATTCCCAAGGAGGGTGTCCTGCTGATGGACATGTCTAAATTCGAGATCACTGAACAGACTCAGGAAAGCAACCCGCTCACCTCCATCCAAGGCAGAGAGATCGCTTTGGTCGGACTTCACGATGCCGTCAAGGCAATCCACAAAGCCGCCGAGGATCCGGGTGTGCAGTACATCCTCGTAAAGACAGACGGCGCCTCCACCAGCCTTACCAAACTGGAGGAACTCCGCAAGACCCTCACAGATTTCAGGAAGAGCGGCAAGGCAGTGATAGCATATGGCGAGGCGTTCACATCCGGAAGCTACTACCTCGCGTCAGTGGCCGACAAGATCTACACGACGAGGCATCACGGCGGCAACAACTTTATGTTGGGAATAAGCGGGAGCATGTTGTTTCTCAAGGATCTGCTCGACAAGCTCGGTGTAAACTACCAGCTCATCCGCCACGGCAAGTACAAGAGTGCCGGCGAAATGTACGTCAAGAACGCGCCAAGCCCTGAGAATATGGAGCAGAACCAGGCGATGATCGACTCCATGTGGGAAACGGTGGCCGGGGAGACCGCAGGGAGCAGGGGTGTGAGCGTGGACTCACTCAACTACTTCATCGATCACCTTTCCATAGCCCTTCCTGAAGATATGGTGAGCCACAACCTCGCCGACGAGGCTCTCTCCGTTGAGGAATATAAGGGGAAACTCGCCGACCTGGCCGGCAAGGACAGCTACAAGGATGTGAAATTCATCCCGTTCAGCGACTATGCCGCCGCCAAGGCAACGCCGAACCTGACCGCCAAGAAAAACATCGCCGTCATCTACGCCAACGGGAATATCCTTGAGCAGGACGACCCGAACAACATCAGCGGCGACCGTTTCGCCGGCATCATCGCCAAGGTAAGGGCGGACTCAACCGTCAAGGCTGTCGTGTTCAGGGTCAACTCTCCTGGCGGTACAGTGCTGGCTGCCAGCAAGATCAAGGAAGAGATCGACCTCACCAGAGCAGTCAAGCCGGTCATCGCCTCTTACGGTGACTATGCTGCTTCCGGCGGTTACTGGATCTCCAACAGCTGCGACCACATATTCTCAAACGCGACGACTCTCACCGGTTCGATCGGTGTGTTCTCCGCCATCCCTGAGTTCGGGAAGACCTTGAAGGACATCGCCCACGTCAACATGGTTCCTGTAAAGTCCCACAAGCATTCCGACATGCTTTCGCTGACAAGGCCGTTCGACGCGGAGGAGACCGCCTGGATGCAGGTCTATGTGGATGACATCTACAATAGCTTTGTCAGCATAGTGGCCGGGGGGCGAGACATGACGTTTGATGCGGTGGACAACATCGCGCAAGGTCGCGTCTGGACCGGAGCCGACGCTCTTAAGATCGGCCTCGTGGACGAGATCGGAACTTTGGAGGATGCGATAAGGTATGCGGGTTCCATGGCCGGAGACGCCGAGGTAGAGAACTGGGGCATCGTAAGTTATCCTAAGCCTTTGACGGTGATGGAGCAGTTGCTGCAGCAGTTCGGCAAGACCACAAACCCGGAGGAGGCCATGGCGAACGCGCTGGCCGGAACTCCGCTGGAGGGAGTGGCCAGGAATCTGCTTGACTGGCAGAGAACCTGGGCGAAAGGCCAAGGCGACCTTGTCTTCGCAAGAATGCCGTTCGAGATCGAGATCAGATAAGACGGATCACGGTGACGGAGGATGTGTCCTTTGTCACCTTCACGGAGTCATCAATGCGATGACCTACCAATGCAAGAACATGAGAGCCTTCGTCAGCGATGACGAGGGCTTTTTTCTTTTCCGTAAGGCTGAACTTCAGGTCAACGAATATGTCGCTGAGTTTCTTGCGGCCACGCATTCCAAGCGGGCGCATCCAGTCGCCTGGTTGCCAATGTCTTATTGTGAAAGGGAACGGGAGATCCAGTTTAGTCTCTCCTACGCTTGTCTTCACGTCCTTCACATCGTCCGACAGCGAGACGGAGAACTCTATTCCGTTCAATGAATATGTTCCTGGGCCATTGATGGTTAGATCAGTCGCTTCGGCAAGCTCTGCGACCGGAGATATAACAATCTCCCGAGCCGAAGTCACGGCAAGATATTCATGGGCAACAAACGTCCTGCCACTGACGGTACCGCCACTTTTCAGAACCGAGACAAGATCAGCGACCACGGAGGAAGTGAAGCCGAAAGGCTCCAGAAGACGGAAAAGGACATATTCCCAATCCTTCTTCGATGTAAGTTTCTGACGCTCGATAACAGGAAGGCCATTATCCTCAAGCCGCGCAATCTCCGCCGAGACCGAACGGACATATTCATCCGCCACAGACTGAACCTGAGCGAACCGCTCCATATCCTCGTTCAGGGTAGTCAGAAAAGACGGATTCAGCCTCTCAAAAAGCGGGAACACCTCGTTACGGATGCAGTTGCGCTTGTAGGCGGAATCAGCGTTGGTGCTGTCCTCGTGCCACTGCAAACCGTGCGAGACAGCATATTCATGAATATCCTTCCTCGTAAAACCAAGCAGCGGCCGGATGAGCCGAGCATCCGAACCCGGCAAAAGAGAACTACTGCGCATTCCGGTCATTCCTTTCACCCCCGTGCCGCGCAACATATTCAGTATCATCGTCTCCGCATTGTCGTTGGCATTGTGAGCGACAGCCAAAGCGGCAAATCCTCGCTCCCGACAGACCTCCGCGAACCAAGTGTAACGCAGCTCCCTCGCCGCCATCTCGATGCTCACGCCATTCGAAGCGGCATATTCCTTGGTGTCAAAATCTTTCTTTATGAATATCACGCCGTGGCTTTCGGCCCATGCCCTGACAAGAGCCTCATCCGAATCACTCTCTTCTCCCCTCAGATGAAAATTGCAATGAGCCAACGCGAAACGCACCTTGGCGGTGGAATTGAGAAACAGCTCCGCCATACACATCGAGTCAACCCCGCCGCTGACAGCCAAAAGAACCGCCTCTCCATCAGGAAGCAGCCCTTTCAGGATTCTGTCAAAACGTTCCTGCATATTCAGGAATTTTATTTCTTGCTTGCGAACGTGTACGTGAAGCCGAACTGGAGAGCCTGCGCGAACTGCACCCTCCTGCCGACATTGCCGTCCTTGTCCGTGACGAGGACAGTGTCATCGTAGATGAGGTTCGTCGTGATGTTCAGCGAGAAGAACTTGTTGAGTTTCCACATCATGCGGGTGTCCCAGTTCACACGGAGGTTCTTCGGATTCTTCAGATAGTTTGAGAACAGGAGCAGATGCGTCGAGCCCTCGAAATTGTCATTGATCTTGAGCTTGGCGTCAGCAGTCAACTGCGCACCGAACTCGAAACGGGCGGGCTTGTAATAGTTTCCAGTCGTGTAGTAGATGTTCTTGTCATCCTTGGCGTCCGGATAGACCTCGGTATCCTCGTACTTCTTCTTCCTCCCCATACCATAGTTCTTTCGCAGCTTCTCGCTTCCGACGATTGTGAAGCCTCCTGTGATAGGCGCCATATTGACCGTCAGCCATTTGCTTGGCACCCAGTCAATACCAAGACCGAGATTGACCGTTCCCGGAGAGAAGATGCTGGACTTGAGCACACGGGCGTTTCTCCAATCCTTGCCGGAAGGTTCCTTGTCCTCCTCCACTGCAGGGGTAGGATAGTTGTAACCGTTGGCGAACTGGCTGAGGAACGTGAACTTGGCGGAGTAGTTCAAAGTCTTTGTTGCCTTGTAGCCCCAAGTGCTCTCGAAAAGGATCCGGTCCTTGTTCTTCTGGATGATCGGCTTGTCGGCGGAGTAAAGGAAACCGTAATCCAGCTGGAGACGGTTGTTCCAATACATCTCGTCCTTCTTCCAGTTGGCGTTGCCGTCGATGTAGGTGCTGAGGGCGTAGTTGTTGTAACCTCCCTTCGCCCAATTGGTGAAACTGCTCTGGACAAAGTTCAGGTTCGTCATCAACGACTTGTTCCAATAGTCCGGTTTCGGAGCCACGACCTTTGTCTCCTCTGTCTGTGTCAGAAGCTTTGCGGCGGCGGCCGCGGCTGACTGGGCGTTTCTCCATGTCGTGTCCGTCTGCGCCGGCGCAGCGAGAGACACGAGAGCGAGAGCCACAGACAGCAACACAGCGCGTCTTATTGATTTCACATTCATAGTCAGTTTATTATATTCATTCAACTTTCGCAAGTAGGCAATTACCTGCTGTAAAGTACATTATCTCACGTTCGAAGGTGATTGCCCACCCTCATCAATTCACGTTACCCCCTCCCTAAATCCCTCCCCTCGGGGGAGGGACTTGCTTTCACTGCAAGCAGTGAAGAAGAGTGGTGTTTCGCAAATGCGAAACTTGAGTTATATTCATTTAATATGAGATGGCAAACACCACCCTCTGCTTTGAAGGCTTGCCGGAGTAGATGTCCTTGCCTTCCTCCTCGCAGACAAAACTGTCCACAGGGATGCAGCGGATTGTGGCCTTGGTCTCGTCCTTGATCTTCTGCTCGGTCTCGGCAGTGCCGTCCCAATGGCAGAGCAGGAACTTGCCTGTGCCGATCTTGGCCTTGAACTCCTCCCAGTCGTCGCACTTCTCAACGTGTGACGCGCGGAAGTCGAACGCCTTCTGGTAGATGGTCTTCTGGATGTCGTCCAGAAGGGCGGCGATTGACTTGTCAAGCCCCTCAAGGGCGACAGTCTGCTTCTCCAGGGTGTCTCTTCTATGAACCTCGACCGTGCCGTTCTCAAGGTCGCGCGGTCCCATAGCAAGACGAACAGGGACTCCCTTGAGCTCCCACTCGGCGAACTTGAATCCCGGACGCAGGGTGTCACGATCATCAATCTTGACCGTGTGTCCCTCAGCCTCAAGAGCCTTCTTAAGCTGATTCATCTTGTCCAGAATCCTCGTGTGCTCTTCGTCAGTCTTGTAGATCGGAACCATAACGACCTGGATAGGGGCCAGAGCCGGCGGAAGGACAAGTCCGTTGTCATCGCCGTGAGCCATCACGAGGGCTCCCATAAGCCTCGTGGAAACGCCCCAGGATGTGGCCCACACGTACTGCTGCAGGCCTTCCTTGTCTGTATATTTCACATCGAACGACTTGGCGAAGTTCTGGCCGAGGAAATGAGATGTTCCGGCCTGGAGAGCCTTCCCGTCCTGCATCATCGCCTCGATGGTAAGGGTGTCGAGCGCGCCGGCGAACCTCTCGTTAGGGCTCTTGTGTCCCACGATCACCGGCAGAGCCATAAACTCACGGGCGAACTTCGCGTACACCTGAACCATTCTCTGAGCCTCTTCCTGAGCCTCCTGCGATGTGGCATGAGCCGTGTGACCCTCCTGCCAGAGGAATTCGGCGGTGCGGAGAAAAAGCCTCGTACGCATCTCCCAGCGGACAACGTTAGCCCACTGGTTGCACATGATAGGAAGATCCCTCCACGAGGTGATCCAGTTCTTGTAGGTGCTCCAGATGATCGTCTCGGAAGTAGGTCTCACGATCAGCTCCTCTTCAAGCTTCGCGGACGGGTCAACGACAACGCCCTTCCCGTCAGGATCGTTCATGAGCCTGTGATGGGTGACGACGGCGCACTCCTTGGCGAATCCTGCCACGTGCTCGGCCTCCTTGCTGAAGAACGACTTAGGAATGAAAAGCGGGAAATAGGCGTTCACAGCGCCAGTCTCTTTGAACATTGTGTCCAGAGCGTGCTGCATCTTCTCCCAGATCGCATAGCCATAAGGCTTAATGACCATACATCCCCTGACGGCGGACTGCTCCGCCAAGTCTGCCTTAACAACCAGATCGTTGTACCACTGAGAATAGTTCTCAGACCTTTTTGTCACTTCCTTTGCCATATATTCTTTGCTGTTTTTGTCAATTATTCTTATTATTGTGCAATATTCCGAAAGGTATGGATTTTGTTCACTAGAGAACATTTGTGTGGCCGACACCTTTGGATACGGCCACGAAGTTACGAATTTATTGTTAAATATAGGAGATTCAGAAATGAAAACACGCACAATCCTCTTTATCTCGGCGCTTCTGGCACTGACTTCGTGCGGTTCAGCGGCGCAGTATGCCAGTGATGCTTCCAGACAGAAGTATCAGGATGGAATCTACTATAACTCCAAGGCCAGGATCCAAGCCGAGGAAGCCGTCGAATCAGCCAACGAGGAAGAGACGGATCTTCTGGTAGCCAAGACCAAGAACTCACCTATCTTCATGAAAAGCGGTGAGAAGGTTGACACTCTGTTCATCCCTGAGAACAAAGCGGCGAGAATAGACTTCAACAACACTAACAACACCACATCCGTTTACCTTTACGACAATGGATGGGACACCTGGGCAGCCTACCAGCCTTGGTACGCGACGTCATGGTATTCCTGGAACCGTCCTTTCTACACGTCAATCTATTGGGGCGCGAATCCTTGGTACTACGGTGGTTGGTACTCACCGTGGCACTACGACCCTTGGTATTATGGATATTCCTGGAGATGGGGCAGTCCGTGGTATTACAGCGGATGGTACGACCCATGGTACCGGGACCCTTGGTACTATAGCGGATGGTACGGCGGATGGTATGGAGGCTGGTACGGCGGCTGGTACGATCCGTGGTATTACGGAGGCTGGGGCTACGGCCATCATCACCACCACGACCGTGACTTCTTCGGTCCTGGCAGCGGACGGGTTTACACTCCACGTCTTAGCACAACCGGCTCAAGCAGAAGAAGCGGAATCGGGTCCTCTTCAAGGAGCGCCGGAGTGAGAAGTTCCTCAATGACCAGATCAAGAAGCGGCATCGGATCAACAAGATCCTCAATGTCAGCGACTACCACAAGGTCTTCAAGCCTTGGCGGACGCACAAGCGGCACAAGGTCATCGATCTCATCGGTGAACAGACCGGCCTCCTCTTCTGTTAGGTCTTCGTCATCCAGATCGTCATCCGTCAGATCATCGGCGGACAGAGCGTCGTCAGTACGGTCATCAGCGGGAAGTACGGTCAGATCCAGCGGTTCATACTCATTTGGAACCTCGACCGGATCCTCTTCCGTAAGGTCATCCTACGGCAGCAGCCGTTCATCATCTTCGTCATCAACGATGTACTCAAGACCGGCAAGCAGTAGAAGTTCAAGCGGAACGACATCAGGAGGCTACTCATCAGGTAGTTCCAGCAGGAGTTCTTCTGGAAGCTACAGGTCTTCGGGATCTTCTTACAGGTCCTCATCCAGCAATGATTATTCATCCGGCTCGACGAGGAGCTCAAGCAGCTACTCCACAAGCAGAAGTTCAAGTTCATATTCTTCCGGCAGCTCAAGCCGTAGCAGCGGCTACTCAGGTGGCGGTTTCTCCGGCGGCGGATCATCCAGAAGCTCAGGAGGTTCGTACGGCGGTGGCGGCAGCTCCAGAAGCAGTGGCGGAAGAAGGTAACCATTAATAACAATTGAAATGAGAAAGGCAATATTCACTGCGCTTTTGTCATTGACCGCTGTAGCGGCCGGGGCGCAGACTATGTACGACGGGCTGACATTCAGCCAGAACAACTACTATGGAACGGCAAGGTCGATCGGTATGGGCAACGCGATGACCGCTGTCGGCGGGGATCTCGGCTCAATAGGGATCAATCCTGCGGGATCGGCCGTGGCGGGATACTCCCAGTTCACGATCACGCCGAATCTCACGCTCAGTTCGATGAACTCCTCCTACAGCGCCTACCCTGTCGGAGGAGTTGACAAGTTCGTCAATGAGCAGGGCAAGAACCTGACACGGTTCTCTTTGCCGAACTTCGGTGCCACGTTCAATTGGAACTTAGGGAACAGAAGCGGCCTTAAGTCCATCACTTACGGAATCGTCGTCAACGGAACGAACAATTTCACCGGCAAGATGCTGGCCGGAGGGGTGAACGACAAGACGAGTTACATCAGTGCGATGGCGGCCGGCGCTGACGGATTCCATTCGGGCTTTCTGAATGGTCACCTCGACGGCAAGGGAAACAAAATTGACATTTGGGACAACGCCTATTACGAGAATGACGACCGGAATATGCCCGCCCCGTGGAATGCCATCGTAAATGCGCAGGCTGGAGCGATAGCAAACTACGGGAACTCTTCTGACCCCAACTACGCTTATCGTTACGTAGCCGCGACAGAAATGTGCAGGCCTGTCACCGAACAAGAAGTCAATGATGGTTATTACACACTCGGCAAGGGGGAATACATCAAAGACGGCGTTGTCATGGACAAAGACGGGAACGGCATTTACAGCCTATCCCTCGGTGGCCCTCTGAATCAGGCTTACGGGCGCAAGGTAACCGGCAGCAAATACGACGCGCTTTTCAACGTCGGGTTCAATTTCAGCGAGACATTTTTCGTCGGAGTGAACTTCGGTGTCACATCTCTCAACTACAATTATGATGAGTATTTCAAAGAGGCCGCCGCAAATCCTGACAATTTCGAGATTGACTTTGGAGAAAAAGGAATAACTCGTTTCAGCGACTACCGTACACGTTACTCATACACGGCCGATGGAAGCGGAGTCTATGGCAAGTTCGGATTTCTGTGGAGACCGATTGACGGGATACGCATAGGTGGAGCCGTCCAGACACCGACAATCATGGAAATCAACGAACGTTGGAGACAAGACGTCAATGTCAACTACACCGACGCCTCATTCAACGGGTCGGCCAAGACGCCTGAGGGGGACTATTCCTACAGACTACGCTCGCCTTACAGACTCAACGCCGGAGCAGCGTTCACCTTCGCGGGAATGGCTCTTCTAAGCGCGGACTACGAGATGACCGACTACAGCACGATGAAGTTCATGAGCAAGAACGGCGGATGGAATGACGACACCTACGGGAAACTGAATGACGAGATCCGCAACCGTATGGGAGTGTCCCACATGGTAAGGGTCGGAGCGGAGTTCAAACCGGTGCCGGAGATCGCCGTCCGCGCTGGCTACAATTTCACCACGACTCCTGAATATGTCAGCGAAGGCAACAGCAAGACAACGCTGAACGACAGAACCAACGCTTTCTCCGTAGGCCTTGGATATTCATCAAACGGATCGTTCTTCGCGGACATCGCGGCAAGGCTGACTATGCTGTCGGACGAATATATCTCACCTTACGCCGACTACCTTAAAGATCTGGCTTCTCCGATGATCCTCAACAAGAGGGACCTCTACAGCATCACGGCGACCTTCGGGTGGAGATTCTAAAGGTTTTTCAGATAGGAGATTGAATCCGGACCTTCGTTGAAAAGGAGGTCCATGATGGAAAGATTCGGAACGAAACCGTACTTTCGGGCAAAGACCTGGAAGTACGGTTTTTCCAGATTCAGGTCTTTCAATATCTTGTCCGGACGTTTCGGGTGGATGAGTTCCCGGTAATCCATTCCGTAGCGGCCGGAATCCAACGGAATCTCACGGGAACGGACGGGGACATATTCATCGGTCATCCTCAGGTCCACCGAGACGCCGGTCTTCCGGAGGAAGAACCTGATCAGTTGTAAATCAAGGTCGAACAACGTCTCTGGTTGTGAATCCAGAATTCCAAAGAGTTCGTCCTTGTAATATTCAAAATAGGCGGAAGACTCGTAGGCGGAGGCAATCGCCCGTTCGGTGCGGATCAGCCACGGAGTCGAGTAATCCACCTTGATCTCGGTGATCGGCAGCTCATGGGTTCCGCTTTCATGGACAATCGGGAAATTAAGGCTCTGAGGACCGTCGGCGGCATAGTAGCGGAAACGGTTCCGCCATGATTGCTTCTGATAATGCTCGCAGGCCTCAAGGTAAACAACAGAAGGCTTCACCCTGTCCGGAGACAAGATGAAGTCTTTAGCCATCAATGCGAAATAGCTGACCGGCGGAAACCAAGCCACACTCAGCAGCACGGCCGCCTCTTCAGGCCTATTCGAATTCGCCCTTCTCGTGAGAGTCGTTTGCCCTGATGATTCCACGCTTCGAGCTTCTGATGAAATTCAGGATCGTGTCACGCTCCTCGCTCTGAGGGAATCCGGCCTCGACCTTGGCGCAGCCGTCGGTGATGTTGTAGCCGGCGAAATAGATCGTGTCGTAGATGTCCTTGATGTTGCGGATCACGTCGGAGGAGAATCCGCGGCGGCGGAGTCCGACGATGTTCACGCCAGAATAGCAGATCGGATCGCGGCCGCAAAGAACATAAGGAGGGATGTCCTTGTTGATCTTGGACATGCCGCCGACCATGGCGTGGCATCCGATCTTGGAGAACTGATGAGCCTTCGCTCCGCCTCCGACAATCGCCCAGTCATCAACAACGGTCTCGCCTGCTATGCCGACAAAGCTTACAAGAATGCAATGATTGCCCACAACACAGTCGTGCGCCACATGGACATAGGACATAAGCAGTGTGTTGCTGCCAATCTTCGTCACGCACTTGCCGCTGGCCTTGGTGCCTCTGTTGATGGTCACGCACTCGCGGATTGTGACATTGTCGCCGATCTCCACATAGGTGACCTCTCCCTCATATTTGAGATCCTGAGGAATGGCGCCTACCACAGCACCTGGGAATACCTGGCAATTCTTTCCCATCTTGACGTATGAATATATCATCGCATGCGGATGGATCTTGCATCCGTCGCCGATCTCCACGTCATCATCGATGAACGCAAACGGACCGATCTCAATGTTGTCGCCGAGTTTCGCCTTCGGGCTGACCGACGCTAATGGTGAAATTGTGTTCATATTCTAAGTGTTTTATCAGCAAGATTTCTCACGGATGGCCTTGGCAGTCCGTGTGTTGATTGTATGTCCCGGCTTGAATGCGGTCACCTTGGCCTTGAGCCAGCCACCGGCGAGCCTCAGGTCTCCGATAAGATCCAGAAGCTTATGTCTTCCGCATTCATTCGGGAAATGAAGTTTAAGGTTGTTGAGATAGCCGTTGTCGTTTATCGCGAGTTCCGGGACGTTGAACAGGGCGGAAAGTCTCTCTACCTGCTCCGGCTGGACAGGGTGCTCGACGATCACGATGGCGTTGTCCACATCCCCGCCCTTGACCAGATTGTTCTGGAACAGGTACTCGATCTCGTGGAAGAACACGAATGTACGGCAAGGACCGATTTCCTTGGAGTAATCAGTTGACTCGTCCCAATGGGCGGTCTGGACTCCGAGAACCTTTGAGCCGAAGTCCACGGTGATGTCCATTGACGGAGTGTCGGCCGGGGTGATCCTCACGAACGAACCGGTCTTCTCGTCACTGATTTCAATCTCCTCTGGAATAGTGACATATTTCCTGTCAGCCTTCTGTTCTTTCAGGCCGTCCTTGGCGATTGCCTCCACATAATAACGGGCGCTGCCGTCCAGAATCGGAACTTCGACATTATCAATCTCTATGAGAGCGTTATCCACTCCCATACCTGTAAGAGCCGACATTATATGCTCGATTGTGGCGACCGTGGCCTCTCCTTTGGAGATAGTGGTACTTCTGGCCGTCGATGACACATTCTCAGCCAAAGCCTCGACGAACGCATCTTCACCGAGATCCACCCTATGGAACACTATCCCAGTGTCCTCGGGAGCCGGTTTGAGAATCATCTTTGAGATCTTGCCGGTGTGAAGCCCCTTACCATGGAACTCATATTCACCCGCAAGGGTCTTTTGCTTATTCAAAGTCATAATCTATCTTTTGCAAACTGTGTAAAGTTCAGCAGTCTGCAAAGATAGCATGAAATATTTGAATATTCAAGGATTACCCTGCCACTTCGTAGCTATTGGCTACTATTCTTCGCCCTGACGCTTGAAGACGGCGTAGCTGCGGAGGTAGTTCTTAAGCGGGAGGGCTGGCGAGCCAAGGAACACCTGGCCGGACTTGCGGATGTTGCCTATCACACCGCACTGGGCTCCGATCGTGGTGTTGTCGGCTATATTCAGATGCCCCGCTATGCCGACCTGACCGGCGAGGATGCAGTTCTTGCCTATTTTGGTGGAGCCGGCTATGCCGCACTGGGCGGCCATCACGGTGTTGTCGCCGATCTGGACATTGTGGGCGATCTGGCAGAGGTTGTCGATTTTCACCCCGTTGCCGATGATCGTGGATTCCATCTCGGACTTGTCGATGGTCGTCCCGGCGCCGATCTCGACATTGTTGCCGATGATGACATTGCCGATGTGCTCGATCTTCTCCCATGTGCCGTCAGGAAGCGGGGCGTTGCCGAAACCGTCGGAGCCGATGACGGCGTTGGCATGGATGATCACGTTGTCACCGATGACCATTCCCGGATAGATGACGACTCCCGGGTAGATGATGCAGTGCGAGCCGATCACGGTGTTGTCGCCGACATAGACATTCTCGTAGATCTTGGTGTAGTCCCCCACCTTGGCGTGGTGTCCGACATAGGAATGGCTGCCGAGATAGACCTTTTTACCGAACTTGGTGGTCAGGAACCAAGATGAGCGGAAGCCTCTGTGCCTCTTGTCCGTACGCCTTTGTGTGGAAACATATTTAAGAAGGTCGGCCAACGACTTATAAGCGTCATCGACCTTGACCATGGTCGAAGTCACAGCCTCTTTCGGGACAAAATCCTTGTTGACCAGCAGGACACTTGCCCTGCATGTGTAAACGTATTTCTCGTACTTGGGGTTGGCGAAAAAGCACAACTGACCCGGTTTTCCATGCTCGATCTTGGCGAACGATGTCACAGTGGCCTGCGGATCTCCTTCAACTGTCCCTTTGAGGACCTGCGCCAATTGCTTTGCGGTAAATTCCATCTTATACTGGCAATTTTAATCTACAATTTCTAAGCGATCATTAAAAAATAACTTGAACATTTTGTATGTCTTTATGCTCTATATTTCCTTTCTCATCAGTCATGCGCCACCGGCACACTCCTTCTTCAAAAAGACATCCATCCTCATGAATCTGACACAAATTTAGTTCAACTTATTTTTTAACGCTAACTAAATGGTCTGCAAAGAAAGCAATTTATTTTCATATTCACTAAAATATTCTTATCTTTGCATCGTTGTGAGAGATAGGAGGACGAAAGCGTCTCCTATCTTTTGTTTTGTAAAACCAGGATTTTATGCGGAAAGAACAGATAATCTCCGGCATCGAAGAGGCCGTGAAAGCCCGCGGGTGCTTCATTGTAGATGTTACGGTCAGCAATGACAACGACATCGTGCTCACCATCGAGAAAGAGGTCGGCGACATGGACCTTGAGGATTGCGTCAGCGTGAACGACGCTTTTCTGACGGCTTTCGACAAGGACGCGGAGGACTATTCCCTGACCGTCACCTCGGCCGGACTCGACCAGCCGTTCAAGGTTCTCAAGCAATACGGGAAGGCCATAGGCTCGGCTGTGGAGGCAAGACTTAAAGGCGGGAAGAAGATCATCGGAGTCCTCACGGGAGCCGACGAGGATGGAATATGCCTGAGATATTCACAGAAAGAGGCTGTTGAAGGCAGGAAGAAAAAGGAGATCGTGGAGCATGAGGACCGCTTCGGATTCGAGGAGATCAATTCCGTCACGCCGCACATTGTTTTCAGGAAATAAGATATTAAGGACATAAACATGGAAAAGAAAGAAGAAATCACTCTGATTGACGCCTTTAAGGACTTCAAGGAAGAGAAGAACATCGACAGACCAGTGATGATGGGTGTGCTCAAGGACGTGTTCCTCACCCAGATCGCGAAGACCTACGGTTCGGCCGACAACTTCGATGTCATCATCAACGTCGACAAGGGAGACTGCGAGATCTACCAGAACTTTGACATCGTCGAGGAGGTCGAGAACCCTAACACGCAGATCACTCTCGACCAGATCAAGGCCGAGACAGGAGATGATGACTACGAGGTCGGAGATGTTTACACCAAGAAGCTGTCCCTCGCGTCATTCGGGCGAAGGGGGATCCTCAACATCAGGCAGAACCTCCAGGGTCGTATCATGGACATCGACAAGGCCAATGTCTTCAAGGCATATTCCGACAAGGTCGGCGAGATCTTCACCGGTGAGATCTACCAGACATGGTCAAAGGAGGTGATCATCCTTGACGACGACAACAACGAGCTGCATCTGCCTAAGGCCGAGCAGATTCCGGGAGAGAGGTTCAAGAAGGGAGACACCCTCCGCGCCATCATCAAGAGCGTGGAGATGAAGAACAACACCACCCCTTACATCACCCTTTCCAGAACATCCAACGAGTTCCTTGAGAAACTCTTCGAGCATGAGGTTCCGGAGATATTCGATGGCCTCATCACCATCAAGAAGGTTGTCCGTGTCCCTGGCGAGCGTGCCAAGGTGGCGGTTGAGTCCTACGACGAGAGGATCGACCCGATCGGAGCGTGCATCGGTGTGAAGGGATCCAGGATCATCGGCATCGTGCGTGAGCTCCGCAACGAGAACATCGATGTGCTCCAGTGGACGAACAACACTCAGCTTCTCATCCAGAGAGCCCTCAACCCGGCAAGGGTCTCATCCATCGACCTCGGCAACTCGGACGAGGACAAGATCAAGGTTTACATGCAGCCTGACGAGGTCAAGAAGGGTATCGGCCGCGGCGGCTGCAACATCAAGCTGGCAGGCATGCTTGTCGGAAGAGAGATAGAGGTCTGGAGAGAGCTCCCTAAGGACGAGGCCCAGGAGGAAGAGGATGTCCTCCTCAGCGAATTCAGCAACGAGATCGACCAGTGGGTAATCGACCGCCTTGAGGCCATCGGATGCGACACGGCCAAGAGTGTGCTCGCGTTCACACCTGAGGACATCGCCAAGAGGGCTGACCTTGAGGACGAGACCGTGGCTGAGGTGTTCAAGATTCTAAGGGCTGAATTTGAAGAGTAACCGTCCAAGGCGGACAGCGGACAATTATTAATTAAAAGGGGTTGAATATGGCAGAAATCAGACTAAATAAAATAATAAGAACTTACAACATCGGACTTCAGAACCTTGTGGACTTCCTGTCCAGCAAGGGGGTCGAGGTCGAAGCCAACCCGAACGCCAAGATTTCAGACGAACATCTCCCTGCTATCGAAAAGCAGTTCGGAAAGGATCTGGAGCTCAAGCAGGCTTCGGAAAAAGTTGACATCAAACTCAACGAGATTTTGGAGAAGACCTCCAAGAAGCAGCAGGAAAGCGCCAAAGAGGAAGAGTACGAGCCAGTCAGGGAGACTGTCATAAAGACAACCATCTTCACTCCGGTGGAGCCAAAGCCGGAACCAGAGACTATCCGGCCGGTTGTGCCTGAGCCACAGCCGGAGATCAAGCCAGAGCCTCAACCGGAACCGGTCGTGGAGACTCCTGTGGCCGAGACGGTGAAAGAGCCTGAGCCTCAGCCCGAGGTCAAGCCAGAGCCTGCTGAGCGACCTGTAGAGGAAACTCCAGCGGAGAAACCTAAAGTGGAGGTGACCGAGAGTAAACCGGAGCCTCAACCTGAGGTCAAGAAAGTCGAGACTGCCAAGGAAACCGTTCCTGAGCCGACAACCCCTGCTGCAGGAAAGGACATCCGTGGCGGTGAAAGGCCGATGAGCAAGCACGAAAAGAAACTTGCGGCGGCTGCCAGACAGAAAGAGGAACAGGCCAAGGCCAAACACCAGCAGCATCCAGAGGGCAAGCCGGAGAGAAATGAAGAGAAACCTGCCACCGAAAGCTCCACTCCAGGGCTCAAGGTTCTTGGAAAGATAGACTTGTCCCAGTTCGAGCCTAAGAAAGGCAACAAGAAGAGGGAAAGAATCGCCAAGGGCAGTCAGAAGGTCGATGTGGCCAAGGAAGGCAAGCAGGCGGACAACAGTTCCCGCAAGGACAAGAGCAAGAACGCCAGGCAGGCACAGGAGCAGGGCAAGGGCGGAAAGAAGCGCAACCGCGGAGCGGATCGCTTCAAGCCGGTCATGACCGAGGAGGAGCAGGAGGCGATGCAGAAGGAAATCCAGAAGCAGGTCAAGGAGACCTACGCCAGGATGAACGACAACAAGAAGAACAACTTCGGAGCCAAGTACAGAAAGGAGAAGAGGGAACAGGCGGCCGCCAAGTCCCAGGAGGAGATGGCACAGGAGATAGCCGAGAAGAAAGTTCTCAAGGTCACCGAGTTTGTGACCGCCAACGACCTCGCCACCCTTATGAACAACACTCCTGTCAACGAGGTGATCAAGGCTTGCATGGAGCTCGGCATGATGGTGTCCATCAACCAGAGGCTTGACGCGGAGACCCTTGTGCTTGTCGCCGAGCAGTTCGGCTACAAGGTAGAGTTTGTCACGGCCGACCTGACCGAGGAGATCGAGGGTAGCAGCGAGCAGGCTGACCGCGAGGAAGACCTTGTTCCAAGGCCGCCGATCATCACGGTGATGGGACACGTTGACCACGGTAAGACCTCGTTGCTCGACTATATTCGTAAATCCAATGTCATCGCCGGTGAGGCGGGAGGCATCACGCAGCACATCGGCGCCTACAACGTGAAGCTTCCTGACGGCAGAAGAATCACATTTTTGGACACCCCTGGTCACGAGGCGTTCACCGCCATGCGCGCACGTGGAGCACAGCTGACCGACCTTGCGATCATCATCATCGCGGCGGATGACGCCGTGATGCCGCAGACGGTCGAGGCCATCAACCACGCTCAGGCGGCCAATGTACCGATGGTGTTCGCCATCAACAAGATCGACAAACCAGGAGCGCAGCCGGAAAGGATCTACCAGCAACTTGCACAAATGAACATACTCACGGAGGCATGGGGCGGCAAATACCAGTGTCAGGAGATTTCCGCCAAGAAAGGCCTCAATGTGGACAAGCTTCTTGAAAAAGTGCTTCTTGAGACTGACCTCCTCGACCTCAAGGCCAATCCGAACAAGAACGGTGTCGGAGCGGTCATCGAGTCATCTTTGGACAAGGGACGCGGCTACCTCGCCACGGTTCTCGTGCAGGACGGAACCCTCAAGACCGGAGACATGGTGCTGAGCGGCAGTTACTACGGCCGCGTGAAGGCCATGTTCAACGAACGTGGACAGAAAGTTAAAGAAGCCGGTCCTTCGACCCCGGTTTCCATCCTTGGTCTTAACGGAGCGCCGAGCGCCGGAGACAAGTTCAATGTCATGAGCGATGAGAAGGAGGCAAAGGCGATCGCCAACAAGCGCGAGCAGCTCCTGCGAATCCAGGGCATCAAGACCCAGAAGCACATGACCCTTGAGGAGATCGGACGAAGGATCGCCATCGGCAACTTCAAGGAACTCAATGTCATCGTCAAGGGTGACGTGGACGGTTCAGTTGAGGCTCTCTCCGACTCTCTCATCAAGCTCTCCACGGAGCAGGTACGTGTGAATGTGATCCATAAGGCCGTGGGAGCGATCTCCGAATCAGATGTGATCCTGGCAGAGGCTTCCGATGCCGTGATCATCGGATTCCAGGTACGTCCTTCCACAGATGCAAGGAAACTTGCTGACGAGCAGGGCATTGAAATCCGTCTTTACTCCGTCATCTACGACGCGATCAATGATGTGAAGGACGGTATCGAAGGTATGCTTGAGCCGATCAAGAAGGAGGAGATCACCGGTACGGCGGAGGTCAAGCAGACCTTCAAGATCTCCAAGGTCGGTACGATCGCCGGATGTCTTGTCAGGGACGGAAAGATTGCCAAGACATCGCAGTGCAGACTTATCCGTGACGGCATCGTGGTCTATACCGGCGAGCTCGCCTCGCTCAAGAGGGGCAAGGACGATGTGAAGGAGGTTTCCGCCGGAATGGAGTGTGGTATAGGCATCGAGAAGTTCAACGACCTGAAGGTCGGAGACAACATCGAAGCGTTCGTCATCACCGAGATCAAGCAGACGCTCGACTAAGAAGCTGTTTTGAATTGTTTGAAATGTTCTTTGAGGTGAAAAATCTTC
>ENA-UAZD01000375-UAZD01000375.1-human-gut-metagenome-genome-assembly--contig:-NODE-375-length-18855-cov-7.143032_pt1 | contig 18855 bp, 18 predicted proteins | sample MGYA00244112_ERZ654658 | MGnify/ENA primary metagenome ERZ654658 (study PRJEB26926, sample SAMN06164608) | human gut metagenome | biome: ENVO:00009003; feature: ENVO:2100002; material: ENVO:00002003... | reverse complement strand
TCCTCGAAAATATTCTCTTAATCTGAGGCAACTTATTTTTTTCATGTTACTAAGTCACTTCGACAAGCTCAGTGACCTATATAATATTATGCGTTAGCCGGATCGTTCCCGTTGTCGATCTCCTCACGCTCGCGGCGGCGTTTCTGGTTGACGCAGGTCGCGATCCCGCGGTAGAGGAAATAAACCCCGATAAGCAGGATGCAGACGATCTTCCACGAAATCGGCATGCCGTTTATCAAAAGCGCGGAGCCGAATCCGATGATGAACACGGCGAACACAAAATACAGGATGTAAGCGTATTTCATTGCCAATGAATATTACAGCGATTCTATCATCCTTGTGAACAGCGCGCACATCCTGTCCGCCGCCGCGTCCGCCGCCTTCACGACATCGTCCCCGTCGTTCACATAGTCAGGAGCATAGTCGTCATGCGCCTCGTTGGTTATCACCGAGACTCCGAACACCGGAATATCCGAATGCCTTGCCACGATGACTTCCGGAACCGTGGACATGCCGGTAGCGTCACCTCCGATGGTGCGGATGTACTTGTACTCGGCTGGAGTCTCGTAGGTCGGACCGGTTCCTCCGTAGTAGACACCCTTGTGGATCTTGATGCCCATCTGTACGGCGATCTCCTCGGCTTTTGCGATGAGCCTCAGGTCGTAAGGTCTCGTCATGTCAGGGAATCTTGGCCCGAAATCCTCCAGATTCGGACCTATCAGCGGATTAGGCAGCTGGTTGATGTGATCGGTGATGATCATCAGGTCTCCGACCTTGAAGTTGTAGTTGACACCGCCGGCGGCGTTGGACACGAACAGGTACTTGATTCCGATGACCTTCATCACGCGGATAGGAAGCGTGACAAGTTCCATCGGGTAGCCTTCGTAGAAGTGGATTCGTCCCTGCATGGCGATGACCGTCTTGCCGCCCAGCTTGCCCACGATGAAGTTGCCCTTGTGGCCTATCGCCGTGGAGACCGGGAATCCCGGGATTGTCTTGTAAGGTATTGTCAGCGGATCGCTTATGCTGTCCGCAAGTTTTCCAAGGCCGCTGCCAAGCACGATGCCGACTTCCGGTTTGAGGTCGCCAATCTGCTGTCTGACATATTCAGCGGCTCCGTAGATTCTTTCTGCTCTTGGATCCATATTTTTATATTCATTAATTGCCGCATTGCGTCTGCGGCCGGTTATTGTTTATAGTTTATTTCATTAAGAACCGTGCGCGCTCCCTTGAGAATCATCTTTTCTCCGAACACATTGCGGTCGCGCATCACGAATTTTCCTCCCGAGATGAGAGAGGTGACGCAGTCGCTGTGCGCCGAGTAGATGAAGTTCGCGAGGAACGGGCCGGGGGAGAGGAAAAAGGTGTTGTCTGTGTCAACGATCTGGATGTCAGCTTCGTAGCCCTCTTCTATCTTTCCGGTTTTCAACCCTAATGCTTTTGCTCCGTTGACGGTTGCCATGTCCATGAGCGTCTGCAAAGGCAGGGCGGAAGGGTCTTTTCTCCATGCTTTCTGGAACAAGGCCGTGGTCTTCATCGTCTCAAGCATGTCAAGATTGTTGGATGACGCGCATCCGTCGGTTCCGAGGCAGACATTCGCCCCGGCATCAGTCAGCTCTTTCCACTTGAACTTGTAGCCTGACGCCAGCTTTGTGTTGGAATTGATGTTATGCACGCAGTTCACATGGTACTTGCCAAGAAGTTCGATGTCGTGCTCGGACAGCCAGAGCGTGTGTGCGGCTATGACATCCGGCCCCAGCACACCGAGGGCCTCAAGGTACTCGACAGGTGAGAGACCGCCGTGCGCCGCCTTGCAGTCCAGATCCTCGCGCTCCGACTCGGCAAGATGGATGTGGATCTTAAGACCGTGCTTGCGGGCATATTCAGTGGCCCACAGGATAAGCTCCTCATTGACAGAGTAGATGGAGTGGATACCTATCGTGAAGATAGACCTTGTCCCCCATTGTGGCACCGTCTCGTGCATCTTGATGCACTGCTCCTTTTCCCTCTCGGCCTCCTCCGGGTCATTATGGTTGAGGAACAGGTACGCTACGTCGGCACGCAGCCCCATTTCCTCGGCGGCTGCTCTGGCCGTGGGTGAGAACCAGTAATGATCGTTGAATGTGGTGGTTCCGGTCTTGATCATCTCAAGGGCGGCCACCTTGGTTCCCCAGTAGATGAACGGAGCGTCCAGCTTTGACTCTATCGCCCAGATGTGTCCCAGCCAATCCTGCAGCAGCATGTCCTCGCCGACACCTCTCATCAGGGACATGGCGGCATGCGTGTGCATGTTGATGAATCCCGGGACGGCGACCTTGCCTGTGCAGTCAATGGTCTCAACCCCGGAAGCGGGTTCCTGGTACTCGTCGGAGTGCGGGGTGATCCTTTTGATCAGTCCGTCTGCGATGGTGATGTCCGTCTGCCGCCCCTCCGAAGTGATATTTCTAAGTAGAATCTTGTCCATAATTGAATATGTCTAAGAAATCTTTAATTACAATTAATAATTAGCCTAATTTTGTCAAATATAGTAAAAATATGGTAATATTTCCAGATTTGCCGGAAGACTTGTGAATATAAGAATGTAAAGTAAGAATAAGTGAGCGCAAAAAAAGAACGGTCGGAATCATGTTCCGGCCGTTCCAGCTATGACTCATAAAGGAATATTATTCCTTGTAGCTCGCTTTGACGAAGTCTGAGTTAAGAAGGTAATCGGCACACATCTTCATGCTCTCCTTCCAGTCACCGTTGGTAAACGCTTCAATTTCTACCACAAAATCCTTCATTCCTGCGATGTCGGCATTCTTGAATATGGCGTCGAAGCCCACCATACCGCTCTCGCCGAGCTCACGGTGATCCTTGATGTGGAGAAGGGTAAAGCGTCCCGGGTATTTCCTGAAGAGTTCGACAGGGTAGGCCTTGCCCATCACCGCCCAATAGACATCCATCTCAAAGAACACGTCCTCAGGATTGGTGTTCTCAAGCATATATTCATAGATGACGGTGTCCTCGATCTTTTTGAACTCGTGTGAGTGGTTGTGGTAGCCGAACAGCATGCCGTTCTCCTTGCACTTCGCTCCGATGGCGTTGAAGTAGTCGCAGTAGGTCTTGAGTCCCGCGAGGGTCTCGGGAACCTTGAAGCCCGGGCAGACAATGTACTTGCACCCAGCCTCTTTGTGGGCCGCTATGGCCTGATCCCACCACTTCATCGACTCGGTGAAGTCGCCTGATGCAAGTTCCTCATCGCTAAGGTCGTGGCCTATGTGTGTGGAAAGGGATTTGAGTCCGGCTGCCTCAAGGTCGGCCTTGTACTGCTCCGGATCCACTCCGTAGAGTTTTCCGTCAGAGTAGCAGGCTGCCTCGACGGAGGTGTAACCCATCTCCGCGAGAGTCTTGAACGCCTCCTCGTGATTCTGGGCGTACAATTCCGGATTGCCTATGACGCTCCGGATGCTGTAGAGCTGCACGCTGATCTCTTTCTTGGCAGGACTCTCGGCCTTCTTCTCCGCGCATGAGACCGCACCGAGAAGAAGAGCCGAAGCTGCCATTATGAGCGCTGACTTTCTCATTAGTCGAGAACCTTTACGCGGATGTTACGATACCAAACATCGTCGCCGTGATCCTGGAGACCGATGTAGCCTTCGTGGTTCTCTCCGCCGCAGTTGTTCAGGAGCTCGAACGCGAGAGGCCACTTCTCCTGTGAGAACTTGGAGGCCTGAAGCATGTCGGTCCACTGTGGAGTCCACAGATGGTACTCAACCACGTTCGCACCGTTCTGGCCGTGTACGACAGTTCCCTTGTAAACCATGATCTTCGCTGTGTTCCACTCGCCGTAAGGTTTCTGGTTCTGTGGCTTCGCAGGAATCATATCGTAGAGGGAAGCGGACTGGCGGTTACCGTCGATTCCGAGCATCGCGTCAGGATGATTTGCGTTGTCAAGCACCTGATATTCAGGTGAAGAGATGTAGATAGGTGACCACTTTGTGGTGCTGTCGGCATTGTATTCCTTGACTTCCTGGGCGAGGTAGAGGATACCGGAATTTCCGCCCTTTGAGATCTTCCATTCGAGCTCAAGCTGGAAGTTCTGGAACTTGTGGGCGAAGATCAGGTCTCCACCTTCCAGGGTCTGTCCCTCGCCTGTGCCTGAACCTGTGAATCTGATGCATCCGTCCTCTACGGTCCAGCGTGAAGGAGCGTTGTCCTTTCCATAGCCGCGCCATCCGTTAAGGGTCTCGCCGTCAAAGATTACATAATAGCCATCCTTGTCCTGAGGGACTGAGGCGAGGTCAACCTGTGGCTTCTCGACGCTGATGTAGGCGGGAGCGCCTTCCTTTGCCACCTTGGTCTCAACTGTCTCGGTTCCTGTCCACTGGAGTTCTGCTGGAGCGGCGGCCTTCTTGTTGCCGTTGCCGCAGGAAACCGCGCTGAGGATCATAGTCACAGCCGCGGCGGCATAAACGATCTTTTTCATATTCTTGGATATTTTTAATGATTACTAAATTGTTATTCTGGCATTTCAGGAAGCTCGTAGCCGGCTCGGTACTGACGCTTGATCAGGCTGGCGGCGAACTGACGGGCGTTCATCGGATCCGTGTACTTGTTCTGGAATGTAGGGTGCCCGTCCTTTATTGAGAAACCGTCCTTCTCAAGGATCTTGATGGTGGCGTCGGCAGGGATGTTGGTGAACTCCATCTTCTGTCCGTCCCACTCAAGGATCTGGTTGAGGGCCTGGAGTCTTACCGCCGCCACGCCGAGGTCAACCATCTCCACAAACGGTCCGGCCTCGCTGAAGTCGGATGCCGCAGGGATTCTTGAATCCGGATCCTCCTTGCAGGCGCGGATCCAGTCCTGCTGGTGGGAGAGGGTCACCTCGCGGAGAACATGAGGCACCTCAGGCTTCCTTCCGGAGACAAGGATCGGATCCTGTCCGTAGGTTCCTGCGATCATGATGTCCTTTGTTCCGTAGAAGATGCTGCAACCACCGCTGACGTTGAGATTGAACCCGGCAGGAAGTCCCTCCGGCCTCTCCGGCTTGAAGCCACCGTCGTACCAGCGGATGTCAACCTCTGGCATGGCGAGCTTGGCCATGTTCTCCCTTGCCGGGAATGTGAGGTGGATCATCTCGGCGCTTGGGCAGCAGTCCGTGAGCACGTTTGTCGAGCTGGCTTCCACCTTGGTAGGGTAGCCGAGTTTCAGGCCTTTGAAAGGAACGTGCATGATGTGGCAGGCCATGTCACCCATCGCTCCGGTGCCGAAGTCCCACCATCCGCGGAAGTTCCACGGGGTGTAGATCGAGTTGTACTCGCGCATAGGGGCAGGTCCGATGAAGGCGTCCCAGTTGAGGGTTGAAGGTATAGGCTCTACAGTGGCAGGCTTCTCAAGTCCCTGCGGCCAGATAGGACGGTCGGTGAAGCAATCGACTCTCCTTACCTCTCCGATCTCGCCGTTCCAGAGCCATTCGATGGCTTTTCTTGTACCAACGCTGGAGGCACCCTGATTACCCATCTGGGTGGCCACGCGGTACTTCGCGGCAAGTTTGGTCAGAAGCCTGGCCTCATAGACGGTCAGGGTGAGGGGCTTCTCTACATAGACGTGCTTCCCGGCGGCCATGGCCTGCGCGGCGATGATGGCGTGGGTGTGGTCGGCGGTGGCGATCATCACGGCGTCAGCCTGATCGAGCATCTCGTCGAACATCACGCGGTAGTCGTTGTACTTCTTGGCCTGAGGATATTTTTTGAACACATGGTCGGCGTACTTCCAATCGACATCACACAGGCCGATGATGTTCTCGGTCTCCATTTCGGCGAGGTCGGCGGCTCCGCGTCCTCCGATGCCGACACCGAGGATGTTGAGCTTGTCGCTTGGCGCGACCTTCTTTTTCTTCTCCTTCTTAGGAGTCTTCTCACCTGCGATGATGATGTTCGGGGCGACAGCGAGTCCTGCGGCCACAACTGTTCCTGTCTTCAGGAAGGAGCGTCTTGATATTTCCTTGCTCATTTTAGTGTTGTGATTTTATGAGTTAAACCATTAAGTCCGTGTTTTTTTACAAACAACCCTCAAATTTAGGCATAAATGTGAAAATAAACAATAAAAAATCCTCCCCGGAACCCGGAGAGGACTATTTTGTTACAGGAATATACCCGTGTATGTCGGGGACGCTACAGTTCCTCGAAGTTCACGTCGCTGAACTGGTTGTCGGACTGGCCGTCAGCCTTGTCGGCCCGAGGTTCGTAAGTGTGCTCAGGCACGTCAGGAAGAAGATTCTCCTTCATGTAGGCCAGCACTTCCGAAAGTCCCTCCTGGAACTTCTCGAAGTCTTCCTTGTAGAGGAATATCTTGTGCTTGTCGAATGAGAAACTGCCGTCCTGCTCCTGTCTGCGCTTGCTTTCAGTGATGGTCAGGTAGTAGTCATTGTTTCCCTTTGTGCTCTTGACATCAAAGAAATAGGTTCTCTTTCCGGCCCTTACAGGCTTTGAGTAAACGTCCTCTGTGTTGCGGTCAGCGTAGTTCGGCCGCTCGTAATCATCTTTGTACATCTTGCGCTGAATGTTTTGTTATCCGCACAAATTTAAGAAAAATCTGAAATTGTGTGTTATCTTTGCATAAAATTTTGATTGGAATTATGCTCAACAGACGAATTCTGCGGATAAAGGCTTTCAAGGTGCTCTACAGCTACGCGGAGAATCCATCCATGACTCTCCCGGAGGCTGAGGCTCTTCTGGAGTCGTCCTGCGAAGCCACTAGATCGTTGTATCTCTTTATGCTTGACATCATTCCGTACCTCTCGGCGGAGGCGCGGACCAGAATAGAAAACGCCAGGAACAAGTTCAACCCTACCGAGGAGGAGAGGAATCCGAACATGAAGTTCGCCTTCAACAGGCTCGCTCCGCTGCTGGAGCAGGATCCCGACTTCCAGAAGATCCTCTCCCGCCGCAGGCTTTCGTGGGAACCTTACGACGCCTTGGTCAGAAGCGTGTACGATTCGATCTGCTCGAAGGAATATTATAAGGAATATATGGCATCGGCGGAAAGCTCCATCGAGGAGGATGTCAGGCTGTTCACAAGAATATTCGAGGAAGAGTTCGTCGATAACGAGGAGCTGGAGAAGATTCTTGAGGACATGTCGATTCTTTGGTGTGATGATCTGGCATATTCATTGACGGTCTGCTGCGACACGCTCAAGGGGCTCGCGAAAGGGTACCGCTGGTCGCTGCCGCCGCTGTACCGCAGTGAGATGCTTCAGGCGAACAAGGATGTCGAGAGTGACAAGGCTTTCGTCTATAAGCTGTTGCGTACCGCATATTCATGCTATGGAAAGTATGCCCCGATGGTCGCGGACAGCACCTCCAAGTGGGAAAGGGACCGTCTGTTCACCACCGACATGGTACTCATAGTGATGGGGCTCTCCGAGGCGAAGGCGTTCCCGTCCATGCCGCTCAGGGTGACCATCAATGAATATGTCGAAGTCTCCAAGTTCTACAGCACTCCGAAGAGCCGTTCCTTTGTCAACGGTCTCCTTGACCGGCTCGTCAAGAAACAGATTGAGGAGGGGGATATAGTGAAGACCGAAAAAATTGCTTAAATTTGTGAATATATAACTAATTTTTAGAAATGAATATTCTTACTTTCACATTGCTGCAGGCCGCTCCTGCAGGACAGGCTCCCGCCGGGGGCGGTAGTATGTTCTGGGTCATGATCATCGCCATGTTCGTTATCATGTGGTTCTTCATGATCCGTCCGCAGCGCAAGCAGCAGAAGGAGCTTGAGAAGTTCCGCAACTCCCTCAAGAGAGGCGACAAGGTTGTCACCGCAGGTGGAATCTACGGCACTGTCGATGAGATCAAGGACAGGACTGTCCTCATCAAGGTGGACGGTGACGTCAAGCTAAGGGTTGACAAGAACTCGCTTGTCAGAGACTTCACCCAGGACGCTCCGCAACAGCAGCAGTAACAGTTTTGATCTCTTGCTGTAGGATGTGGAAGGAACGTCTGCATAGCCTGCTGGGAAGATTGCATCTGGACGGGAGAGACATTTCAGTTTTTCTGATGTCTCTCTTGCTTGCGTTCAGCATCTGGTTGATTCACAACCTTTCCCTGAACTATTCCGACACGATGGGCGTGCCGGTGGTGGCGCAGTGCAACATCGAGGGGCATTCCAACGTCTCTTCCAACTCCAGCATGATCGCGGCGAGGTGCAGGACTTCTGGATTCTCCTTGTTGAGGATCCGTCATCAGGCCAAGAGAAAGGCCATAATCATCCACTTTGACAGCAAGGATCTGCATCACAAGGACGGCGAACTGTTCTACATCACGGCGGCGGAGCTCAGCAACTACGTCACGGAGATTTTCGGGGACGGGGTCCGTCTTGAGTCATTCCTATCCGAGACCGTGCAGTTCCGTTTCCCGTTCGAGAACAACAAGAGGGTTCCTGTCCAGGCTGTCCAGGTTCTGAGTTTCAAGCCTCAGTACATGGCGATGGGTCAGATCCGCCTCCAACCGGATTCCGTCACGATCTACGGGGAGCCTTTCCATCTGGAGCACATTGACAGGGTGTTCACGCGCACGATTGACCTTCTGAACCTCAAGTCCAGCGCCCATGGCGTCGTGAGGCTTGAGCAGGTGTCAGGAGTCAGGATGTCGGAGACCGAGGTGAACTATTCCTTGGATGTGACACGCTACGTGGAGATCCGCTCTGAGGTACCGGTCGGTGTGAGGAACGTTCCTGCCGGCAGGAAACTTTCTGTCTATCCGTCCACGGCTACGGTCGTGTTCAAGTGCGCCTTCCCTTTGTCTCAGGATCCGACCGATGGGGTTCAGTTCTACATCGATTACACTGATTTCAGGAATTCGATCGGAGGAAAGTGTATCGCCCACGCGTCAAGGATTCCGGAAGGAGTCATAGAATGCACGGTGACACCTGAGGTGTTCGATTGTGTTGAGGAGGGACGGCAATGAGGACGGTGGCGGTAACCGGAGGGATAGGAAGCGGCAAGTCCGCTGTCCGCGCGATCCTTGCTGAGCGTGGGATTCCAGTCTATGACTCTGATTCCGCCGCTAAAGGACTTTATTCCAAGGATGATTCGCTTCTGGATGCGGTCGAGGAGGCTTTCGGATGTGGACTGAGGCTGCAAGACGGGACTTTTGACCGTGTCAGGTTGGCTTCAATCGTGTTCTCCGCTCCGGAGAAGCTCCGGACATTGGAGGCGATTGTGCATCCTGCGGTCTTAAGGGATTTCAAGAGGTGGAACGCCATGCAGAGCGCCCGGTTCGAGGGGCGGGGATGTTCCGACACATTCTTCGGGAAAGAACCGTTCTGCGTCATGGAGTCCGCCATCATTCTTGACAAGCCGGAATTCCTCTCGGTCGTGTTCAGGGTCGTCATGGTGGACGCTTCCTTGGCTTTGAGGCTTGAAAGGGCATGTCGCAGGGACGGGGCTTCTCAGGAAGAAATCATACAAAGGATAGCCGCGCAGCGCTTCGACCTGTCAAAGGTGGACGCGTTCATCCGCAACAACGGGACATTGGCCCAATTGAAGACAGAAACGGAAAAAGTCTTCGGCGGGCTCAAATTTTGATAAAGGATAATTTTTAGCTATTTTTATCTGAATATGAAAACAGATCTTTCAAAAATTCTTTCAATCTCAGGCCAGCATGGCCTGTTCGAGTACGTGGCTCAGGCGCGCAACGGTGTCATCATCGAGGCTCTTTCCGACAAGAAGAGGACTGTGGCCGACTCCAAGAGCCGCATCACCACTTTGGCTGACATATCAATCTATACCACCGAGGGAGAGATCAAACTTCAGGAAGTTTTCCTGAAGATGCATGAGGTCCTCGGCGACGCTGACGCTCCGTCATCAAAGGCAGCTCCGGAAGAGTTGAAGGCTCTTTTCGCCAAGGTCATACCTGACTACGATGCGGAACGTTTCTATGTGTCACACATGAAGAAGGTCGTTGACTGGTACAGCGACATCAGGAAATACGCTTCCTTTGATTTCGCCACCCCTGAGGAGGAGGCTTCGCAGGAGGAGACCGCTGCCGGGGAGGCAAAGGAAGAGGATAAGGCAAACGAATAGTGAAATCGCTGCAAGTCATAACATTAGGCTGTTCCAAGAACACTGTTGACACGGAACATCTTCTCTCTCAGGTCAAGGACGCGTGGCGGATTGTGCCTGAGGATGAGGTGTGTCCTGTCGATGTGCTCCTCATCAACACCTGCGGGTTCATCGGTGACGCCAAGGAAGAGTCCATCCAGACCATCCTTTCCGCCGCCGCCCGCAAGAAAGCCGGGGAGGTCGGAAGGCTGATGGTCTTCGGATGTCTCTCGCAGAGGTACATGTCCCGGATGCCGGATCTGATCCCGGAAGTGGATTTCTGGTTCGGCGCGAGGGATCTTGCCCCGATCGTCAAGGCTTTGGGCTGTGTTCCTGTGAAGGATCCGGCCAGGCTTCGGACCGATCATCGTGCCTATGCCTACTTGAAGATCTCGGAAGGTTGCGACAGGCGGTGCTCCTACTGCGCGATCCCCTTCATCAGGGGAGCGCACAGGTCTGTGCCTATGGAAAGTCTTGTGGCTGAGGCGGCTGCCTTGGCCAGGGATGGAGTCAAGGAACTGATCCTTATCGCACAGGACACAACCTACTACGGACTTGACATTTACAAGCGCCGCGCCTTGGCTGAGCTGCTCCGCAGACTTTCAGAGGTGGATGGAATAGAATGGATAAGGATCCATTACTCCTACCCGGCTGATTTTCCGGAGGATGTGCTTGATGAGATGGCAAACAACCCTAAGGTCTGCAAGTATCTGGACATTCCTCTTCAGCACATTTCAGACAAGGTGCTGGACAAGATGCACCGTCATGTGGACGGTGAGTGGACGAGGACACTGGTCAGAAAACTGCGAGAACAGGTTCCGGGTGTGGCATTGAGGACCACCATGATTGTCGGCCATCCCGGGGAGGGGAGGAAAGAGTTCGCCGAGCTTCTGGACTTTGTCAGGGAGGCGAGGTTCGAGCGGTTGGGCGCGTTCAAATATTCAGAGGAGGAAGGCACTTTCGGAGCGGAGAACTACCGTGATTCCGTGCCGAAGAAGGAGAAGGCGCGCAGACTGGAGGAACTGATGCGGACACAGAGTGGTATTTCCTTGGCGTTCAACGAGTCAAGGGTCGGAAACATCGAACATGTCATGGTCGATGACTATGCCGACGGCGTACTGATCTGCAGAAGCCGGTACGAGAGTCCGGAAGTTGACGGTGAGATCGTCGTCAAATACGAAGGGCAGAAATTCGGCGGAACTCCAGCCGAGGATTTGTGCGGCAGGTTCATTGATGTGAGGATCACTGGCGCGGATGAGTACGATCTCATCGCGGAGCCGGTTTAATATTCAAGGATTATGAAAAGAACTTCATTGATTATTGTCTCGGCGCTTTTGGCGCTGGCATCATCCTGCGCCCCTCAGGCTTTTGTGGTCAGTCCCGAGATGCGCGGACCGTCCAAGTCCGGGCTTGACCTTGCGGGCAAATCAATCGGCGTCGTCTATCTGACGGACGGGAATCCTCGTGACGAGGCGTTCAACGCTTCCGCTGCGGGGGGATTCGCGACACGTCTGGAGGAGGATTATTTCGGAGGAAACCGTGAGATAGAGCTGTTCACGGCGCGTGGAGGCGACGGCGTTGACTATGCGTCGAAGGATTCTCTTGTGAGTCTCGTGATGGAGACAGGCAAGGATGTCGTGTTCGTGATCGATGTCCCCGAGCTGGGTATTCCGTCCGTGAAGGATCCTGTCCGGATCACAGACCAGAAGGTCTCCGCCGACTCTGCGTACGTCTCGGTGGCGTCAGTGCCGTTCACGACGAAGATATTCGTCTATGATTCGATGAACAAGGAGGACAGGGTCTTCGGTTTTGCCGGTGGGCGCAGCTTCAAGGCCGAAGTTTACAGCAACGGCAGGAAATCGAATGACTCCATCATCAATGAAGTCTGGAACAACATTGCCCCGGGGGCGGAGAACGCCGGCTATGTGGCCGCTGCCTCGTTCCTTTCGACATGGAAGCAGGATGACTTTTACGTCATCTATTATGACGGTTCCGAGGAGGCATGGGACAAAGGGGCTGAATATGCATATTCCTACAAATGGAAGGAGGCCATCGAGCAGTGGACCAAGCTTTTGAAGTGCAGGAACGACGAGAAAAAGGCGTGCGCTGCCTACAACATCGCGCTTGGATGCTTCATGTGCGGCCAGCCGGCGTTGGCGCTTGAATGGCTTGACCGCTCGGACAGCTACACACCGGTTAGTCTGTCCAAGACATTAAGATTGAAAATTAACCAATATACAGGATTGTAGTAAGATGAATGAATATGACGTCATAATCGTCGGCGGTGGCATCACGGGTGCCGGAACGGCCAGGGACTGCGCCCTGAGAGGGTTGAGAGTCTTGCTGATCGAGCGTTTCGACATAGCCACAGGAGCGACGGGAAGGAACCACGGACTGCTTCACAGCGGTGCACGCTACGCTGTCACGGATCAGGAATCCGCGACAGAGTGTATTAAAGAGAATATGATTCTGAAGAAGATCGCTCGTCATTGCGTGGATGACACTTCAGGATTGTTCATAACCCTTCCTGAGGATGATCTGGCCTATCAGGACACTTTCGTGAAGGCTTGCCTTGCGGCCGGGATCAACGCCGAAGTGATTGATCCGGAAGAGGCTAAGAGGATGGAACCGTCTGTGAATCCGACTCTTATCGGTGCGGTGAAGGTTCCGGACGGATCGGTCGATCCGTTCCGTCTTTGCGCCTCGAACGTGTTTGACGCGAAGATTCACGGAGCCAAGGTCCTGGTATATTCAGAGGTCATTGAGTTCATCAAGGAGCAGGACACGATAAAAGGAGTGAAGGTGCTGGATCACCACACGGGGATTGTTACGGATTACCACGCTCCTGTGACGGTCAATGCGGGTGGCATCTGGGGACATCACATCGCTCAGATGGCCGGGGCGAACATCAGTATGTTTCCGGCGAAGGGCGCTCTGCTGATTTTCGCTCACCGGGTCAACAGTGTGGTTATCAACCGCTGCCGCAAGCCGGCGAACGCCGACATCCTTGTGCCGGGCGACACTGTCTGTGTCATTGGCACGACATCCACGAGGGTTCCGTACGAGGAATGCGATCATCTGAAGGTTACTCCTGATGAGGTGGATCTGCTTTTGACAGAGGGAGCCAAACTGGCTCCTTGTCTGGCGGAGACACGTGTGCTGAGGGCTTATGCGGGTGTCCGTCCTTTGGTTTCGGCGGACAATGATCCGAGCGGCCGCAACATCAGCCGAGGCATTGTCTGTCTGGATCACGAGAGTCGTGACGGCATCAAGGGCTTCATCAGCATCACCGGTGGTAAGCTGATGACTTACAGGCTTATGGGTGAGATGGCGGCCGACGCTGTCTGCAAGAAACTTGGGCGTGACGCCAAATGTGTGACCGCCGACACTCCGCTTCCGGGATCCGAGCCGGGAGGAATCGAGGAAATCTCCAAGAAGATCTGGGAGGTTCCGACTATGGTTCAGAAGGCTTCCGTCGGACGTTTCGGAACCCAGGCTGCCAAACTGGACTTCGACGGTGACGTGAAAGGCAGTTTGGTCTGCGAATGCGAGGAAGTCTCAGTGTCAGAGGTCGATTCGGCGATCGAAAATCTGGAGGTCAATAATCTGGTGGATTTGCGGCGCAGAACCCGTTTCGGAATGGGAACCTGTCAGGGTGAGCTTTGCGCGTGCAGGGCAGCCGGCCGTCTAGCCAAGGCCAGAAAATGTACGTCCAAGGCTCGTGCTGATCTTAAGGACTTCATGAATGAGAGATGGAAGGGAATGTATCCGGTCGCTTGGGGTGAGACTCTCAGGGAGAGCGCTTACACCCAGTGGGTATATTCAGAGGTGATGGGACTTGGTGAGGAAATATAGGAGGAAGAGATTATGAAATTCGACGTTGTTATTATAGGTGGCGGACTTTCTTCGCTGGTCTGCGGAATCAAGTTGCAGAAAGCGGGAAAGAAATGTCTGATGGTGTCCGCCGGGCAGAACGCTCTCCACTTTTCATCCGGAGCTTTCGGTCTGCTTGGGAAACTTCCTGACGGAACGGATGTTGTGGAACCGCTGTCTGCGGTTGAGGCACTTCCTTCCGAACACCCATATTCAAAGATTGGGAAGCGGAGGCTTTCTGAATATGTCGCCTCGGTTCCGGGATTTTTCTCTGAATGCGGGGTGGCGCTGCACCCGGCCGAAGCGACCGAAACGATCCACAACGGCTACCGCATCACCGCCCTCGGCACTTTGAAACCAGCCTGGCTCGCCATGGATGACGTTACCCTTCTTGCATCAAAGGATGAGAAGATAGGAGAGAAGGCCCTGATAGTGAACTTCGCAGGTTTCCTGGATTTCAATACCCGTTTCATCGCCGAAGGTTTGGAGAAGCGTGGCACCGCATGCCGCATCGAATCAGTGAAACTGGATGAGGTCGAGCATCTCCGCAAGAACCCGGCCGAGATGAGATCCGTGAACATCGCCCGTGTGATGAATCACGAAAACAGTTGGAAGCAGTTCGCCCATAAGGTCCGGGAATTACTGGATGGTGAGGACGTCGTTATCCTGCCGGAAGTGTTCGGCTTTGAGAATCCTGTAATTATGCAGTGGCTCAAGGAGATGGTTCCGGCCAAGATTGTGTTCATAGGAACAACGCCTCCTTCCGTGCCGGGAATCCGCACGCAAAGACTTCTTAAAAAGGCGTTCGAGGCAGCCGGCGGCACATTCCTGATGGGTGACGAGGCTCTTGACGCTGTTTTTGATGCTGAACGTGTCGCAAGCATCCGCACCGCCAATCTCGGCGAGCTGCGTATCGAGGCTGACACATTCGTCCTCGCAAGCGGCAATCTTTTCGGAAAAGGATTGGTCGCTTCTCCGGATGCAGTTAAGGAACCTGTCTTCGGCCTTGATGTCGATTATCCTGCCGAGAGGAAAGACTGGTACGATGAGAAGTTTTTCGCCCGCCAGAACTACACAGGGTTCGGCGTGAAGACCAACGGAGATTTCCAGCCATTACGTGACGGAGATGTTGTTCCGAATCTCTATGTGGTTGGCTCAGAGGTCGGAGGCTGCAATCCTCTTGCGGAAGGCAGCGGAGCCGGCGTGGCGATTATGACCGCGTTCAGCGCGGCGGACAGGATTCTTGGCAAGTAAGTTGTTCATATTCATTTGACATTGAAAGAGATATGCAAGAGAAAAACATAAGTTTCAATAATTTCGAACAGTGCATCAAATGTACGATTTGTACCGCTTACTGTCCGGTAGTGGTTGTCAATCCGTTGTACCCGGGACCTAAGCAGGCCGGTCCCGACGGAGAGAGGCTTCGTCTTAAGAACAAGTACTTTTTCGACGAGAACCTGAAGTATTGCATGAACTGCAAACGCTGTGAGGTGGCGTGTCCGTCCGGCGTTAAGATCGCTGACCTGATCCATTCGGCCCGCCGCCGTTTCAGCACCGCCACTCCGGGGCTTCGGGACCGTCTTCTGGCCAGCACGGATTTCATGGGCAGGATGGCGCGTCCGTTCGCTCCGGTGGTGAACTTTATGGTGGCTTCCAAGCCGGTCAAGGCTGTGATGGACGCAACCCTTCACATTGACAGCCACAGGACTTTCCCGAAATACAAGGCTCACGGCTTCGAGTCCTGGTTCAAGAAAGAGGCTCAGGAGGCTCAGAAGGCATATTCAAAGCAAATCGCTTTCTTCCACGGCTGTTCGACGGAATTCCAGCAGCCGGAGGTCGGCAAGGCTTTCGTGACGGTGATGAACGCTGTTGGCTATGGTGTTCAGCTGATGGACGAGAAATGCTGCGGTGTGGCGATGATTTCCAATGGAATGTGGAATGGGGCGACCAAGCACGCAAAGCATAATGTGGCTGAGTTTGAGAAGGCTGTGGCTGCCGGACTGCCGATAGTGGCGACATCCTCCACCTGCGTCTTCACGATGAGGGATGAATATCCTGACGTGCTTTCTGTGGATAATTCCGCCGTGCGCGACAGCATAACCCTTGTGGAGAAGTTCCTGTTCGAGCTGGTGGATTCCGGCAAGGTCAAACTGGTGTTCAAGGATGACTACCGCGCGAGGATAGCCTATCATATTCCTTGCCACGTGGAGAAGCTCGGCTGGAGCATATTCACGAAGGCACTGATGAATATGATCCCGGGTGTGTCGTTCACGGTTCTGGACAGCGGATGCTGCGGCATAGCAGGAACTTACGGCTTCAAGAAGGAGAACTACAAGTACTCACAAGAGATCGGTCGTCCGGTCTTCGAGCAGATCAAGGCCGTCGCTCCTGATTTCGTCTGCAGCGAGTGTGAGACCTGCAAGTGGCAGATCGAGATGTCCACAGAGTACAAGGTGAAGAACCCTATTCTTATCCTCGCGGAAGCCCTCGACCTTGATGCCACCGCCAAGGCTAATTCAAGGTGAAAAGAAAAAAGGCGGGACCGTAAGCCGGTTTCTGTTTTTGAATCTGCCATTTATCTACGCAACCTACCCCCTGGCATCGGGCGGGCAGCCCTCGTCTGCCAGTATATTTGGTCTTGCAGGCCCTGACATCGTACCCGTGCGGCGTCACCGACGCGCGTCGTGAGCTCTTGCCTCGCGTTTTCACCCTTGCCTGTCGCCAGGCGGTTGTTTTCTGTTACGATGCCATAAGATTACTCCCATCTGGGCTTTCCCCAGCAGGGTGCCCTGTCCTGTCCGGACTTTCCTCACCCGGGACCGAAATCCCGCAGCGCGGCAGATCGTCCCACCTTTTGTTCTGCAAAAGTACTAAAAAAACTTCGTAATCCGGTCGCTGAGCCTGTCCTTTAGGCCGCTTTCGTCGCTGAACCTGTCCTTTCGGTCGCTGAACCTGTCGAAGCGACCTTGTGTGTCGGCACGCTTCGACAGGCTCAGCGACCGGATATACAGTAAAAAAGCATTTAATAAACAAAAAATTTCGGAAATCACTTTTTTGACATAAATTTGTAGTCCAGTAAAGTGCAGAAAAGAATATGAGTACAAAGTATGTTTTCGTTACTGGCGGTGTGGCTTCCTCCTTGGGAAAAGGCATCATTGCCGCATCGTTGGCCAAACTTCTTCAGGCCAGAGGACTTAGGGTAACCATACAGAAATTCGATCCCTACATCAACATCGATCCTGGAACGCTGAATCCTTATGAGCATGGTGAATGCTACGTGACGGACGACGGCGCGGAGACCGATCTGGATCTGGGTCACTATGAGAGGTTTCTTGGCGTGCACATGTCCAAGGCCAACAATGTGACCACCGGAAAGATCTACTGGACGGTCATCAACAAGGAGAGGGAAGGAGCCTATCTTGGCAAGACCGTACAGATTGTACCTCATATCACCGACGAGATCAAACGCAGGATGCTGCTTCTCGGCAAGACCGGCAAGTACGATGTCATTGTCACGGAAGTAGGTGGCACTGTGGGAGATATGGAATCCCAGCCATTCGTGGAGGCGATCCGTCAGCTTCAGTGGGAATTACCGGATGAAGATTTGATCAGCATTCATCTGACTCTTGTGCCATACCTGCGAGCCGCAAAGGAACTCAAGACGAAACCTACGCAGCACTCTGTCCAGATGCTCCAGCAGGCCGGTGTCCACCCTGACATCATCGTCTGCCGCACAGAGATGGAGCTGACTCCCGAACTCAGGCGCAAGGTCGCCCTTTTCTGCAACGTCAAGCCGGGACACGTCATCCAGTCAATCGATGCTCCTTCAATCTATCAGGTGCCTCTGAATATGGAGGACGAGCACCTGGACGAGATGGTTCTCAATCATTTCGGAATATCCGCTCCGGAACCTGACTTCACAAACCTCAAGTCATTCCTTGACCGGCTCTATAATCCTAAACATCAGGTTGACATCGCCCTCGTCGGGAAATATGTCGAGCTTCAGGACGCATACAAGTCAATCTTGGAATCCTTTGTCCACGCCGGAGCCGCCAATGAGTGCAAAGTGAATGTTCATACAGTTCAGAGCGAGCGGCTTGACAGTTCCAACCTGGAGGAAAAAATCGGGAATATGGACGGCATCCTCGTCGCTCCGGGATTCGGCGAGAGGGGCTTGGAAGGCAAGATTCTTGCAATAAAATACGCCCGCGAGCATAATGTGCCGTTCTTCGGAATATGTCTGGGAATGCAGATGTGCGTGGTCGAGTTCGCCAGGGATGTGCTTGGAATAAAGGACGCCATCTCCGCCGAGGTCAACCCTAACGCCGCCAATCCGGTCATCGACCTGATGGAGGAACAGAAGGGCATTACCGCCAAAGGCGGCACGATGCGTCTGGGAGCTTACCCCTGCTCGCTGGAGCCGGGATCGAAAGCTGCGCAGGCTTACGGTACGACTCAGATTCAGGAGCGTCATCGCCACCGCTACGAATTCAACAGCGAATACCTGAAGGATTTCGAGAGCCACGGAATGAAAGCCGTCGGTGCGAACCCCGATACGGGGCTGGTCGAAGTGGTCGAAATTCCCGACCATCCCTGGTTCGTCGGTACGCAATACCATCCCGAATACAAGAGCACCGTACAGCGGCCTCATCCGCTTTTCGTCGCGTTCGTAGCTGCGGCGCTGGCGGGAAAAGACGATAAGAAAAAATAGTTTGCAACCTTGCTTCGGGGTATCCTCAAAGAATTTAGATTACGCATGGATAAAAAATCAATCGCCGGAATTGTCATCGTGGCCCTGATCTTCCTGGGTTTCACGTTCTATAATTCGCATCAACAGAAAAAGTATCAGGAACAGCTCATGGCGTACAACGCCGAACAGGCGCGTATCCAAGCCG
>ENA-UAZD01000374-UAZD01000374.1-human-gut-metagenome-genome-assembly--contig:-NODE-374-length-18892-cov-6.926262_pt1 | contig 18892 bp, 19 predicted proteins | sample MGYA00244112_ERZ654658 | MGnify/ENA primary metagenome ERZ654658 (study PRJEB26926, sample SAMN06164608) | human gut metagenome | biome: ENVO:00009003; feature: ENVO:2100002; material: ENVO:00002003... | reverse complement strand
TCGGCAGCGTCAGATGTGTATAAGAGACAGGCTTGTTCACCCTAAGAAGCCTTGCCACCGTTGCCGAGCTGATACCGTACTCATTGGCTGTCGCTTCTCTTGTAGTCGAATGTTCCACCGGAACATCTGCATTTGGCTTTGGCTTTCCGTTTTCTATCAAATACAGCTCATCATTGATGCCTTTAAGCTTACGTTCATCAAAAAGCTTGCTGTACCGAAGCCCGACCGCAAAAGCCTGTTCGCTTATCTTCAAGTCTTTAAAGCCCCTCTGAATAAGGTTTGTTTCCACAACATAAATTTCCGCATCCTCATCGGACAGATCAGTCTTTACAACAGCAGGAACACTTGTTATTTCTGCCTGCCCCGCCGCATAAACTCTGTTGTGTCCCGAAAGTATCTCATACTTGCCGTTGTCCATAGTTCTTACGATTATCGGAGTAATAACTCCATTTTTCTTTATGCTCTGAATCATATCTTCCAGACGTTCACCCTTATATAAAGTGAATCTGTGATTTCGATACGGAACAAGCTTGTCTATTGCAATGCTCGTTATCCCCTGTTCGGAGGAGAAGTCCAGACCGTCCGCAACTCCAAATTTGCTTGTAACATTCCTTGCCATAATATTATCCCCTTTCAGACTGTCAGCTCATCGGCAAGCCTGTTGTAATCCTCTGCGGCAGTACAGTTCGGTGCATACTCTATAAGTGTCCGCTTCTGTGCCTGTGCTTCCTTGACTTTTATGCACTCACGAATAGAAGTATCGAAAATCTTTGTATTCATACTCTCCGCAACGGTTTCAAGCGAAGCTCTGACCTCTCTTGAAAGATTTGCCCGGCTGTTGTACTTTGTGAGAAGAAGCCCTGCAACCGTAAGCCTCGGGTTCTGACGCTTCTTTATCGCCTTTATGGTTTCGTTGAGCTGTGAAAGTCCCTGCAAAGAATACCTGTCCGCCGTAACAGGGATAATGACTTCATCTGCGGCGATAAGACAATTATGCAAAATCGAGTTCATTGCAGGAGCGGTGTCAATGATTATGTAGTCATACCCATCGCACTTCTCCAAAGCATCTGCCATACGGTAAAGCCCGTCAACGCTTCCTTTCAGCTTTTCGTCCGCCTGCCTTAAAAGGCTGTCCCCTGCAAGTATCTCTCCGCACTCGGTATGCTGAACCGCTTCCGCCACGCTTATCCTGCTGTCATCAAGGAGAACATCATAAACGGTCGCTGCACCCTCGGTTTCCGCACGGTAGGTATCCGTGCTGTTGCACTGCTGATCGCAGTCGATAAGGAGCGTTCTGTATCCACGCTCGGTAAGTATCGCCGAGAGGGCTGTTGCGGAACTGGACTTGCCAACTCCGCCTTTCATATTTGCCAAAGTTATAACTTTCATAATAGTATCCTTTCTCACGCAAGCTCAAGCCTGTTCATTTTGTCTATCCACTTATCAACAGCATTTATAAGCCCCTCATAAGCTTCGTACCTCTCCATCTTCTCATTGTAAAGGTCAATATCGTCCTCGTCCGCATCTTCGGGAAGCTCGGGCTTGTCATAGTACCCGTTAAATTCAAGGTAGTCACGGCGTTCTTTAAGATAGCCGAGAAATGCGGAGTGAATGCCCTTGGCAAAGTTCTTGTTTTCATCGTTAAGGACAATGATCTTCTCCCTAATGGCTTCACAGGTCATTTCAAAGCGTTCAGCATCAAGGTCGTCCATAACACAAAACGATGATCTTGCAATGTCCTCCCAATCCTCATAATAATCGGAGGTTTCGCAGGCACAGCCTATATCCTCCAAAATCTCGGTAACTCTCTCATAGCTTTCATCGGAAATTCTTAACATAACAAATACCTCTTTTCATTTATTTACATATTTAAGCGTGTTCCAGACCGCCCTGCGTTCTTCGGCGGTCATTGGTGTACGCTGTGGCTTCGGCTTTCTGCGTTCAGCATAAGCCATTAACGCTTTTTCACGGATATTCTGCTTTCTTGCCTCACGGCATATAATGACGTTCGCCTGTGCCGAAAGAATTGTCTTGGCAATGATAAGCTCGTTCTTGGCATCAGTCATCTTCGTCCTCCCCAATAAGTCCCTGCCTGTCATACTCACGGTACTTTCTGTCGATCAGACCGCTTAACAGCAACTCCGCATAATTGTCAAAGGTCATATTGGTTTCACCGTCCGCCTTTTTCAAAAGGCGGAGCTTGTTAAAGTCCTTATCTGAAAGACTAAATTCCATTTTTACTGCCATAGATCATTACCTCCGTTTGATGTTCCACCGGAACATTTCGTTTCGTGTTTTGATTACATTTATATTTTACTACTTACGACAGTAGTTTTCAATAGTTATCCCGGACAAAGTTTTCGGCAAATTCCGGTGCAATGCGCACATTGACTTCTGCGTATGGGTATGATATAATAAGGTATTAAATACTTACGCAAGTAGAAAGAGTGATAATATGCCCGTATCGGAAAAGCAAAAGGGTTATGCCCGCAAATGGGACAAAGAGAATATGCACACCATTTCCACCCGTGTCCGAATGGAAGAATTCAAGGACTACAAGGCTTGGTGTGAAATGCGTGGGGTAACTGTCACCTCCGAGATCAAGCGTTTTGTTATGAGCGAGCTTGACAAATATTATGCCGAGCTTGACCGTCTGCATGAAGAAGAGATGAAAAATTGATTTTGGTTATCCTCCCCTTTCTTTGATTTATATTTGTTTTTTTTATTTTGATATGGTATAATGCTTTTAACAGCAGATTGAATTTATCTGCTCGACAAATCGGGATTTGAGGAGGTAGGATTAGTTGAAAGTTATAAAGCGAAAATCAATAGGAACACACTTTTCAATGTGTGTTCAGCCTGCTTTTATTATTGGTACAAACAATGAGGATGGAACGCATAACTTTGCTCCAATTACATGGGTTAGCATAACCAATGAGAAAGAGAATGACTATTTATTAATTATCAGTATGTTTGGTACTAAAAGGACCAAACAGAATGTAATTAGAACTGGTGTTTTAAGCGTTAATCTTGTTAGCACAGACATGATCGAACTTATGGATTATTTTGGCACACATCATGCGAAGGATGGGAAGAAGGATGGAATTTCATATGATGTTGGTAGGGGAGAGATTGTGGATGTTCCTGTTTTGGAGGCGAGTAGGTGGATATATGAATGTGAAGTAGTTCAATCAATTGAAATTGGAGAATCAACAACCTTTTTCTGCAGAATAAGGAATATTCAAATAGAAGAACAGATGGAATGTAGAGATACACTTGATGTGAATCTTACGAAATTAGAACCTGTAATTTATTCGGGAATGTATCATAGTATTGGAAAATTACTTGGCAAAATAGGTGAATTTTCAAAATAGACAAATTCCAATTTATCGAGCAGTTCATAATCACAGCACTTTAACGGGTGCTGTGATTTTTTCATCACCTTAAAAATCCAGACCTATCCCTATCCTGCATTTTGTTCTCCGCCTGCAAATCACGCCTTTCTTTTTCAGCTTTCTGCCGTTCTTCCTCTCTGCGGATATTCTCCATTTCCGCCTTTGCCTGTTCAAGCAAAACCTGAAAATCCGACTTCATGCGCACCTTGATGCGGCTTCCAAACAGAAGTCTGCCGAAACGATGGAAGAATTTTTGAAATTGGTGTGAGAGAACAAGAAAAAATCTCGACAGACTTGCATCAGGCTCGAAACGGTGCTACGATGTACTTGTCCAACACCAGCGGGTGTTCATGCGGCGCGAAAAGGAGGTTGCTATGGTCGCAGGACATTTGCAAGAAAAGAACGGCTATTTCTATGCCGTTTTCAGTTACAAGGATGCACAGGGCAAGCGGAAAACCAAGTGGATTCCCACAGGCTATCTAATCCGTGGAAACAAGAAGAAGGCGGAAGCGTTCCTAATGGAACAGCGCCAAACCTTCCAGCTTCCGGCGGAAGATACGGAGGCAGTGGAGAAGGGCGAACTGTTTGCGGATTATCTGGAACGCTGGCTGAAAATCGCGAAGAGTACGATAGCGATTACGACGTACAGCTCTTACGACGGGATGATGAAAAGCACCATCGTTCCGTGGTTCCGCAAAACAGGCGTGACCATCACGGAATTGACAGCCCAAGACATTCAGGATTTCTACACAGCACAGCTGGCGCGGGTAAAGTCCAACACGGTGATTCACTACCATGCCCTCATTCATCGGGCGCTGAAATATGCGGTAAAGACAGACCAGCTTTCCGTGAATCCAGCGGATAAGGTAGACCGCCCGCGCAAGAACGGCTTCCAGCCTGCTTTCTATGACAAGGATGAAATCAACCAGCTTCTCGCCTGCGTAAAGGGGACGCTGATTGAAACGCCGGTCATGCTGGCGGCATTCTACGGTTTGCGGCGCAGCGAAGCCGTTGGGCTGCGCTGGGATGCCATCGACTTCCAGCAGAACACCATCACGATTCAGCACACGGTGATTGCGTGCAGGCTGAACGGGAAGTACGAGGTCATCGCCCGCGATACCACGAAAACGAAGTCAAGCCGCCGGACGCTGCCGCTTGCAGCGCCAATCCGGAAGTATCTGCTTGATTTGCAGGTTCGGCAGGCGGAGAACCGCAGACTTTGCGGCAACTGCTATTGCAAGGACTATGAAGGCTATATCTGCATCAATGAGATGGGGTATCTGCTGAATCCGAACAGGGTATCAGCGATGTTTGAGCTGACGCTTCAGCAAAACCATCTGCGGCATATTCGCTTTCATGACCTGCGGCACAGCAGCGCGAGCTTGCTGCTTGCGAACCATGTGCCGCTCAAACAGATTCAGGAGTGGCTGGGGCACAGTGATTTCAGCACGACGGCGAACATCTACGCACACCTTGATGCGGCTTCCAAACAGAACACAGCAGAAGCAATGCTGCATGGACTGGGATTGGAAGAAGAATGAGGCTGCTTCCAAACGAACATGCACCGAGGCGTGAACAGATGGCGCAGACGCATTTGGAAATAGGATGAGATTCGAGCCCAATAAAAAATTCGGCTAAATAACACACTTGTCATTTAGCCGAATGTGGCGGAGACGGTGGGATTCGAACCCACGGACCCTTGCGGATCAACTGATTTCGAGTGTTTTATCAATCGTGGAAATTAGCAGAAAATCAGGTGCTGAACTGGAAGTTGGCATACCCGGAAAATGTTCAAAAATCAAGTGTTTCTGGACTTCGCAAAGGCGGCAGGCAAGCAGAGGCAAAGGCTCGAAAAATGTAAGCTGTTCTCTCCGAATTTGGAGAGAATTTGGCAGTTTGGAGAGAAAATTGGAGAGAAAAGAACGAGAACAGCGCGCAACGCACACCCGTCTGGTGTTGGTAAAACAGATGAGGTGATATGCAATGAGTCAGAACATCGACTATAAAGCGATTTTGAAGGCGTATCCGGAGACGATTTCGAAGGAACAGCTCTATAAATTGTGCCATATCAGCAAGCGCATGGCTAAGTTCTATCTTGACAATGGGATGATTGCTTGCACAAATACGGGGCATTCTACGCATAAGTACATTATCCGAACGAGTGATGCAGTGGCATTTCTTCGGGATAGGGAGAAGCATCCTGACAGGTATCGTGTTACAGGAGTAGGCGGAGCGGGGCGTGAGCCGATTGTGCATCCGTCAATCAACTATGATCAAGCAGTTATGCGAGCGTATCAGCGGCTTTTAGTTCGGAAAATCAGCGTGTATCCAGACTTGATGACGGCGGCGGCGATTTCCCAGTTGACGGGTTACTCAAAAAAGACCGTTTTGACGTGGGCAAGCCTTGGAATGATTCGCTGGTTTAAGAACGCTCAGCAGCAGTATGCACCAAAAGAATTGGTGATGAAGCACTTGTTGAGCAGGGAGTTCCGCGAAATTCGCAATAAGAGCGATACGCACGAGGAATGGATTCGGGAACTTATGGAAAATATGAACGCACAAAAGAATCAAAAGTAAAAGAGGCGTATTCTGGATGCGGCGCGCAGAAGGACGACAGCGCAACGTTAGCAATGGATTGAAGTTCTTCAATCGTGTTTCTTCGTCTGCTTGCCCTCCGCCGACTGCATTCATCAATAATCAGAATTTGAATCGTCGTTTCGATGATGTCGGTCAGGCGGAGGGAGTGGAGCTCGTTCTGCTTTATGTAAATACGTAGCGCATCCTTACCATTGGCATTGAGTGGATGTGAGTTGATAAGCATCACGTTGATGGCGATGTACAACGTAAGTGGCAAATTTCAGTGAACTGGGTGGAGAAATAGATGAAAAAGCGATTATCTTGCCGCTCTGACTGCTGGGCGGTTCACAAATTAGTCAGACACTGTCTGACTAATTTGTGAACCGCCATAGATGAGGAAAAACTGCCACATCTACTTCAAATTCGTAACAGAAAAGCTTTTTTCCGAACTGCTTCAACAGATAACCGAAAAGCATTTGAAGCAACTGCTCGGCATAAGCAGCCCGGTTTCGCCTTGCCACTCTTCCTCCACAATCATTCGGCTAATCTCAATAGAAGTTTTTTGTGGAATTCCAGCTTTTGCTTTCTCCATCTTGTCCATCATTTTTTCCGCCAAACTGTATTGCATATTGCTTGTAATCCATTTCGCCAATAACGGCATTAATGCAATCATAGAGTGCCGTATGTGCGGCCACAAGAACTGGTATTTTCTTATCAATATCGACTTCTATTGGTGATTCGAAATCCGTAATTTCACGTTTGATAGAGCCATCACCACACACCCAAAAAAGACCGAAGGGTTTTGGCGCATTCAAAAATTTGTAGTCAACGCCACCTTTGTGCTTTATATAATTTGCCCACTTACGCACTTCTGAAATTGCATCATAACAAATGCATAGCTTGTTTTGCAATTCCTGCATATTCCTATTTTCCAACTCGTTCTTAACAAATTTATATTTACAATGTTCCATGATCGTTTCCCGCGTCCATGTATCATTGTATACTTCCCCATTTTTCAGCTTTGCAGAAGTATAGAGCTTTTTCCCCCAATACACCGTTTGTAATATTTGATCGTAAGTATTAATGTACCACGTTGAGGCTGTTCCAAAGTACAGGCATCGGAAGAAAAATTGTGGTGTATAGCCTTGTGACCAACTTAAATTATCATCAGAATCAAACAACTTATAACTTTTAATGGTGAAAAATCTTGCAGCTTGCAAGCATTCATCAGCTTTTTGAGCAAAATATACTGATGGTTTAATTGATTGCTCGAGGATGAATGGAGACGGCTTAAAATTAACAAACCGCATAGTGCCTACAAATTCATGAAACCGTTCAACGTATTGCTCATAGGTGAGTTCATCTTTATCGCGATATTTAATGAAGCACTTTTGCAACAATGAATTATCAATTTCTGAATGTGTGTATGTGAACTCCTCCATAGATTGGTATTCACTATCTTGTTCCCTGATTTTAAAGAACGAAGAACATACAGGTCTCGTACTCGCAGAAATAGTTATTTCTCTTGCCATGGTTCATTTACCTCTTTTCTTAGTTTTTCAGTTCCATATCCATCCCATCTTTCTATGTGGCTGGCGTTCTTTGTGTATCTTGCCCTCGCACATCAGCAGAAACAAAATGTGATACAGAATCCTACTTGTCCGTCTGACAAAAAAACGGTTCTACTCAACTTCGGCTGCTATTCTACATCTACGTTGTCTTGGTACGTTCTTCGTTAATGAGATATTTCTCCATCCTTTTCACCTCACCGACTATATTCTATCATACTTTGTAAGTCAGCGCAAGGTTATTTGGGAATAGTATCAGCTCTTGTCGGTTGCCCCCAAGGTTCCGTGAAGAATCAAAAATATAGCCGGCTATTCCGTCCGATTGACTTGATATTTCCAGAGATAAATGATAAAATCAAAGTACACTGGGGGTGCAGTATCCTTTTGAGGACTATGCGCAAGAGTGGCCTCGGTAGTAATGCTTTGGAAAGGAGCGGCGATATGAATAACCTGGAAATTCCGGTTGGCACATCTGATTTTGCAGAGATTCGTCAAAATGGATACTATTACGTTGACAAAACTGTCTTAATCAGCGAGCTTCTTAAGACAGCAAGCAATAAAGTGACATTGATTACGCGCCCACGGCGGTTCGGCAAATCGCTGGGCATGAGTATGCTGGAAAACTTTTTTGATATCCGAAAGGATAGCAGAACTCTTTTTGCAGGTCTGGAAATTTCCCAAAACAAGGCTTTGTGTGACGAATGGATGAATCAGTACCCTACAATTTCTGTTTCATTTAGCAGGGTGTTTGGACTCAATTACACAAAAGCGTATGATATGCTCACAATGGTAATTGCAGATTTATTCAATAAACATCTATATTTGATTCAAGATGGAAAGGGGACAGATTTTGAAAATAGCACATTTAAGCACCTCGCTGATGGATGTGCCTCTGAAAAAGAAATAAAAAGCAGCTTTTTACTCCTTACAGGGATGATGCAGAATTATTATAAAAAGCCTGTGATTTTGCTGATTGATGAATATGATGTTCCTGTGGAAAAAGCGAATAATAATGGATATTATGCAGAAATGCTCGACACCATGAAGAGCTTGATGCAGGCACTAAAGGATAATCAAGCACTTAAGTTTGCAGTAGTTACAGGCTGTCTTAAAATTGCGAAAGAAAGTATTTTTACGGGTACGAATAATTTTGTGTCGGAAACAATTCTGTCCTCACGTCTTAGTGAGTGTTTTGGTTTTGTACAATGCGAAGTGAATCAAATTCTTGCGGATGCTGGCATAGAAGGTAAGGCAGAGATGATGAAGAAATGGTACGATGGCTATCATTTCGGAAGTGTTGATGTTTACTGTCCATGGGATGTGATGTGCTATGTGCAGAAGCTGATGACTGATTCTAATGCTCAACCGGATAACTTTTGGAAAAACACAAGCGATAATGCGGTAATTCGTTCTTTTATTGACTATGCGGGTGCCAGTATTACGAAGAAATTTGAAACTTTGATGGATGGTGGATACATTGTCCAGAAAGTGGATGAGAATCTGACATATGATTACCTTCATTCCTCTGAGGAAAATCTATGGAGTATGTTGTATTTGACGGGCTATTTAACACGGCTCAGAGACGATGAGATTGGGGAAGCATTGCCAGAAGATACGGTGGCATTAAAAATCCCTAATCGCGAAATTCAAGAACTTTTTGTAACGGAAGTTTCAAAATGGTTTAAGGAAAATGCTTCCCAATGGAATAAGAATGCACTTTTTGAAGCCGTGTGGCGTGGCGACTGCGAAAGAATCACAGGAGAAGTGAGCACACTATTAAGGCGCACCATAAGCTACCATGATTATGGAGAGGACTTTTATCACGCATTCCTGAGTGGTATTTTCGCTGGTGCTGGATATCAGGTGGATTCAAACAAGGAACATGGAGAAGGTCGAAGTGATGTCGTTGTCTGCGATACGATCAATGGCCGGGTGGCAATTTTTGAAGCGAAACGCGCGATGACATTAGGCGATTTGGAATCTGCGTGTGACAAGGCGCTGCGGCAAATTGACCAAAGAATGTACGCTAAAGATTTTGAAGATGAGTATGACAGTGACCACATTCATTGCTATGGCATTGCGTTCTATAAAAAACGCTGCTTCGTAAAGAAAAAGGATTGAGTATTTTCAGCCCGTCAGCATACTGTGAATAACACAGTGTGCTGGCGGGCTCTTTGGCATTTCAGGATGAGTTTCTACCTATCATAATAAGTACATTCTGCGGTGGGGACTCAAAGAACGTGTCTCTGAAAATGCAGCGCTTATTTCTTGAACAGGCAATCGGTGAGATTGTGATGAAATCCACCGTGGCATTGTCGAACTTTCCAATTAGTGCATCATGGCTGCAGCGAAGAAGTTGTTTGACAAGTGGCATGAGAAAAATATCGTCGGCTGTTCCGTCCGATTGACTTGCTATTTCCAGAGATAGATGGTAAAATCAAAGTACACTGAGGTTCAATATCCTTTTGAGGGTTATGCGCAAGAGCAGCCTCGGTAGTAATGCTTCGGAAGGGAGTAGGTAGCATGGCTTTTTTGAACATTCCGAAGGGAAAATCCGAATTTGAAAAGATCCGTAGAGAAGGTCTATACTATGTCGATAAGACAGGGCTGATTGGTGAAATACTCAAGTCGTCCGGTACGCAAGTTACATTAATAACTCGCCCGCGCCGCTTTGGAAAGACGTTAGGAATGAGTACGCTTGAGTGCTTCTTAGACATTCAAAAAGATAGCAAAAGTTTGTTTGAGGGACTGGAAATTTCAAAGCAAAAGGGTATTTGCGATGCGTGGATGAACCAGTGGCCTGTGATGAGCTTGAGTCTTAAGGCAGTTGAAGGAAACGACTTTTCAACTGCGTATGAGCAGTTTGCTTATGAAATTGGAGAACTTTATAAGAAACATGAATATCTGATGCAAAGCTCGGTGCTGAACGAAGAAGAAAAGAAGCTGTTTTGGAATATTGCATATAAGCATGCGGGAAAGGTTGAAGTGATGCGGTCACTTCAAATTCTCTCAGAGTTTCTGAACAGACACTATCATAAAAATGTAATTCTTCTGATTGATGAGTACGATGTTCCTATGGCAAAAGCAACCAGCAACGGCTACTACAAAGAAATGCTTGAAATCATGAAGGGATTTATGCAGGCATTAAAGGATAATCCGTATCTTCAACTTGCCGTGGTTACTGGATGCCTGAAAATTGCAAAGGAGAGCATTTTTACAGGCACAAACAATTTCGTCTCGAACACAATTACTTCGTCTCACCTTAACGAATACTATGGATTTGTTCAAAGCGAAGTGGATAAAATCCTTGAAGATGCAGGCATCAAGGGGAAGGAAGAAGTCATAAAGAAATGGTATGATGGCTACCGTTTCGGTGATGCCGATGTCTATTGCCCTTGGGATGTGATGTGCTATATTGATGATTTGCAGAAAAATTCCAATGCAGAACCAGATGAGTACTGGAAAGATACGAGTGACAACGCAATCATTCGCTCGTTCATTGATTATGCCGGCACAAGCATTACAAAGAAAATGGAAACGCTGATGAGCGGCGGATATATCGTACAGAGAGTTGATGAAAATCTGACGTATGACTATTTGCACTCATCTGAGGAAAATCTATGGAGCATGATGTACCTGACGGGCTATTTGACACGGGTCAGAGATGGTGAAATCAATGAAGCTCTTCCGGATAACATGGTGGCACTGAAAATTCCGAATTTGGAAATTAAACAGATTTTTGAAACAGAGGTCGCTGAATGGTTTGAGGAAAGTGCTTCTAAATGGAATAGAAACACACTTTTTGAAGCCGTGTGGCGTGGCGACTGCGAAAAAATCACAAGGGAAGTGAGCACACTATTAAGGCGCACCATAAGCTACCATGATTATGGAGAGGACTTTTATCACGCATTCCTGAGTGGTATTTTCGCTGGTGCTGGATATCAGGTGGATTCAAACAAGGAACATGGAGAAGGTCGAAGTGATGTCGTTGTCTGCGATACGATCAATGGCCGGGTGGCAATTTTTGAAGCGAAACGCGCGATGACATTAGGCGATTTGGAATCTGCGTGTGACAAGGCGCTGCGGCAAATTGACCAAAGAATGTACGCTAAAGATTTTGAAGATGAGTATGACAGTGACCACATTCATTGCTATGGCATTGCGTTCTATAAAAAACGCTGCTTCGTAAAGAAAAAGGATTGAGTATTTTCAGCCCGTCAGCATACTGTGAATAACACAGTGTGCTGGTGGGCTCTTTGGCATTTCAGGATGAGTTTCTACCTATTATAATAGGTACATTCTACGGCGGGGACTCAAAGAACGTGTCTCTGAAAATGCAGTGATTATTCGTTGAGAAGCCAATCAATGAGGTTCTCGGATTTGATGCCGTCATAGGAAGTATCAAGTCCCGGCTCAAGAGATAACACGATTTTTTCGTAGTTATCACGAATGCTTTGCAGCGGTGCGAGTTCACGCTTGCGCACGTCCTCGCTCATCATGGACTCCGTTACCTGAATATACTTTTTTTCGTCAGCTGTCGTTGCGATGAAATCCACCTCGCCATTGCCGATTTTGCCGATTGCTACATCATAGCCACGGCGAAGAAGTTCAAAGTAAACGACATTCTCGATGGCGTGACCGCTGTCGCGATTGCGAAAACCCAGTAAATAATTGCGAAGTCCGATGTCAACGATATAGTATTTTCCGAGCGTGCGGAGGTAGGCTTTGCCCTTGATGTCAAAGCGTTTGATTTCATAGAAGAAGTAGCTCTCCAACAGCGCATTCACATAGGCTTGTACAGTATGTGCGCTGGGAGTACCCTTGCGTTTACCATCGTCCAAAAGCCCTTCGTTTACCAGTGTATTACCGATGGAGGCAATAGAAACGCTGGAGCCGATATTATCTGCAAGGAACAGGATAATCTTGCGAAGCAGCGCAGGGTCTGTGATTTGCTTTTGCCCTCTGCGAGTTTCTCGCTCCAGAATATCGCGGATTACGACTGTGGAATAGATGCCATCAAGAAGTGCCAGCACCTTTTCCTGCTCCAGACCAACATCAGCAATGCCGGGCATCCCGCCGAAGCGCATATAGGCAGCGAAAACCTCTCGCAACTCATAGCGTTCATTGTTTTTATCGAATACCTGTTTGCGAAGCCCGCCAAGCGCACTTTGCGTTTCACGAACATCAAAACCATGAAAATCGAGAAATTCGCGGAAAGAGAGCGGCAGCATTTTGATTTCTACGCACCGTCCGGAGAGATAGGTGGCATACTCCGAAGAAAGAAGATAGGCATTCGACCCGGTAACATAGATATCGCAATCAAAGTCCACACGGAAAGCGTTTACTGCATCTTCCCATGCTTTGATTCGCTGCAGCTCGTCAAAGAAAAGGTACATCCTCTTTCCGGCGATGATGCGCTCTTTCACATATCGGTAGACATCGTCAGCACTCATCTTATGAAAATCAAAGGACTCAAAATTCATCTCGATAATCTGCTCCGGCAGAACACCGGTATCCTTCAAATGCTGAACCATCAACTTTAACAGACTGGACTTACCGCAGCGGCGAATACCGGTAATAACCTTGACTGGTTCCGTATCCTGAAAGCCAATCAGCTTATTCAAATAGCTGTCGCGCCGTCTAAGTTCATGAGAATCTATCATGTGGTACACCTCCTGTATCATTAGTATAGCACAAATCGGCGAAAAAATAAAGTAAATGCACTGCAATGCAAAAACTTTTAACATTCGACCGACTTTGCAGCGCTAATCAATAACAGTTTGTGGATACTATGTGCAGCGCGGTATGCTGGGGTTCATTTGCGTTAGTCAGAATACAAAGATTCGCGGCGCATTCTCATTTGAAAATGGTAGCGGCTGATTTCTATTGGGAATATGATTGCATGAAAACACAAAAAAATTCCGGTTTCGGAATACTATATTGACTTCGAGAATATTCTGTTCTATAATAGAGATACTTCTTGCAGGAGGTGTATTCAGTGGTAGAGCGAAAAGAGTATCTTGACGAGCTGATTGGCTGGAAGGACGAACAAGTTATCAAGGCCGTGACCGGCATTCACCGCTGCGGAAAATCCACATTGCTGGCGCAGTATCAAACTTGGCTCAAGGAGAATGGCATTGCAGATGCGCAGATTGTTTCGATAAACTTCGAGGAATTGGAGTATGAGGAACTGCTGGATTACAAAAAGCTGTACGCATATCTGAAAGAACGGCTGATTCCCGAAAAAAACACCTACATCTTTCTTGATGAAATTCAAAAGGTTGCTGACTTTGAAAAGGTCGTGGATAGTCTGTATGTGAAGCCCAATGTGGATATTTACATCACCGGCTCTAATGCGTACACGCTTTCTGGCGACCTTGCCACGCTTCTGACAGGGCGCTATGTGGAGATTAAGATGCTCCCGCTTTCGCTGAAAGAATTTCTGACGATTACAGGGATGGACGAGGAGCGCGGATTTGCGGAGTACTTGAAATGCGGCGGACTGCCTTACGTCGCTCGGATGGGGCGCACGACAGCAAAAGTAGAAACCTATTTGGAGGGCATCTACAATACCGTTATCGTGAAAGACATCGAAGATAGGCAGGTGCGGCGCGAAAGCGAGCCGAGCAAGCGGAAAATCACAGACATTGCCCTGCTGAAATCAATTGCCAAATACCTTGCAAGCGTGGTGGGCAGCCCTGTTTCCATTCGCAGCATTACCGACTATCTGATTTCTTCCGGCAGAAAAGTTTCTCCGAATACGGTGGATGATTATGTGGATGCGCTGACAGAATCATTCATATTTTATCCTGCTGAGCGCTTCGACATTGTGGGAAAACAGCTTCTGAAGGTCAACAAGAAGTTCTACATTGTTGATCTCGGTTTGAGAAACCACATTCTCCCCCGCAGAAATTACGATTTCGGCTTCACGCTTGAAAATGTAGTCTATTTTGAGCTTTTGCGACGGGGCTATCAGGTGATGATTGGCAAGCTCGGAAGCACGGAAGTTGATTTTGTGGCGGAGAAGCATGGCGAATACAGCTACTATCAGGTAACAGCTGATATGATGGCACAGGAGACGTTTGACCGCGAAATGCGTCCATTGACACAAATCCGCGATAATTACGAAAAAGTAGTCCTTACATCAGAACGCCTGACAGTAGGAAACTATAATGGCATTCGCGTAAAGAACCTTACAGACTGGCTTCTTGGAAAAGATAGCTGACATCATGAATATACCCTATCGGGGATAAAATGCATGTCGAATGCAGGATTATACCCGATAGGGCCTTTTTTCTTTATGCAAATACAGCGGCACGTTCTATCAGCAGTGCAATGCAGGCTTGCCGAATATCATCGGGAATTTCAGCATGTTCGGCAATAGAAATCAGCACGTCAACCTTTTTAATCAAATTTCCAATCATCTTTTCAGCAGCAGCGGACGACAAGTGGCAGGCTGCTGCTAACGCAAAGAAATCCTTCTTGCGCAAGTTACTCTTTTTGTCGTTCAACGCCAAAGCGGTTTCCTCTGTGTCATTTGATACGATGTTTACAGGAAGCATATCATACGCGGGAGACAACATAAATTCCTGTGAGCCGGGGGCAGTTTCAAGCAATGAAAAGTTTTTCAAATGCATATCGGAATTTCCCACCAGAAAAGAAAAAACAATGCGAATAAAGAATTCTGCCATATCTAACCCCTTTTGTGAAGACCATCGGTCAATGACTTTGGCACATCGTTCATAGGAACTTTGATACTTGTCATTTGTCAACCGATAGGTTAATTGACAGAAATCCTCCATAGCTAACAGTCGAATTGATTGATCTGGCAGCACCATGCGGTCAACACGCTTCGTAATATAAGCATATGTACCATCTGATTGGATGAGTCCATGCGGTACTGTGGTGATGCCTGCTGCATCGGCCATACACATAATCATTTGCTCTGCTTCTGGCAAGGCACGATACTCATTTGTCTGCGGCTTTAGAATATATCCGGATGGATAACCAACTAAAGTTAGGCGAGCTTTCTCTTCTTTGGACAGGTGCAGCGACAATTTTTTTTGCACACCCGGTACAGTGTAGCCCTTACTGATTGTTTCATTTGCAATCCATTCTAATGCTTCGTTTGAAATGGTGATTTCAGGTAATCTGGTAGTTCCAAAGAAATGTTTGATGCAGGAGTGATGCCAGCCGCAGGAGGCAGCTTCTTCATTTTTGATGGGCTTTCCACAGCAAAGGCAGATCATTTGCGCACCTCCTGAATGGTTACATTGCCAATCGTATCACGACATGCGACAAGCAGCAAACCAAAACGGTCTTTTCGATTAAGTTTCCAGTTGCGCGTGACAACATTTAGCAGCCACCCTTCTGGAATGAGACCGTCGAAGAAAGAAAATAGTGTGCTGGAGTCATAAGGCTCATCACGCAGCGGAAGAGTCAGCGAAACTGCTCTCGGATTCTCGCTGCTTAGATAATCTGCATCATAGGCAAAGCGGTAGCCATCTTCTGTCTCAGAAAGTGTGCCAGCATAGCAATCTTCGACATAAACAAATCCTGCTCTAAATGCGTCCATCAGTCTGTTTCCTTTCTGCCGGGGACGGCTTCCATGCCAAACATAGCAAGTGCTATATTTACTTTGTCCATGCGGACAGTAGGTTTTCCCTGCTCTAATTCACGGACAAAGCGAAGTCCAAGACCAGAACGAACAGCAAATTCTTCTTGCGTGAGTCCTGCAGCCTTGCGGCTTTCGCGGACAAACTGGGCAATCTTGTTCACGATAAACACCTCCAAAGGCTTAAATCATCACTATATTTTATACCCAATCGGGGCGAAAGTCAATAAGGAAGGTAAAATTATACCCGATAGGGATTACATGAATTCGTGACGGATAGAGAAGAAAGACAAGCCATGTCTAAAAACGCGGATGCACACGCTGCAAAAGTGTGATAGAATCATACCGTCGAAAGATACAGAGAGGCTCCCGCGCACGGCGCGAGGGGCTTTTTTGTACCGTTCGATAGAAAAAAACGTGCGCGAAAGAGACGCAAAGAAAGGAAATGTATGAGTAACAAAGAAAACCGTCGAGAATAGATTCAGTTTTCGGTTCGGCAGAAGCTGAAACACCTGTGTATGCGCTTGGCAATAGCAGGTGAAACTATCCGCGTAACGGTGCAGTAGATAGCGAGGCAATCTGTGCTTCCAAGGAGAGAAGCACAATCATCCCTGTCATGTCTAAAAACGCGGATGCACACGCTACAAAAGTGTGTTAGAATCATACCATCGAAAGATACAGAGAGGCTCCCGCGCACGGCGCGAGGGGCTTTTTTCGTACCATTCGATAGAAAAAAACGTGCGCCAGAGGAGCGCACAGAAAAGAAAGGAACCATATGAGTAACCAAGAAAACAATCAGAAACAGATTCAGTTTCCGGCTCAGCAGGAACTGAAACATCTCCGCACCCGCTGCGGCAAGGTGTACGCGCTGGGCAACAACCGATTCCGCGCGGTGGTGCAGACCACGCCGGTTCATGAGTACGATGCGGCGACGCACCAGTGGGTGGAACTGTCCGCCGAAAAGCGCCAGCAGATGGCTGCACAGGCTCACAGCCCGATTGCGACGTTCGCGGACAGCGCGAATAGCGCGGAAAACGCCGCGGGCATCCTCGATACCTACGTCAAGGAAGGTTCGACGCAGAACTTTTCGCATGACGAGCGTCTGTGGATCAGCAACACGAATTACTACGGCAACCGCCTGACTTATCTGAAAGTCGTGGATTTGCCGCGTCTGGGCGCGAATCACTTCATCACGTCCGCGAAGCTGTGCGTTCGTAACGTCTACGCACCGACGGCAGACACCGCCATCATGTGCAAAGAAGTGCTGAAGGACTGGGATCCGGAGACCATCACCTATGACCACCAGCCGGATGTCAGCGGTGTGTATCAGGACTATTGCCGCGTGCTGAAAAATCAGTATTCGTGGAAGGAGTTCGATGTCACGAGCCTTGCGCGGAAGTGGTACTTGGGCGAAAATCACGGCGTTCAGCTGAGCGCGCCCAAAAGCGAAAGCAGCTTTTCGCAGCTGCATTCGAGCGAAACGGCGAATCAGCCGTACTTCGTGCTGGAATACGCGAGCCTTGCGGGCTTGGAGAGCTATCTGACTTACGACCATCAGTCTGCTGGGTTGGCAGGGACTGGCAGCGTCAGCCTTGTCAATGGCAACCTGATTTTCTCCCATGCGGATACCGCGATGAATGGCAATCGTCTGCCGGTCTCGATTACGCACTATTACAATTCTTGCGACAGCGACAAAGACGAGTTCGGCATGGGCTATGGCTGGCGGACTTCGCTGCATCAGACGCTGCACAAGGTGCTGTACAATGGCGAAGTGGAGTTCGTGTATACGGACGGCGACGGCACGGAACACTTCTTTAAGAAGAATAAAGATGACCAAAAGAAGTATTCCGACCAGTCTGGTTTGTCTCTGACGCTGGAAATCGGGGATGAGAATATCACGATTACCGACAAGGGCGACAACGTGATGACGTTCCCGCTGGTATCTGACACGCCGACGGAGGATGCGCCGGAAACTGGGAAGGCACTGATTCAGAAGATTCAGGATGCGGTTGGCAATGAAGTCACGGTGACGGCATTGGCGGATTCTCCGTTGAAAATCGCATCTGTGACGGACGGCGCGAACCGAGTTACGACGCTTCATTACACGGATGGTCGCTGCGACCGGATTCAGACACCGTGGCAGGATGCGGAGAATTGCGTCCGCTTCGACTATTATAATGAAGAAACGCTGTACATTACGCACGAAGATGGTCGCATGAGCAAGTACGAATACGCGCTTGCAAACGGTTATCACCTGCTTGTGTCGGCATCTGCAATTGAAAAACATGTTGACCAGCAGCCGGATAAGAAGCTGGCGGACGTAACTTACAAGTACAGTAACACGAACGCCATCGACGGTCTGCCGCACTGCATCACCCACGCGACCGTGACGGGCACGAAGAATGGCACGACGCTGACTGCGGCAAACGTCTCGTACACTTACGGCAACCATATGGCACTGGTCAAGGATGAAATTTCCGGCAAGACGCTGCGCTATCACTTCAACGATGACGGCAATCAGGTCAGCGTGGATGACGAGCTGGGCTACGCGATGTATACCCGATACGACCGCACCGACGACAACGCAAATGCGCCGATTAACCACGCGACGGAACGTTCCCGGATGCAGCGAGTGGTCAGAAACCTCCTGCTCGACCCGATGTGCGAGGAAAACAGCAGCGTCTGGGAAAAGAGCAGCACGGGCACGATTACGCGCGACCAGTCCACGCGGCAGTTCG
>ENA-UAZD01000373-UAZD01000373.1-human-gut-metagenome-genome-assembly--contig:-NODE-373-length-18910-cov-4.680615_pt1 | contig 18910 bp, 20 predicted proteins | sample MGYA00244112_ERZ654658 | MGnify/ENA primary metagenome ERZ654658 (study PRJEB26926, sample SAMN06164608) | human gut metagenome | biome: ENVO:00009003; feature: ENVO:2100002; material: ENVO:00002003... | reverse complement strand
TCGGCAGCGTCAGATGTGTATAAGAGACAGTGTGTTGCAGTTCGTCCGGTGACAGCGGAACGCACTCGTTTTGAATTGACAAAACTGATTTTTCCAACTTAACTTTTATGTGCCTTTCAGCTTCTGTATAATTCACGGCGTTTGACAGGATATTCGACAGTGCCTTTTTTAGTTGATTTTCTGGCAAACGCACTGACATATCTTCAATAATCTCTATCTGAAACCGCAGCCCGTTCGTTTCAGCAATCAGGCGGTATGGCTCACACAATTCGCTAACACATTCTGCTAATGAAAAAGTTGTTACAGGAACATCCTCCATCTGCATTTGTAGGCGTGACGCATTGAGAATATCTTTTATCATTTCTGCAAGCTGCTCAGTAATTTCTTTGCATCTCGGCAAATATGATTCATAATCGCTGTACTCTCCAATTTTAAGAATCATGTTTTCCAATGTCGCATTTAACTCTGTAACAGGTGTTTTTAATTCATGGGACGCAGTACGCAGAAAATCAATCTTTTCTTTTTCAACGAGTTGGACTTTATCTTTTTCTTCCTCCAAATTCCGGATTGTCACAAGCAACGATTGATACAAGCTGTTGATGTCATTAGCTAATCCGCCGATTTCGTCTGTGGAGATCACGGTGATCTCGGCGGTACGATCCAACTTTGACATTTGATGGACAGACGTTGAGATAGACAATATCGGGCCCGTTATTCCTTTGGAGAACAAAAACGAAAAAACCAGCGAAATTACCATGCAACAGGCAAATGAAAGCGGAAATGACTTTAGGATTGTCTGCGTTATGAGTTGCGGCATATCCACTTCGGAAAACGCAAGCACATCTTCGTTTGTGACCGTTGTGCTTGTGATAAGGACATTTTCCGATGGAGCAATCATAAAAATCAGTACATGAGCCAAAACGGTGATTAGAAGCATCATTCCGAATGTAAATGCAAATATTTTATAAAATAGCTTTGTTTTCATAGTGATTCTCCATCTCGAATTTGTAGCCAATGCCCTTAACCGTAGTAATGCAATCCAAGCGGAGTTTTTTCCGAATGTTGCGTATGTAGGCGTCTATTGTCCTATCTATTACATCACAGTCATAGCCCCAAACATCGTCCAGTATTTGATTGCGGGACAACACCAAGCCTTTATTTTCAATCAAGACTTTCAGGATTTCGAGTTCTTTCGGGGTAATGTCAATTTTCCCATTTTCATCATGTGCGGTATATCCCGCAAAGTCTACGGTAACATTCCCAAGCCGAATTGTGCTTACAGTAGATTTATTCTCGCTCCTGCGGAGCAAGGCCGTAATTCGTTTTCCTAAAATAAGCATAGAAAACGGTTTAGTTATGTAGTCATCTGCTAGTTCATCAAAACTGTTGGACTGTGTATATTCATCGTCAACGGCCGTAAGCATAACAACAGGGATGTTGCTAATCTTTCTGATCTCATGTAAAATCGTTACACCGGACATTTTGGGTAGCATAATATCTAACACTGCTAAATCAATGCTGTTATCACGAAAAATATTCAGAGCCTCTTCGCCATCAAGAGCAGGAAAAAGAGTATGTCCCGCTGTTTTCAAGTATTCGCAAATAGCTTTGTTTGTTCCTTGGTTATCTTCAACGATCATTATCTGAGCCATAGAAAGCACCTCCTTAAAAAAGTATAAAGCACTCATGTTGTACCAGTATGGAGTTATCTGTTTTTTATCCTCATATCTTTTGGTTTTTCAGCGTCCGTTGGTATCAGCCACATACGGCTGAACTTAAAAGCGCCAGGTATGCGATTTTCTTCGCACAGCTTTTGAACCCGTCGTTCGGAAATGCCCCACTTTTTTGCCGCTTCTGGGGCAGAGATATATTCAAGCATTTTGCTATCCTCCCGTAAAAAATCCTTTGTCATTATTATATACGGTTAGCCGAATGATAGCAATATCGAGATATGAAATATAAAATGTAGGAAGAATGGATATCACATCATTCCATGTGCAGACTATGAAATATAGAATGTATGTGGGTGATGTTGAATGGCAAAAGTTAAAGACTGCCCTGGCTTTGAAACCTTCGGTGCAGATGTAAAAGAAGCACGGAAGGCGAAGAACCTTGCACGAAAAGATTTAGCCGAAAAGGTGAATATTGATACCAGGTATCTTGCCAACATTGAAAACGAGGGCACGATCCCCAGCCTGCCGGTCATCATACAGCTTGTAAAAATCTGCGGCCTGCCGATGGAGAGATATTTCAATCCAGAGGTCATGCGAGAGGAAAGCGAGCTGCGCCAGCGGGTCGGACAGAAGTTGAAACTCTGCCCGGAACAGTATTTGCCAATCGTGGAAGGTGCCATTGACGGGGCATTGAAAATTGAACAGCCGAATGAAGAAACGGAGGGTGTCTGAACATCCTCTGTTTTCTTTTATTTTGCGGGCATTTTGGGACTTCTGCAACGCTTTATAAGTAGGGATAAGATACGGTAGCAAGCACAGCAAGCGAGTACCCGCTTGCGAATTTTGAGATTTTCAGGTCCCTTGCCCGAAAATTCAAAATTGCTTGTTGGGATAGTCCCAAACCCTTATAAAGAACGGAGGCGGCGCATGGCAAACCGAAAGCGGAATATCCAAATGAAATTCTATGTTACGGAGGACGAAAAGCGGCTCATAGACGAAAAAATGAGCCAGTTACCCACACGCAGATATGGTGCCTACCTCCGCAAGATGGCGATTGACGGGTATATCATCTATACGGACACCGCAGATATCAAGGCGTTCACCAAAGAGCTTTCCGCCATTGGTCGGAACATCAATCAGATCGCCAAGCGGATCAACGCCGGAGGTCCTGCGTATCAGGCCGACATGGACGAGATACGGGAAAGGCTGGACGAGATATGGCAGTTACAAAGACACATCCTATCAAGTCAACGCTGAAAGCGGCCATTGACTATATCTGCAACCCGGAAAAGACGGACGGAAAACTGCTTGTATCCTCCTATGGCTGTGCCGCCGAAACTGCGGATATCGAATTTGCCTGGACCCGCCGCCATGCCATCGACAAGGGAACGAACCTGGGCCGCCACCTGATCCAAGCCTTTCAGCCTGGGGAGGTCACGCCGGAACAGGCCCATGAGATCGGCATGGAGCTTGCAAAAGAAATCCTGGGCGGCAAGTATGAATTTGTACTTACCACCCACATAGACAAAGATCATGTTCATAACCACTTGATTTTCAATGCAGTCAGCTTTGCGGATCATAAGCACTATCATTCCAACAAGCGAAGCTATCACGATATCCGCCGTACCTCCGACCGGCTTTGCAAGGAACACGGTCTGTCTGTCATCATCCCAGGACAAGACAAGGGCAAGAGCTATATTGAACATCAGGCCGCGCAGAACGGCACCAGCTATAAGGAAAAGTTGAAAGCTGCCATTGACCGGCTCCTGCCAGCCTGTTCCAACCTGGAAGAACTGCTTCGTCGCCTGCAGAGAGAAGGCTATGAGATCAAGCGTGGCAAATATATCTCCGCCAGAGCGCCGGATCAGGAACGATTCACCCGTCTGAAAACCCTGGGTGTGGACTACACCGAAGAAGCCCTTGCCGCCCGGATCGCCGGACGCGCCAGACCTTCCCACCAGCCGAAACAGCGGAACGGAAAGATCAGTCTGCTCATTGATATCCAGAACAACATCAAGGCACAGCAGAGTGCAGGCTTCACCCATTGGGCGAAGCTGAACAATCTGAAACAGGCCGCCAAGACCATGAATTTCCTGACCGAACACGGGATAAGCAGTTATGGAGAACTGGAAAGCAAATTGAACGCAGTATCCGCACGCAGGGATACCGCTCATGCAGAAATCAAGCGGATAGAAAGTAGAAGTGCCGAACTTGCCCTTGTGATGAAGTACGCCGGAACTTACCGTCAGCTAAAGCCGCTTTATGACCGATACCGTAAATCGAATGATAAAGAAAAGTTCCTGCGGGGGCATGAGGGCGAGATCATCCTTTTTGAAGCGGCCACCAGAGAATTGAAACGGCTGGGGGCTGTGCCGCTGCCGACAACGGAAAGCATGAAAACGGAGCTTGCCAATCTCAACGCAGAAAAGGAACGGCTCCTTGCTGAATACAAAGCCGCAAGAACCGAAGCCCAGGAATACGATACTGTTAAACAGAATGTAGATGCACTACTGACCGTTCCAAAGGAACAGGAACAACAGCGGCGACATGAACTTGAATAATTTTCTCTGAAAGACGCTGGGCGCAGCTCCCGGCATCCTGTATAATGGAACTGCGGAAGGAGGTTTTACCGATGACAAGAAGCGAAGCAATCAAAGCATTATTCTTCAAAAGTGTACTGCCCGTGACCGTGGCACTGATTCTGTATTGTATCTTCAAATCCGCCTGCATGAAGAACGGAGAGCTTGACTATGTATGGCTCTGGATACTCTGCGGGCTGCCGTTTGGCCTCCATCGGATGTGCCTCTGGATCGTGCCGGGCGGCGGCTCCCTGGGTGGAGGGATCGCCCTGTTTGCATTGAACTTGATTATCGGTGGTGTGATCGGTGGTTTCATTCTGGCATGGCGGTTGATCGTGGCGGTGTGGTATGTGCCGCTGACGGTGTACCGGCTGATCGTTGGATGATTTTCTTGCGTCATGGAAATATGGAAAACTGCCGCTCGTGCCGATGGAAAAGCCATTCACAACCTGATGGAAAAAGACAAGCCTTTTCCCACAGGCCTGCAAACAGCTTTCCCACAGCCTCGCAATTCTGGCAGTTTACGCACATTCCCACAACGCCTACTGCGGCGGCTATCCAATCCTAATGAGAAAATACTATGGAAATTCCTTTTCAACGGAGGTACAATTTGTACCCCTGTTCAAACAACAGAACCGTGTTAAAGTAATTTGATGATAGCAAAAATAAAAAAGCGGGAGCACAGCCGATCGGACGAACCGAAAAGCTGTACTCCCGTTTTGTGTGACAGAAAGTGTTTGAAATCGAGCCTTTTTCTCCGTGTACCTGCAAATAGGACAGTACATGAGAAATCATAAAGGCTCCCTTTGAAAATGCGGATACATGGAATTATTCTGCGGTTTTCGCACTCATATCCTCACAAATATTAGACCGTCTGGAGCTGTAATGTGGGCAAGCCATCAGGCCCGCGCGGAAACTCTGCTTGCAGTCATGGGCACATTTCCGGCAGGTGCGGTTATACTGCCGCCTGCCGTTCTCGCCCAGGAAGAACGCCCATTCCAGCCGCCATTTCTTGCTTCGGCTCATAGGCAGTCATGCTCCGGCACATCACGGCCGGGCTTCTTGCCCTCCGGGGGCTTGTGCTCGGCACACTCCCGTTTTGCGTCCTCCAACCTCTCACGGATGGAAGGCTTCTCCGGCGTTGTCCGTTCTGCGTACTCCTGGGCTTTTTCCAATTCTTCGCCGCGTCTGCCGTTGTTGATAACGCCGTCGATCATGCCGTAGTCATCCTCCAGCGTCATTTCAGCGGTTCGGAGAGGATTGTCCTTTTCCGGCTGCTCCGCTGCCACGGCAAAAGCCCGTGTGCCGTTTCCCATGATAAGAAATTTTCCGTCATCAGAAATATGATGGACACCGTAACCGGCTGCCTCCATCTGCTCCCGGCTCATGGCGGTCACATAAAAGCTGCCCCTGGGCGTCCGGATGCGCTCACCGGTTTCCAGATTGTCCGGGGTAAGCTCCGGCTGCCGTTCCTGCAAAAACTCCGGCACCTCGGAAAATCCCACCCTATCGCAATAATGGGCGGTATCCTTCCCGTCCTGATGCAGCACTACGATATCCGATACGGACAGGGAGTGCCCGGTGAAGTCTGCCGGGCGGTCCACATTGAACCGGGTATAAATGCTTTCCAGATCATCCTTCTCCGTCAGCGGTGCCGTATAAATCAGCTCATAATTTTCCGGCTTCACAGAAAGACCGTTGCGGTGGATACTGTCCAGCGGCTCGAAACGATAGTCCAGCGTTTCATTGCCGCCTTTGAGCTGATAAATGGAAAAGCTGTTTTCCGCAGCCTGATCCTGAACGGCCTGGGCCTGTGCCACGATATCCGCCGGAGTCTGCACATAGGCGGCTGCCGCTGCTGCATACTCCCGTTCCGCTCTTTCCGCAGCAGCCAGCATTTCATCCGCATGGGACTTCTCCGGGTCCTCCAAAGCTGCCTTGACCTCCGCCGGGTCAAAATCAAGAAATTCCTCATAGCCCGTGGCGTCCTTGAACTTTTCAATCTCCGAGGGAAGATAGTCCTCCTGCGTCTGCCCCAGTGCCGCCAGCTTTTCATCCAGAGTGGAAATGCGTCCGGCCATCAGATTTTCATACAGTTCTTCCTTCGCGGCGTGTGCCTCCGGGTGCTCCGCCGCATACTGCGGATCGTTCTGACGGAAAAACTCGTCCATGTCAAAGGCAATATCCATAGCCCACTCGGATTTTTCTTCTTCTGGAAGATCGTCCTGAAAAGTCATCACCCGGTACTCGTCGGGGATACTGCCGCGCTCACCGTCGTAATACTCATGGAAACTGTCACCCGTATCACGCACATAGCCCTGATCCGTGAAGGTGCCGTTTTCCTCCAACGCAACGTCCCGGCCGTAGGCCTCATAGTCGATGTAATTCTGCAAATGCTCTGGCACCTGCATAACGTCCAGTTCTTCGATGTAATAGCGGCCCAGATCGTCATAGTCATGGATATCGGGGGAAACCTCATAGCAATCCAGATTCTCGGTGAGGTTGATGATCTCCTGCAGGCTGCCGCAATGGTCGCCCATTTCCATACCGGCCTGAAACTGTGCGTATTCGCTTTCGCTCATTTCATCCAGCTTCGATGCCAGATAATTCAGCTCGTCCAGATTTTCATATTCACCCAGCTTACTGTAAAGACCGTCCACATAGCAGTCATAGTCCGTGATGAACCATTCCTCATAGGGCTGGCCGAAGTCATCCTTCTGGCCGATCCCGATCCGCTTAAACACTTCCTTCAATTCCTCGGCGGTGGTGGGAAAATTCACCCACTCGCCCACAAGTTCGCCCTCATTGTACTTCCCAAGATTGGTGATAAAGGCGGCAAAGGGATAATCCTTGTCGTGATCGTAATATGGCATATCAGCACCTCCTTACAGTTCCGGCGCAGACTTTTCCTTGTGGGGCTGCGCCTTGTTTTTCTCCGCACATTCTTTCTTGCCCTGTTCCAGCCGTTCCCGGATGGAGGGCTTTTTCTCCGGCTCCGCAGGGCGTTCATGCACCCACTCGTCGCCGGAAAGAGAAATATATCCGTGTTCCGTAAAATGGCCCTGTTCCTCCTGCATGGCGTACTTGCCAAAAGGAACAGGGTCGATTGCTTTCAGAAGTTCCGGGGGCAGCAGCATATCCATGTGCTGCGCCAGATACCGCCACCCCAGATCGTTCAGATCGTGGATGTTGGGCTCAAATACGAAATAGTCGATGTTGTCCGCAAACTCCTTGAACTGCTCTGGTGTTATCAGCTTGAAGGGCGAGGTCTGCACCGCCGCCAGCACCTCCCGGTCCTCCGGGGAGAGGGCAGCCACCGCCGCCCTCACTTCGGGTAAATGTTCCAAAATCTTATTTTCTGCCATCAGCACCAACCTTTCTTTTCAGAAATTCCAGCTTGAAATTGATGTACTTGTCGCCCGTGTCGTCCAGGATCACCGCAGCGTCATAGGTGGCTTGCTTCTTTTCGGACCACATTCCATTGACATTGGTGCGGCCCCTTTTCAAAAGGTCCGCCGCCATCTTCTTTGTCAGCTCCTTCTTGCGACCCGTCCAGAAGCGGTCATTTTTCCAGAGGACAAAACCGCAGGACCGATCCGAACACGCAAAGTTTTTCTTTCCCTCATAGACCGGCTGGCCGCAGCGAGGGCAGGTACCGATCACTTCCTTCTCCGGGGCAAACAGCTTTTTGCCATCCTCGGAAATGCAGGAATAGGTGGACACGATCTCCTGGACCATCGTGCGGATACCGTCCATGAAGGTATCCGGGTCAGCGCCGCCCTTTGCGATCTCCGTCAATTTTTGTTCCCATTCCGCTGTCAGCATGGGAGAGGTCAGCGGCTCCGGCAGGACCGTGACAAGGTTGATACCGGCTTTTGTGGGGATCAGGCTCTTGCCCTTGCGTTCCACAAATCCGGCTGCCACCAGCTTTTCGATGATTGCCGCCCTGGTCGCAGGCGTACCAAGACCTTTTCGCTCCGCCTCGTCGGGGATATCGTCCTTGCCCGCATTCTCCATAGCGGACAGGAGGGTATCTTCGGTGTAGGGCTTCGGCGGCTGGGTGAAATGCTCGGTGATGGAAACCTCCGCACCGTCAAAAGTCTGCCCTTCGGTGAAGTCCGGGAGCGTATCGCCGTCCCCATCCTCAGGCTTTTCCTTCAAGAAGGCACGGAAAAGGCGGTCGATCTCCCGCCAGCCTTCGGAGAGGATGCGCTTGCCCTTTGCGGTGAAGGACTGACCGCCACAGTCAAAGGTGGCCGTGACCGCCTCATACACATACGGCTCCGCCGACGCACACAGCAGCTTGCAGCAGACAAGGAGGAACAAATTGCGCTCGCCCAGGGGCAGAGCTTTGATATCCACTTTTTCAATCTCCATCGTAGGGATAATGGCGTGGTGGTCGGATACATCCTTGTCGGAGATCATGGCCTCCATCAGAGGGAAGAAGTCTGTGCAGCTATCAAAAGGTGGCAGCTTTGCTGCCAGATGGATGACGCAGGAGGCTGTTTCCGCCATGTCAGAGGTCAGATACCGGCTGTCCGTGCGGGGATAGGTCAGCAGCTTCTTTTCATAGAGACTCTGGGCATAGTCTAATGTCTGCTTTGCCGTGTATCCGAACAGGCGGTTTGCCTCACGCTGCAAGGTGGTAAGGTCATAGAGCTTCGGAGGCTGTTCTTTTTTCTGCTCTTTCGTGACAGAGGTGCAGGTGACGGCCGCACCCTTGCACATGGCCGCTGCCTGTTCCGCCTCCGCCGGATCGGTGAACTTCTCCGACACCGCCTCGGCTCCATTCAGCGTCAGGCGCAGCAGATGATATTTTTCTTTGTGGAACAGCGTGATCTTCGCGTCACGCTCCGCCAGCATTGCCAGTGTGGGGGTCTGAACACGGCCCACATTCAAGGTGCGGTGATAGAGAACGGAGAAAAGGCGCGTGGCGTTGATCCCCACCAGCCAATCCGCTTTCTGGCGGCACAGGGCTGATTGATACAATGCTTCATAATCGGTGCCGGGGCGCAGGTCAGAAAAGCCCTCTCGGATAGCGCTGTCCTCCATCGAGGAAATCCAGAGGCGAAGGACCGGCTTGCGGCAGCCGGTCATTTCATACACCAGACGGAAGATCAGCTCTCCCTCACGCCCGGCATCACAGGCATTGACGATGGTATCCACATCGGGGCGATCCATCAGGGCACGGAGATTTTCAAAAGTATCCTCCTTGCCTGGTGCCAGCACATAGCGAAATGGCTCCGGCAGAATGGGAAGATCGTCATAACGCCATTTCTTGAAACGCTCGTCATAGCCGCCCGCATCCATTGGGGATACCAGGTGCCCCACGCACCAGGATACGAGAAGGCCGTTGCCTTCATAAAAGCCATCGGCCCTGGATGAAGCACCCAGGGCCGACGCGATAGATTTTGCCACACTCGGTTTTTCTGCGATAATCAGTTTACTCATTCTTTTCCTCCGTTTCCTCGTCCTCAGTCAGATATTCTTCTTCATCCTCCAGGTCGAAATCATCCAGATCAGCGGGAACTTTCTTTCCCTGCTTCGGTTTCAGCACCAGGAAATAGACCGCCGCGCCGCCTCCGGCTGCAAGGATCAGCAGCACCGCCAGGATCGCCCCGGTATTGCTTTTCTTTTCGGGTTCCGGATTCTCCGGCTCGGTGGGCTCCGCAGCTTTCTGTTCTGTGCCAACACATTCACTAAGGTTTTTTACGCAGACCGGGCAAGCGGTATTGACCGCTCCGGCCTGGCACTTCTCCGTACAGGTGCAGACAATAGGTGTTTCCGCCTTTTCTCCATCCTCCGTAAGCGCCATGAGGTCGGCTTCATCCACCTGGTTCAGAAAATGCACGGTTTCCTCGCCCTCGTCGTCACGGTCGATAATGAGATAGAACACATTGCCGTTCTTCGTTTCCACTGTAATAAACTGCTTGCCGCTGGCGGTCGGGCTGCCAATATCGTCAATCAGCGAAAGGTTCCCGTCCGGTGTCAGGGCGGCACCGCCATTCAGACCGCCGCCCAGAATCCCCAGCAGATTTTCCAATGTTTCCGCGTCCAGAGAGAAAGAACCTTCCCCGGAGCCAGCCTCGCCGTCACTTACCGTCATGTAGCCGGAATAGACATAGCCGACCTTTTCCGGCAGGATGACCTTCAGCCAGTCGCCGTCCGTGCCGATCACCTTCACGGTCGTTCCGTTGGGAAGCTGGGTGAAGGCGGTATAATCCATTCCGGCGCCCGTGCGGACATTCAGATTGCCGCCGCCCGTGGTGACGGTGCCGGTCTGCCCGGAGTCATTTTCGCCGGAACTGAACTGGATACCATCCTCGGTGACGGATACCGTGACCTGGCTGCCTGCCAGAGCGGAAAGCAGATCAGAGACATCCCCAGCCGTTTCCTGTTCAGCCACGGACTCCGTGGTTTCCTCGCCGCTGCTGGCAAAGGCGGTGACAGAAAAAGCGGCAGTGCTGAGCACCACCGCCAAAAGAGCCGATACCATTTTTGTCATAAAGTTATGCTTCATCCTCGTATCCCTCCGTTTCCTCATTCTCGGTGTCTCCCTCCTGCAGCATACCTTCCGGCAGGGAGATCATGCCGCTGGCATAGGCTTTCAGGAAGGCGGTCAGTTCCTTGTTATCCATCTTCACGGCTTTCACCATGCGGACGATTTCCAGATTTTCTTCCTCCGCAAGCTGGGCCTCCAGCGCACGAAGGCGTTTCTGCTGCTCCGCGATCTTTTCTTTGGTTTTCGCAATGTCATTGCGGATCTTCTGTGTCGTTGCCATAAATCAAATTACCTCCATATCGTTTTTTAGTTGTAGGGCGGTCGCCCGAAAGCGTAAAAGTGGGATTGCCAGTAGCTTGTGTTGATATCTGCATACTGAATGGGGTCGCCGCAGTGCAGCATTTTTCCACCGCCCACATAGATACCCACATGGGAAACGCCCGGTGTATCGTAAGTGCCGACGAAAAAGATCAGGTCGCCGGGTCTTGCGTTGGCAGAGGATACCGGGGTGGAAATATTGTAGAGCCCCTGGGCTCCCAGCCTGCCCGTATTGCAGACGCCGCTTTGCGTCAGCACCCAAGACACGAAGCCGGAACAATCAAAAGAAGTGTTCGGATTGCTGCCGCCCCAGACATAGGGATAGCCGATGTACTTCTCCGCCTCGGTAATGAGCGCCGCAAAGGTTTCATCTTCCAGTGCGGAAGGCGGGATATCATAGGTGGTTGGCGGTTTGGTGTACTTGTCTACATAGCCGGAGCCTGGGAACAAATCTTCCCGGTTCCCCAGCGTCGCCATATAGACCGCATACAGGGAAAGCGTTTCTTCGTCCATGATGTAGACCGGCACATGGGAAAGGTCGAAGTTTTCCAGCTTCACCTTGCAGATATAGTAGTTGTACGGCACTTCCACGTCATAGTCATTTCCCTCGCTGTCTGTCCGTGTCTCCGTCCGATAGCGCACCTCCACTTCCACGGTCTGCGTCAGGATGTACTGCTTTTCAAAGAGCATTTGCAGTTCCTCCTGAACCTCGTCGATGGTGAACACCCCTTCATGGAACGCCGTGAGAATGGAGATCAGCACATAAGGGTCATGCTCGATCTCATCCAGATCAAAACGGTATTCGTCATATCCGGGGTGCAGAGTCTCATAGTGGTCCAGCTCATATTGAAGTTCCTGTTCCAGTTCGCAGTAGGCTGCCTCCGCAGCCAGCATATCCGCATCCTCGGAGAGATAAGAAGAAGTAAATACACCGCCCACGCCGGAGCCCGCCATCATGGAACAGGAAGATACCCCGCCAAACAGCAGAGCAACACAGGCGCCAATGCCGATCACCAGCAGCACCGCCCGGCTATGGTGCTTGATGTAGAGGAATGTTTCCTTGAAGGCGTCCTTTGCTTTCTGCGCCGCACTTTTCGCCGTGGCCGCTGTGTTCTTTGCGGTTTTCTCTGCCTGTCGCAGCTCCTTTGCATAGTTCCGCTTGATCCGCTGTTTCTGCAGAAAGCGAGATACCGGGTTAGAAGCTGCCAATGCAGGATCATCATGCAGTGCCTTTTGGTAAAGGTACTCGGCGTTTGCCTTGACCGAAGCCTGCTCTGCCTTCGCCGCGTCACGCCAAGGCTTTGTGCGGTGATGGTGGACGGCTGCACGGACTTTGCCTTTTCCGTAGGCAAACCCGCGTTCCGTCAACACCTCGCCTTTGTGTCCGGCCTCTACACCCACATTTTCCTGCTCTACCTCATGCACCTTCGCGTGGGCGGCGTGGGCGATCTCATGGACCGGTCGGGAAAGTGGATTGTGCCGCAATCGTCCATTGGGGCGTTTCTCCACTTCTTCAAAGTGAAGCTGCGTCTTGCCTTTTCCGGCTGTCTCGTCAAAAACACGCTCGGTACGGAGAACTTTCTTTGTGGGGATAGCGGTCTTTGCCGCGTCCAGCCTGTCCGCCGCACGGTCGGAACGGTCGATGTACTTTCCAAGTGCGGGATCGGCACGTTCTTCCTCGGTAAATTGCAGGCGGGAGGACGGGCGCTGCCTTGCGGCAGAACCATCCCGCACCGCCTGGGTGTCAGCCTTTTCCGCCTTTCGTGCGCTTTTCTTCTCATGGTGTTCCGCCGCACGCAGGGCAAGGTCAGCCGCAGTGCCAGCGGATTCTTCCGAAGAAGCGGACAGCTCCGTTTCCGGCTCCCGGCTGCTGATATGTTCCACCTCTCCCGTGGCAAGGTTTTCCGATACCGCACCGTCACGGGTCATTTTCTGCGTGATCTTATCGGTTGCTTTCAGTTCCCTCATAGGCAGTCACCTTCCTTTCCATAGGGGCAGAAGTCACCGCAGGTGCCATTCTCGATCATGGCGATATAGCGGAAAATGGGATAGGCCTGGGGCGGGCAGACCGCATTTCCCAAGGTTTTCAACCGCAGCGCCCGGTCATCCATGCGCTCGGTCATGCGGGGGATTCCTTCCGGTTCGGCGGCCCAGAGGATACGTCCGTCCATCCTTTCGGGAAGCCCATGAGCCATTCCACCCAATCCGGGTTCAGCGCCGCCGTTTCGGACACCGGCTGTTCCTGGGAGATGATCTGTGCCGACAGGTTCCCATCCTTCTTCGCCGGATCGAAGGCCGACGGCTTCAAGGTCGAGCGGAAACCGTCCGACGCCACCGGGGTCAGATAGAATACCGCCGCCGACAGGCTCAGGCTCCAGATCGCACCGCTCTTGTTCACCTTGCGGAAGATCCCGTTGTCGGAGAGGTACACATCCAGGTTGGCCGCGTCCCTGCAGGTGTTCTTGTCGGAGGCAAGGGGCGTGGGAAACATCAGCCGCGACGATAAAAGTTCGCTGGCGCTCATGCCATGCGCCGACGCCGCAAGCCGGAAATACGAATGGGAGAACAGCGTATCCCGCTTTTGCCAGGTCAAAGATCGTTTTGTCGAGCCCCATATTGATGAAGCCAGCAACATTTTCCCCAAGCACCCAACGGGGCCGCAGCTCGGTAATAACGCGGCACATTTCCGGCCACAGGTAGCGTTCATCCGCAAAGCCCTTCCGTTTTCCGGCGGTGGAGAAGGGCTGACAGGGAAAGCCGCCTGAGATAACGGTAACTGTTTCAAGTCCTGTTTTTTCAAAAAACGCCTCCTTCGTAAAAGTAGTAATATCCCGGAACCTGGGAACATCCGGCCATCGTGCGGAGAGGACGGAGTGCGGAAAATCCGCCCACTCACACTGGCAGACGGTTTCAAACCCGGCAGCCTCCGCCGCCAGGTCCAGACCGCCAATGCCGGAAAACAGGCTCACATGGGTCAGTTTATTCATGGTTCTTCGGCGCACGGAACGGTTCGATCTCACTTTCCAGCTCCGCAAGGACCGCCTCCATATCCGCCGTGACCGCCTTGCTTCTGGCAATCAGCCGGTTCATCACATCAAAGAAGGTTTCTCCCTCCTGTTTTTCTTCCGTATTCAAATAGCGGGGATCATTCATGTTCGTTTTCTCCTTTCCCGGTTTCACCAAGTTTTGTCGTCATAATGCTGTAAAGTTCATTGTCCTTCGGGAAGTCATCCACAAAAGGCAGGATCACGTTGCCGAAGAAGATCAGCCCCTCGCCGGGGCCTGCGTTGCTGATATGCGCCGCCTGCTGGTTGGAGATATTCAGGCGCTCGCAGAGGATTTTCCTGTCTCCGCTGGCCTGGTTCAGAAGGTACACAAAATCGCTGTTTTCAAAGATATTCTCGATCTCCGGGGAGGAAAGCAGGTCCTTGATGTTCTGCGTGATCCCCGTGGGGATACCGCCCCATTTGCGAAAGCGTTTCCAAATCTCCACGCTCCAGGAACCAACCTCGCCGCGCAGCAGAAGGTGGAACTCGTCCACGAAGTACCAGGTGGATTTGCCCTGATCCCGGTTCTGAGAAACACGGTTCCACACTTGATCCTGGATCACCAGCATACCCAGGCTTTTGAGCTGCTTTCCCAGCTCCTTGATATCGAAGCAGACAATGCGGTTGTTGATATCCACATTGGTACGGTGGTTAAAAACATTCAGGCTGCCATGCACATACAGTTCCAGTGCCGCCGCGATCCGCTGCGCCTCTGGCTCCGGCTGCCGCTTGATCTCGTCATACAAATCTTCCAGCAGCGGCATATTCTCCGGGCGGGGGTCTGCGATATAGGGGCGGTACACGATCCGCACGGCACGGTCAATGACCGTCTTTTCCACCGGCTCCAGACCGTTCCGTCCGCCTGCCGCCAGTTCACAGAACGACAGGATAAAGTCGGATTTCAGCGCCAGCGGGTTATTGTCCTCGCTGTAATTGAGGTTGATATCCATAGGGTTCACATACTGCGTGCTGGTAGGTGAGATTTTGATGACCTGACCTTCCAGACGGTTCACCAGCGGAAAATATTCCGCCTCCGGGTCGCAGATCAAGATATCGTCCTTTGTATTCAGGAACACACCCACGATGGAACGCTTTGCGGAAAAACTCTTGCCGCTGCCGGGCGTACCTAAGATCATGCCGTTGGGTGTTTTCAGCTTTTTGCGGTCAGCAAGGATCATGTTGCCGGAAGTGGCATTGAGCCCGTAGTAAAGAGCCTCGCCGCCGTGGAAAATCTCCTGTGTGGTGAAGGGAACGAACACCGCCACCGCCGAAGTGGTAAGTCCGCGCTGTATCTTAATGCGGTTGACACCCAGGGGCAGAGCCGACACGAAGCCGTCCTCCTGCTGAAAGTCCAGCCGCACCAGGGAGCAGCTATATTTCTGCGCCACGCTTGCCGCACGGAGAAGGTCATTCTCCAGCTTTTGCTTGCTGTCCGAAAAATTCACCACCAGAAAGGTCATCAAAAACATTCGCTCATTCCGGCTTTGCAGATCACGGAGGATGTTCTTTGCCTCGCCTGCGTAGGTGGCAAGATCGGTGGGGATGATATCCATATCGAAACCTTCCCGCACCGCCTTTTTCTGCGCGTCGATCTTCATACTGTCAATATCGGTGATCTTCCGCTTGACCGTTTTGATTGCCTCGTTCTGATCCATACTACGGATATGGAGGCTGACAAGCAGCCCGTTGTCCGTATCCAGCAGTTCGGTGAGCATACGGTCATCCATTTCCGGTGCGCTGATCTGCAAAAAGGACACGGCACAGAATTTATCCGCCATCGTGAACTTCCTTGCTTCACCGAAGCGGAAAGAAGAAGGTGCGATAAAATCCTGGACCGACAGGCCGGAAGGGGCAAGCCAGCTCCATTCAAAGGCAAACCGTTCCCCGTCCGGGTGCAGGATGCCGTGTAGCATTTCCAGCCACTCCTTGCCGCCAAGCTCCTTTGCCAAAGCACCCATGACCTTGAAATGGTTAAGGGCGTCCATGACGATCCGGGAAAATCGTGCCCGTGCGGTTTTGCTGTCCCGTGCCTCGATGGTGAGGGTCAGATACTTTGTTTTGATAAGACCGTTGTTGCCCCGTTCAAGCTGCTTGCGGAGCATTTGCGTGTAAAGCTCACGGATATGGTCGAAGTGATCTCCCTGCGCTGCGATCTCGATACGCTTCACAAAATCCTCCCGGTTCATGCGGCGGCTCACAAGGGAGAGCTGCATCCCGATAGAAGCGTCATGGGCGTTATACATATCGCAGAGGGCTTCAAAAATCGCCGTCTGATCGTCATGTTTCGCAAGCTGATAATTCACATCCTCGAACTCGATACACTTCGACCAGGTGTGATCGTCCAGCTTGCACAGGCCGTCCGGGTACATCTGGCGGAACGGTAAGGTATCCTGTGCGGAATGTACCTTGCCGTCACTTCTGGCGGTTTCCAGGATACGGCTAATCTCACGCTTTTCCGCGGCGGTTAGCTTTACAGTGGGTTTTGCCGCCTGCCGTGCCTGCGGCTCTGGCTTTCGCTTTCTGAACAATGGCTTTTACCTCCTTTTCCGCCTGGGCCTGCCGCTCCAAGGCTGCGTAGAAATTGTTTGTCCGGTAAGGCCGCTCTTTCGTCCGCAGGAACATACAGCGGATGACCTGTCCGGCCACCACCTCCAGGGGTTGGCCGTGCCGCTCATACATGGCGAGCAGAAAGAACGGGAGCATGACGATAATCATGCAGAACGCGGCGGCACTGTTGCTGGCCGTGCGTCTGAGCAAAAAGAAAAGCGGTACTCCGATGAGTGCCGCCGCTCCGAAACATATAAGCTGCCGTTTGGTAAGCCCAAACAGCACTTTGGATTTTACTTTCGTCAAATCCTTTGGAATGGTTACATACGCCAATTTATCATCTCCTATAATGAAAAAAGCAACTGATTCTCACAGTTGCTTTTTGTTTAATATTTGGCTTTAGTTGAAGTCAATGCGACAGTATAGCATTTCGTAAATTACGATTTTAACGCATATTCCACCATCTTCGTTATATGACACTTGGTAACGATATTGACCTTCCTGCACATGATTCCAGAACATAAAACCAAAAGCCTCTCCTGTTCCTATATTTTGTACAACAAATGGGGTTATACATCCTCTGGAACCAACTTCGGGAGCAATGTCTACTTGAGGAATTTCTTCAAACTCATCAATAGTTTCCTCTGACATATTAAACGCAAAATCATATTTTAGGCTGACTTGTGTATCGTCAAAGCAAATGTGATCCACTTCAAATCCTGCGTGACCCTTAGCAAGCTTTGCAATGATTCTGCATAAGCGGTTTTCATCAATGGTATAGTGAACCTCACCGTTATTTGTTATTATCTGTTCATCAAGAAGCTTTTTTAGGCGATCATCTTTTGCTAACCGTTGATTAGTATCTACTCGTCGGGTGTAATCTCTGTAAACAGCCTCTTTTAGTATATCAAGGAAACAAGATACATATTTCTCATCATCAGAGTAACCATTATTACATTCAAAACACGCCGGAACTGTAGCCATATTTTCGGGATAAGGTTCCGTTAGAAATGCTTTTGAAGGTACATGCTCCCTTGTTGTCGCAGGATTCCCACAATATATACATCCATTTTTAACCGATTTGTCCCATGAAGTATAATATCCTAATCCATCCGTTCCGCCCGGTCGCTTTCGTTGTTCCATATTATCACCACCTAAAGCAATTATACCATTGTATTACAAAATTTTCACCTCCTTAATGCGCTCCGAACAGGCTCTTAGAGAGGCTGCCGGTCTTGAACAGGGCGAAGCACAGCAGGACCGTGTAGCCCATGCAGGCCCATATCGCGCCTGAGATATTTCCGTCCGTGGCGATACTCTGTACCAAAACAGAGTAGATTCCCACGCACACCATGATTAGAAATGCCTGGAACGCCAATGCAAACAGGGATTTCAAGTAGTTCTGTCCTGTATGGCTCCAATCCCGGTTTGTCATAGTGGCAAGCGGAATCGGTCCAACGGAAGTTGTCAAATACACCTCGATCATGCGGCCGTAGATGACAAGCATGATACAGATGGAAAGGGCGTTCATGGTAAGCCCCACGAAAAGGGACTGGAACCACAGCCCGAACAGTTCTCCCGTGCCCAGGGCTTCAAGCTGCGCCTCCATATCCGTGATGACGCTGCTGATATCAATGGAGGTATTCCCGATGATGACGCCTGCGCTGCTGTTCACAACGCTTTGCCCCACATCGAAGATACCCATGACGATATTCCATGTGTTCGTCACAATGAGAACGGCACAGAAGGTCTTGAAAATCCACTTGAAGAACATCCAGGTATCTACATCGTGCAGATTGTTTTTCTCTGTCACAAGCTGGATCAGCTCATAACACATTACGAATGTCAGGATAACCCCGGCGATTGGAACGATCACCGTTTCAGAGAGGTTTCGGATCATAGAAAAGACGCCGCTGTTCCATGCCAGCGGCGTCTGTCCCACTTCACCGGCGATCTCGCCTACTTTGGTATTGACCGTATCGAACATGCCCGACAGGTTTCCCGTGATCCCCTCGATGAGCAGCCCTCGGAGCCATTCATCGAGTTTGTCGAGTATGCAGCCCATAAGCGATCACCGCCGGACGATCAACCGAACAGGCCGGAAAGCAGAGGTACAAGGGTGATGCCGATGAGGGCGACACCGCCGCCGGCCATCAACTGTTTCATACCCTGGCTTTTTGCTAATGTGCGATAAAGAAGTAATAGAAGTGTAAAAAATTTTGCCGTTCCTATCCGGCACTTGCG
>ENA-UAZD01000371-UAZD01000371.1-human-gut-metagenome-genome-assembly--contig:-NODE-371-length-19092-cov-4.752377_pt1 | contig 19092 bp, 14 predicted proteins | sample MGYA00244112_ERZ654658 | MGnify/ENA primary metagenome ERZ654658 (study PRJEB26926, sample SAMN06164608) | human gut metagenome | biome: ENVO:00009003; feature: ENVO:2100002; material: ENVO:00002003... | reverse complement strand
CTCGTGGGCTCGGAGATGTGTATAAGAGACAGGCATTGCAGACATTGCTTGAACTTGAACCTAGGACCCGATTGCGTGGGCCATGGGGTAGTGTCGTTAAATACGGCTCTATCGCCTCTTGAATATTCTTTGGAACTAATCTGAAGGTTCTTCGCTTTATTTCTAAGAAAATGGCGTGCTCCTGGAACCTAAGTTGATCCTCTTAAAATAAAAGGTATAGAAGTATACTGGTCGTTGGCTGTGTGAGCTAGTGTGGGTATGGTCACAGTGGGCTGGCGGACCGGCAAAGAAATGTAGAGACTTTATGTGAGGTGGTTCAGTATGTATAGAAAGATTGCAGTCGTTGGCTTAACTGGCATTTCGACTTTTTTTGCTTGGTTGGCCTTGACGATGGGTGAAGTGGCGGATTCTTCGATAAAAAGTGCTACGACTTCCGTGATGGATGCTGCTTTGCTTTCTATTTCGTCTAACGGTTCTTTTTCGTCTTCACTTCTTTTTCTCCTGTTGCTGATACCGGTATATGTTGGATGGGATTTCTTTTTCAAAGCATCTGCAAGGGTAAAAATTTGTACTTTGATTTCTTCGGCTGTCCTTGGTTTTTCTCTTGCTCTTTCTAGCAGGAATTTAAATCCAGAAGTACATCGTTTGGTTTTCGATTATCAATATATTTTTTTGAGATATGTTGGTTTTGTAATTTTACTGATTTGCTGCCTAGGCTTTTTTTTGTGTTGGTGTGAGAAGGTACTACAAGTTAAATCTTTGTCTAAATCCAAGTTTCGAATTGTGATTTTTAGTAAATTGGAGCCTTTTTATTTCTCTTTTAATGCTAAAAATGTTCTAATTATTTCAAGTGTTGTTTTCTTGTTTTGGCTTCCTTGGATTGTGATGTTATTTCCCGCCAATATCGGTCCTGATACCGTAGCGCAACTTGTGTGGATGAGAACAGGTAAAGTTTGGGATCCTTCTACGCGTCTGAATCTGCCTGGTTATGCTTTATCTGATCACCATCCTTGGTTTGATTCATTGATTTATGGGGCATTTGATAAGTTTGGCTTTTGGATAGGTAATGAAGAGGCGGGCTTATTTTTATTGGAGTTGTTCCATGCCGTTTTTCTTGCTGCTTCTTTTGGGGTTGTATTGACTTATCTACCTTCACGAGTCGGTGTGCCAGTTGAGCTTGCTGCAGGGCTAACACTGTTTGTTGCACTGGTTCCGGTTTATGGCCGTTTGTCCATGTCGGTTGTCAAAGATTTGACATTCATGCCATTCTATCTGTTATGGCTGGTTGTGTACATCGAATATGCTCGACGTACAATTGCGAGATGCAAGATACCTGTTGCTTTTTATTGCTTGTTTATCTCATTGTCGATACTTTGCATGTTAACTAGGAAAATTGCGTTTTATATTCTACTTTTCAGTTTAGCGGCACTACTTATTTTCATCAAAAGACGTGTGGTTACTTCTTTTCTGATGTTGGCGTTGGTCCTTTCACAAATGCTAATTCCTAAAATCGTTTTTCCTGTGTTGCATGTGGCTCCTTCCGGGGTGCAGGAAGTGATCGCTGTTCCTTTGCAGCAAAGTGCTGGAATGCTTATAGAGCATGGGGATGAAATAAATAATGCAGCAAGAAAACAAATGCTGGCCGTTTATTCCTGCTCGGTCGGGCAAATGAAATCCAATATTTCATTGGAAAGTGCTGATTCCATTAAAGATAATTGTTTTAATCGTAAATCAAGCAAGACTGATTTGATTAATTTCTTAAAGAGCTGGGCGCGGCAAGCTTTACGTTATCCAATGACCTGCTGGCGTTATACGTCTTGGCTGCTATATCCTTTCTATATGAATTCAAATAGAATTTACGATGAAGGTTTTTTTGTTCATTGGGGTTGGGAAGATCGTGGTGGTAATGGCATTCTGCGACAATACAAGTCGCATGAAAAATCATCTAATCAAAAGATTGGAGAGAAAGTTTATACGACTTTAGAACGGTTGCCGATTATTAATGTGCTCATGACAGAAACTACATATGTACTCTGGATTCCAGTTATTTCGCTTGGCCTCTGCATCGTGTTGAAAAGGTGGGCGAATTTACTGATATCCGTTCCATTCCTGCTGAGCATAGGAACATTGCTAGTTTCTCCGATGGCTCAGTTAAGGTATAGTTGGTCTCTTCTTTTTGGTGCTGTGATTTTGATATCTCTTCCTTTTATGAAGATTCACGAAGAATGATAATGTGTGGTGTGATGTTTTTAGAATTTGTTCCAAGCGGGACTATTCTCACAGTGGAAGCACGGTAAGAATCAACGGTGTCTGTATTTTTCGTTTATTGGCGTTGCTCTTAGTGAATGGGACTGTGCTAATAATTGACATATGATTCATTAGTTTTTGGTATGAGTCAGTTCTGATGATTTTAATGCGTGAAAGAGAATTTAGATGGTATGGATGCCAAATTAGGGATGATGAATGTGACCAAAAGTGTAAATCAGCCTAGAAAATCTGGTTTTGAGCTATTGCGTATTGTCGCTGTAGTGTTAATCGTTGCGCATCATCTAGTTTGTCATTCTGGGTATCCTCTTTTTGATGAGCCGCTTTCGGTACGCAGATTGTTCTATCAAATGTGCTTCATGCCATTTGGTAAAATTGGGATTGCTTTATTTCTGCTGATTTCATTATGGTTTCTTGTTGACAGAAAGCAGACGATTAAAGAATCATGCCGAAAGGTTTGGCTTCTTGAGCGAGAACTTCTCTTTTGGGGATTTGTTGGATTAGCTGTGCAATATCTTGACAATCCTGAGTCGGTTAATGAGGATGCCTGGCTTGATGCTTTTTTCCCGATTTCGAGAGACGTATGGTGGTATGCGACAAGTTATGCAATTTTGTTGCTGCTTCTGCCTTTCCTACTTGCTGGGTTGCGTGGAATGGGCAAGACGAATCATGGAAGATGTTGTATTGCTATGTTGGGATTATGGGGCATATTGAATTTCATCCCAGGGTCATATCTCGATATGAGCATTAATGTGACGGGTTTTATCTACGTTGCGGTATTACTGACATATTATAAGTGGTATTTGAAGCCGATTGGTACTAGATGTGCTGTGTGACTGATGTTAATTGGCATGACAATTATCCTTGGTTGGAATTTACTGATTTCAGTGATATGGGAAGTATTCCATGCTGATTCCAGTCGGATAACAATTTATATTAATCCGATTCAAAAAGAATGGTCGTTGCCGATTCTTGCCGTTTCATTTGGAATGTTCATAGTATTTAGCCGGATGACCTTTTCAAGTCGATTCATTAATCGATGTGCGCGATCAGCATTTGCCGTATATCTCATTACCGAACAGCATTATTTCAGAGATGAAATGTTATGGCATTGGGTAGCGTTGAGTAATTTTTATCGCTCGAGATATTCGCTGCTTATTGCTTTGATATCAGTTGTTGTCGTTGTCATAATTGCAACAGTATTAGATTTTATGAGGCAATTCCTATTCTGGTGCACTGTTGATCGGCAGAAAGGACGACTTTTTGAATATATATGGTGTCGCGCGCGGAATATAATCAGATGTTTATTTAGATGAGACGTGTAAATATTGTGTGACGACATTTTATTGAACTTCCTGACCGATGAAGTCGCTATGACGAATGATAAGGAACATCACGGTAGGAGGTATTAAGTACGAGTGTCGCGGACGTGATGTGTAGAGCTCCAGCTAATCGCGGAAAGATCATTCTTAAGAACAGCCAGTGGAAAGCAATCGTTGACCTGTCGAGAGTCTGCTTAGCATTGGTATAACGGAGACATCGCGTGGCGTATGCCACTACTAGGCTTCAGGTGATGAATATAAAGCCAAGATGCATTAGTGTGTGAGGCGTCCCGAGAGCCGCCATACGTCCAGTATGGGTGCAAGTGCAGATAGTTGGATTTGCGACATGGTGGTGGATTTTAACAACGAAATAAGCCTGAGAAGTGTTGGTACTCCTGCTCGTCGTATTTTTATTTGTTGTCAAAAAGAAGAATCAACGCTAAAACTAAATAGGACAGTGTAAAAGATATAGTAGAAAGTATGTCTAAGAATTTGAATGGTTCCGTTGCTGTACTACTTCCCTGTTATAACGAGGAAATCACCATCGGTAAAGTGGTACATGATTTTAGAACAGCGTTACCGAATGCTGATATCTATGTATATGACAACAATTCCACTGACAATACTGCTGAAATCGCTGCGGCCGAAGGCGCAATCGTCAAGAGGGAACCACGTCAAGGCAAAGGTAACGTAATTCGTGCCATGTTCGAAGATATTGATGCTGATGTGTATGTTATGGCAGATGGGGACGACACCTACCCCGCTGATGCGGCACCAGCCATGGTGAATAAAGTGCTTGAAGGTTATGATATGGTAATCGGAGATCGTTTGAGCTCCACATATTTTCAAGAGAATAAACGCCCGTTTCACAACTTTGGCAATCGTTTGGTGCGTGGCTCCATCAATGGCTTGTTTCATGCAAATGTTACTGACATCATGACCGGTTATCGAGCATTTTCATTTACGTTTGTCAAAACCTATCCGGTGCTTTCTCAAGGTTTCGAAGTTGAGACTGAGATGACTATTCATTCGTTGAACAATAATCTACGTTTATTCGAAATGCCAATTCAGTATCGCAATCGCCCAGAAGGCTCTATTAGTAAGCTTGATACTGTAGGTGACGGTATTAAAGTGATGAGTACCATTTTTCGTATGATCCGAGAATACAAACCGCTGCCATTCTTCGGCAGTCTTGGTGCCATTCTTGGTATCGTTGGTATTCTGCTATGCGGTAACGTGATGGTGGATTTTTGGCATACTGGTATAGTGGCACGGTTCCCTACGTTTATTGGCGCGGTCATGCTGGTCGTCGCGGGAATATTGTTTTTTGTGACAGGTATCATCCTTGATGTTATAGCTAAAAATGATCGTAAGGCATTCATCATTGATGCTAATAGATTTGCTCTATTAAAGCGTAATACTAAGTAGTAAGTTTGTAATATAGTCAAGATGATGCAATACGCTTCAAAGATTATTGATGATGAGCGGAATGCGCTATCAATGTGATATTTGTAACGTTTTTTATGCAGGGCTACGTTGCTTTGAGATTTGGGTTTCGGAATTAAAGATGGGAAGCAAAAAATATCAGTTTCAATCACCGGATATATTTTTAGGCGGTAACGACAACATCAATGAGCGGGACTGGTTTGAGAAGCTGAATTGAAGCCAATGAGCTGCAAGAGTATGTATCTGGATAACGCCGCGTCTTGGCGAGGGCTTGACTATTTGAAGGATGAGCTCGGTTGCAGATGCAAATTTGATTCGCTCAAGGTTGAGTTAGGTATACGCCTCAGACATTTTAGGACACCAGATGGCACCAGAAGAAGCTTGATAAATTGTCTGCCTGAGGGAATGCCGAGGATATATTTGTATTACTGATTAGTAAGTCTAATAAACAAGGCGCAGCACGAGTATTCAGAATGTCGCTCCTGCTGTGAAAGCCTATGGTGACATTATAGAAGTTATTAGTGTTTGGGAGGCCCTTAAAAAAAGGGGCTCAAACAAGAAAGGGCAGAATAGTGGCATCGCATCGGTTTTATGCTTTTGAGATGGCTATTTTATTGGTGCTAATGACACTATTTTTGCCTGACAATGCCCGTGCAAATGAGTATCCAAACGAGTTGTTGCTTGGCGTATTCACACAATCAAGACAAGATTCTACCGACATGTTCTATATCAGTCGAGATGGTGTGCATATGGAACTCATTGGTACAGCATTCCAAGATGCTACTCCCGAATTTGACTCTTTAGATGAAACTGGACGAGAGAGCGTCGATGGGCAGTTCACATTGGTAAATCCGTCTGTCATCTGGCATGATGGACTTTTCTGGATTTTGGGCAATCATCATAATTGTGATGTAGAAAGCAATATCTGTTTAGTTGTATCAAGTAGCAGCGATTTGAAAACTTGGTCTGACCAAGTGATTGTGCATGTTCCTGTGGAAGGTGATTTTCCCCCAAACAATGGCGATGATACCAAGGATTTTGATGCTGTTGCTGCTGATTGGGCAGAAGACCCTGTGAGCCATAAGGTCTATGCCGTCGTTTCTTTGGGGAATTACGGTGCGTTCCATGGGAAGGAAGGCGATGATATGCGCCCATATCTCATTCCCTTCACTTCGTTGCAAGCGAATAACGTGGTTCCCTCCAAGGCGGTGCGTATTCATCTGCCATATAAGGATGATCATGATCGGATCGACGGAAGTCTTTATTTTGAAAACGGAAAAGCCTTCTACTCCGTCAAGCGGGATGGCATCAATAATGAGCTGTGGAGCATAAGCGATCTTAGGCAAAGCAGTGACGCGTCGAAATGGACGCGAATCGGATCGGACTTGGCCTTGTACCATGAGGCTCCAAGCCTGACCTATTTTCATGGCCGCTATAGGTACTTTTTTGATCGGCTGAGCGTATATCCGTCCGAGCAATCGGCGAAGAAGATGACAGGTACGTATGTTATGTCATCCAAATCGCTGTCGGAAGGTTGGAGTGACCTGCAACAGCTTATCGCCTATAACTCCGAAGGCACCGTTCTGTCAAAATATGAGCAGGGAGCCGCGAATACGATTGATGGTCCTAGGCACGGCACAGTAATTACGCTTCGCGATCCGCGTGCCATTCGTATCGCGTTGAAAGCGAGAAATTCGTATTCCTGGTCGGAATCCATACCGGAAGATACCGAATTCAACGACGTGTATGCCCTTTCGCGTGTGTTGGGAGATGCCGATACGGTTGCCACTCCGCATGGCGACGATATCGTATGGCTTGCAGACAAGCGCATCTCCACAGGCTATAGTGATGGGGCATTCCGACCTGACGAAAAGATTAAGCGCCAAGATATGGCCGCATTCCTGCGACGTGAAGCGGTATTGCGCGGCATAGGCGACGCCGATTCCTGGAAACCCGGCGAAAAGGATTGGGTGATATTCTCCGATATCGACTGGCGCACTCCGCATGCTGAGGATGTGCTGTGGCTTGCCCATGCAGGCATCAGCACTGGTTGGCGAGAAAACGATGGCGCATATACGTTTCGTGGAACGAGCGCGGTGAAGCGTCAGGATATGTCCGCTTTTCTGCATCGCTTGGCGATCAAGGGAGCCGCTACCACCAGTGGCGTTGCATCGAAGAATGCTTTCACAGATGTAGAAGATTCGACTCCGCATGCCGAGGACATACGTTGGCTTGGCGATGCCGGCATTAGCCAGGGGTACAGGAATTCCGACGGTAGCTGGCGTTTCGACGGCACGGCTTCGGTGCTCCGTCAGGATATGGCTGCGTTCCTGCATCGCCTAGACAGTTTGTTCTCTTTCTGAATGAACGGCGATTTCGTACGGCGTGACGGATGAAGATGAACAGTTGCCGGCATTGAGCATGAGGCTATTTTGAGCGTTGCAAACACTGCTACTGATTATCCGTTTCGAGACGAGTGAAAGTGAGCTAATGGTAGGCTTGGGCTAAGGTCAGAGGATTTCTAGTTAGAAGGTGCCGCTATGCTCGTTGACTTGAGTCGCCCGGTGTGGAAACCGTCTCTTGCTTCGTGTGCGATTTTGCCGCTTTTCGTAAAATCGCCTTCATACTCCGGGGTTGGAGAGGGTTCCCTGACAATCGGTTCGCACAGTTATGCGGATTTCATGACGTATTTTGGGGCGTTCTCGCTTAAGAAATGGCGTCTATATACGGGAGTCGATGATCTCACTCCGGTATTGGTGCTTGAATCCAGTTCTCCGGTGCATATCACTTTGACTGAAATGATTTATCGTCGACTTGAAAAACGAGTCATTCGCGAAGTCGATGATGCGCCTCTGCATACTCAGGACGGATGGTATCGCTACGTGGTGAGCTATCCGGAAGGACTGGACGCCCAGTTGGTTTCGTTCACGGTAACAACGGGTGATGCTTCTGCTGCATTGCGGAACGTCTCATATTGCGCGGACGTGCCGAAGCGTCGCGATATCCGCATCGAGATAGCGACGACTACATATCTTAAGGAACAGCAGGTCACAAATAACATCGACATGATCCGCAAGGAACTCTTGGAAAAAGAGGAATGGGGGGATTATTTCCATCTGACCGTGGTGGATAATGGGCGCACACTGTCCGGTTCGGTATGCGCTGGAAACCCGGCTATAACGCTCATTCCGAACGGGAATGTGGGCGGTGCCGGCGGATTTGCCGCGGGAATGATCCATGCCGTGGAATCCGGATGGGCCACACATGTTCTCCTCATGGACGATGATGTTACCGTATGCCCCGAGTCATTTAAGCGTTCACTGAGATTACTGGAATACGCCAGCGACGAGTACGCCACGGCGACAATTGCCGGTGCCATGTTATCAACTGCGAATTTCGAAATGCAGCAGGAAGACATCGGTGTGATAAGTCCGGAACGAAGCCTCAGGTCGTTCAAGCCACGGCTCATTATGGATCGCGAATACGATATTACGTTTAATGAAGAGCTTGTCCCCGCATCCGATACGAAAGGGTTGTACTCTGCATGGTGGTACTCATGCTTCCCGGTGCGGCGTATAAAGGAGAACGGTCTGCCGATTCCTCTGTTCTATCGCAGAGACGATGTGGAATATGCGACCCGAATCCAGGAAAAGGAACCCCTCAAATTCATCACGCTGAACGGCGTCTGCGTATGGCATGATGCATTCGACCTGCGTTGGAACGCCGCTGTAGAGGTTTATCTGGCCACGCGCAACATGCTTATTCAGGAAGCTTTCACACCGGATGCTGGTTATAGCATGCCGGCCATGATTCAGCTTATGAGGGACAACCTAATCAAGCATGGTAGACGTTTCGACTACGCTTCCATGGAACTGATCTGTGACGCCATTGAGGATTACCTTAAGGGGCCGGAATATTACCGTCATCCCGTTGGCGAAAAGCTGTTCAAGCAGGCACGCGCAAAGGCCGAGAAATTGCAGCCGTTGGCTCAGATTCCCGGAGTACCCGACGCCATCGATATTTTCGAGCTTGAACAGACCGCCAATGATGAGAATGTTGTTCCTGAAGTTGTCAAGCCAGTTGAGACAGAGAGCAAGGGCATTGTTCACCGCATCGCGCGCAAAATCAAAAGAAGCGTGCGACCGCAGGAAGCGGAGACTGCTCCCGTGCGGGAAAGCTTCGACCGTAACAAAACGGTGATTATCCCCAACGATGGATGGTGTCGCCCGTGGCGGATTCTGCAGCATGCTGGTAAGGCGCTCGCAGTCGATACGACCGGACAACATGCAGTGATGCGTGTGCGCGATGACCGGCGAAATGAGGAGCTGAGGAGTCGGTTTGAGCATTTAGCGCAGTTACTGTCGGAGGATACGGCTGTTCAGCAAGCGTACCGGGACGGCCGCGAGGGAATGACGTCCTTTGAGTTCTGGCACGGATATCTTGAGGAAGCGAAACGATGAGGTCGATACTGCGTTCTTTGCATATCCATGCAAAAAAGGACACGGAAGTTTCTCGCTCGGGGCGGGATCCAAAGGCGTTTTATCTGATTGCCGAGCCGGGGTACCCGAACTATGGTGATGAACTGATCGCCGGTGAATGGCTTTCATTGCTTGGAAAATACTATCCGGAGACTCCGGTTGTAGTGGATTGTGCCCGACCGGGGCCTGCCGCCGTGATTCTGAGGGATAAGCATCCGCACGCTATCTTTACGGATACGTTACGCAGATTGGGTACTGAGAATCCGTTTCCCTATGATGGTCCGATCGATGACATAGCCGGTTTCGTCGGTGAGGCGTTGAACGATGAAGGCATTGCGCCGAACTATGCAAGCGGTATCAGATTGCTGCAGCATGGCGTGCAGAGCATTCACATGCTTGGCGGCGGCTATATGCGGGGGGGATTGGACCTGCAATTTGTCCCGTCTTGCTATCGGTCCGTGGGCACATGAGAGGAATATACCGGTAGCTGCAACGGGGTTGGGTTTGATGCCTATTAAGGGTGATTCCCTCAGATTTGCGCAGCAATCAGTCAAATCGTTTGATGTCTTTACCGTACGTGATGTTCCGACCCAGACTGCTTTGCAAGGGGAACTCATGGGCGATGCTGCGGATACCGTGAAAGTGGCTCCGGATGATTGCTTTGTTAATGGTCTGGAAGGCTGTTATGCTTCCCCTGAGGGGCTGCCAGATGTAATGGTGTGTATCCAATCTGATTTCGTGGTAGAGCAACAGGCTCTTTTCGAGCAGGTCAGACGTACCCTAGAGCGCTGGGGTGTGGAAAAGGATGATGCCATAGGCGTGGTGGAGTGCAATCCCCGCATCGATTACCCGATACTTCCTTATCTGTCGGAACGTGGCTACTCCAACCTTCGGTTCTTTCCGATTATCGATGTATTGGAGAAGGGCTTTCCCGCCCGTGCTGGGCAACGATGGTTGTCCACGCGGTACCATCCCCATATTCTTGCAGCCGCAAAGGGGTGTTCGGGATCGTTTATATCGGTTGATTCCGGCTATTATGACGTCAAGCATGATGCTGTCATACGAATGGGGTCCAGATGGACTCAAAATTTGCTTGGCCAACCTATACCCCTGGCTGGGCCTGGATTCAGGGATGAGATTTTGGCGCAGAAATATTCTGCACAGATTAGGCGAAATGTCAGTACAATATATCCTCGTCTGGTGTGAGCTTACCGTGTGATGAGTAAAATTGGTGAGTGACATGCAGAGTCATTATCTCAATGCCAGAGATAAGGGGAGAGAGTTATGGTTTCTTGGGATATTTATAATCTATTTAAAAGAATTAGCGCTATATTTGCGGCTGGCGTGCTAGGTCTGACATGTGGAATTCCTTCAGCATATGCAGAGGATCAGTATCCAGATGTGATGCTAGGAGTATTTACCAATAGCGAGGCAGATGGAACGGATACGTTCTATCTGTCGTATGACGGATACCATTTTGAGAAGATAAGTCAGGCTTTCGAAAATATCAATAAAAATGATCCCGCTCGGATAGAGGCTGTAGGTTCAAAAATGGATGGGCGAGGTTATAATCTTTATTCGTTCAAATGTCCCAGCATCATTTACCACAATGGTTATTTCTGGATGTTGTCTAATGAAAGCGATGGCGGTGATCCGAAGACCGATAAAAATGCCGGAAAACTTCGTCTGGTTATTTCAAATTCAAAAGATTTAGTCCATTGGTCAGATCAACGTCAGGTGCTTGTCTCTGTTCCCGCAGGTGTTCCATCTAACAGTGTAAATACAAAATTCGATGCTGTGGCGGCCGATTGGGCTGTTGACCCAGACACCAATACTCCGTATGCTGTAGTGAGCATGGGGCGGTATGGAGCTTTCCACGGTCAGGCGGAAAAGGATACGATGAGGCCTTATCTGGTTAAGTTCTCGTAATTGTCCGCAACCAATGATCCGGCGTATGATCCAAAGCAGAATGGGGAAGGTTTCATTACTGCCAAAACCGAAATGGCACGGCCTATCAATCTTCCCAAGGACAGTAATAATCGTATTGATGGCTCTTTGTTTTTTGAAAACGGGAAAACGTATTTAAGTATTAAAGAGGACGGTATCTATAACGAGATTTGGCGTATCGATTCATTGAATGATTGCGGGAATGCCCGAGCTTGGAAGTTGCTCAACGGCGACGTACATCGAGGCTATGAGGCTCCATCGTTGACCAAACTTAACGGGAAATATTATTTCTTTACTGATGAGATATCAACATGGAAGCCTAGTGCGGGCAGAACTGGTACGTACACTCAGTCTTCTGCGGATTTGACGAGTTGGACCAACGCCCAAGGAATCTTGGCTTACAACTCCAACGGTACGGTACTGAGCCGTCATGCCAACAATGATTGGTTGAAGGACGGCCCGAGACATGGAACGGTCATAACTGTTACCGATCCCAGTGCCAAGAAGGTCATATGGCAGCAAAGAAAGACTGCCGGATGGACTTCCGATTTGCCTGCCGCTTCTACGTTCTCTGATGTATACAATGCTTCTAGTGTGTTGAAGAATGACCAAGGCACTCCGCATGCTTCAGATATTCAGTGGCTTTCTGATGCAGAAATTAGCACGGGTTGGCGTGAATCCAATGGCTTGTATACGTTCCGTGGTATGGATACGGTGAAGCGTCAGGATATGGCTGCATTCCTGCGTCGTCTGACGTCTAAGAATCCCAATGGAGTTGGCGCGGTGGTGCCGAAGACTGATTTCACAGATGTGACGGATGCGACCCCGCATGCCGAGGATGTGCGTTGGCTGGGTGGTTCGGGTATCAGCCAGGGGTATAGGAATCCTGATGGAGGCTGGCGTTTTGAGGGTATGACTTCGGTGTATCGTCAGGATATGGCTGCGTTCCTGCATCGTTTGGATGGCCGGCTGGTCTGAGACTTCCACAACACCGGTGTGAAAGCGGGTGGGTTGATTTTTGAATGGCAATCCACCTGCTCTTTGAGCATGATTATTTGATCAATGATTATGAAAGCGACGAGGCTTGCAATGAAACGCTTATTCAAAAAGTACTTAATTATATCGGTTGCTTGTTCCCTACCATTTTTCTGTGGTGAGCCAACAGCAATGGCTCAGGAGAACAATGCGCTAGAGGCAGTGTCAACTTTGACCGTCCGCCAGACCGATTCCGTATCTGGCTATGATCGTGACCTTTTCCAATGGAATAAATTCGATGAAGATGGGGATGGCTGTGACACTCGCAATGATATCCTTGCTCGAGATCTTGATAATATCTCCAAGCAAGATAAATGTGTAGTGCTTTCCGGCATTCTCGATGACCCTTATACTGGTGATCGTATCGATTTCCAACGCGGACAATCAACCTCTTCCAAGGTTCAGATTGATCATATTGTGGCTTTGTCTGATGCTTGGAATTCGGGAGCAAGCCATTGGAACGAATCGAAGCTTCGGGCTTTTGGCAACGACCCGTATAATCTGGCCGCGGTTGATGGAACTGCGAATACGCAGAAGTCAAATAGTAGCGCTGATGAATGGCTTCCAGCTAATGCGGCTGCACGATGCCTGTATGTGGCTACGCAAGTTGGAGTAAAGGAACACTATGCTCTGACGGTCACACAAACTGAAGCACAGAAGATGAGGGAGGTACTTGGCTCATGCCCTACGCAAAGTATTCCTCAATCCAATGGGTCTGGGCTGGTCAGGCTAGTGGAACAAAATGGAAAAACTAAGCACGGATATCCGTTCGTTGATCAAGGGAATGTTGATGTCGACAGTGAAGTGCGCGAATATCGTGGCATGAGCTCCGTTATACGTCAGGATATGGCCGCATTCTTATATCGCTGGGCTGGAAGTCCGGAGTACACGCCTTCGAATGCAGATATGCATCGTTTCCGTGATGTGGATGGGGCGACTCCGCATGCCAAGGAGATTTGGTGGCTTGCTTCCACCGGTATTTCTGAGGGTTGGCTGGAGCCGGATGGGTCTCGGACTTTCCGAGGTATGTCTCCAGTGACTCGTCAGGATATGGCAGCGTTCCTGTATCGTCTTGCGGGAACGCCGAATCGTGATCTTGATACGGATGGCGCGTTCATCTACTCCTATTTCCGCGATGTGAACTGGTCGACTCCGCATGCTGAGGACATTTGGTGGCTTGCTATGAAGAAGATCAGCACTGGTTGGATTGTGACTTCTCAGCCTTCACCCTTACCCTCTCATCCGAATCAAGTTTACTATAAGAACTGCGCCGCTGTAAGGGCCGCCGGTAAGGCTCCTCTCCATAGAGGAGATCCGGGCTATCGGCCTGAGCTTGATCGTGATAACGATGGAATTGCATGCGAATGATGATTGAAGTAGGCTTTGTACGGTTGCTGTTGATAGACTTCACATTTGACGTTTTGGAAAAAGATGAGGTGGTAGGCGAATGCCGACTATGAAATTTGCAAATATCCTTCTGGAAACGAATCCTCGCTCTGTCGCTTACCCGGCGCTGTACTGCCGTTCCAATCAGCCTGTTGTCTTCGACGAGCAACTTGGCGAGTGGAAGATGTTTAATGCGGGGACCTTCGACTTCAGCACGTATTTCAATTCCTTGTCCGTAATGAAGCTGCGGAAGTACACGCGCGCAACAAGCTTCATGCTGCATCTTGAGCTTAAAGGCGCTGCTTGTGAGGTGCAACAGACCATGGGCGATGCTTTCGCACATGATCCGCTGCCTGTCGAGGGGGTCTCGAAGGTACTGAGCGCTTCTGATGGCTGGCAGGTTGTCGATTTGCCTCTAACAATCACCGATGACATGGTGATTGTCGGTTTCCTCATCAAGACGGAGGGCGCGGTTGCCATTCGTAACAGCTACTACGAGCTTGGCATCGATGGCGAGTTGAACGACGTTGAGCTGGTGCTGTCCACCACCACCTTCAAGAAGGAAGCGTTCATCGAACGCAACATCGGCTTGGTCAAGGATCAGATCATCAATTCCGGTGATTCGATTGCCGATCATTTCCATATGTATGTAATTGATAATGGCCGTACCCTTGACGCTGAAAAGCTGAGTGGAAACCGCGTTCAGGTTGTGCCGAACGATAACGTCGGCGGTGCCGGCGGTTTCACCCGTGGCATGATTACCGCCATGGAGCAGACTCCGAAGGCCACGAATATCTTGCTTATGGATGATGATGTTGCGGTTTCTCCTGAAAGCATCAAGCGCACCTACAATCTGCTGCGCATCCTCAAGCCTGAACATCGTGAGGATATGATCAGCGGTGCAATGCTCAATTATGAGATTGGCGAAGATCAGTGGGAGGACATCGGCAATATGACCCAGCAGGGTACTTTTGCTGGATGCAAGCCTCCGCTGCGTTTGACCCTGTTCGAGGATTTGGTATACAACGAGATGTATACGCCGACCAAGTGGCAGCGGAACAACATGTATGCCGCTTGGTGGTACTGTTGCATTCCGATTTCCGTGATTGAGAAGAACGGTCTTCCTCTTCCTGTATTCGTTCGTTGCGACGACGCTGAATACGGCATCCGTTGCAAGACTGGATTCATCACCATGAATAGCCTGTGCGTATGGCACATGTCGTTCTTTGAGCGGTACAACGCAGCTGTGGAACGTTATCAGACCACTCGTAATACCATGATCGCTCAGGCGACGTGCGGCATGGCTCCGAAGGCCGACTTCATGCATGAGCTGCACAACAACATCCGTCTGGAGCTGAAGAAGTTCGGCTATGCCAATGCTGAACTGTGCCTCGATGCTTTTGAGGACTTTTTGAAGGGGCCTGAATTCATCAAGAAGCCCGGTCAGGCGGAGAGGAGTTTCATGGCTGCGAACCGCAACAAGGAGCAGCTCGTGGACTTTGTGACACTTCAGTCTCAGATTGATGCCGATGCCGAATTGGATGGATTGTGTATCAAGGAGGTTGATCGTCAGTTAATTGATGGGGATAAGCCACGTAGTCTGCCAGAGCGGCTGGAAGATCTTTTTACCGATAACAATCAGCGGTATTTTAAGAAGAACGGCACTGGATATGCTGTTATCCCCCTGCAGGGGTGGCTGTACCCGGCTGGCGCAATTCGTGGCAAGCACAAGCTTATTGTTCTTGATTGGTACAACCGTAAGGGCACTATTCGCACGAAGGATGTGAAACGTTACCAGGAGATCAAAAAGCGTTACGCAAGGGACCTTAGATACTATAAGGCGAACATTGATCGCTTGCGTAAAGAATACTCTGCCGCTCGTGAGGAATTGACTTCGGTGAAGTATTGGAAGCAGTACCTCAAAATGATCTGATAACGATTATTTTTTGCTGTGCAGGAGTTTGACCCGTTCAAGCCTGCACAGTTTTTTGTTTGATGACAGATTGAAATGCCTAGTACCCAGAACGACTCGGTGTCTAAGTGGTGCTGATTTTTGGCTCTCCATCTTTAATGGAATGGGCGCTGATAAGATACTTCCTGTGAAACAGTTGGCGAAAGATATAAAGAACAGGTACGGGTACGCGTGGACCGTGCTGCGGGGTTTAGTAAAAACAGATTTCAAGCTGCGTTATCAGGGTTCTTTCCTAGGAATTGCTTGGTCCGTTCTGAAACCGTTGATGATGTTCTGCGTAATGTACGTAGTATTCGGCAAATTCCTGCGTATGTCGGATGGAACCCCTACATATCCTGTGGTGTTGCTACTAGGCATTAGCTCGTGGCAGTTTGTCACTGAATCCACCAACGTGGGATTGCGATCTGTTGTCGATCGCGGTGATTTGCTACGAAAAATTCATTTCCCCAACTACATTGTGGTGGTTTCTGCAACAGTTGGTGCTTTAATCAGCTATGCCATCAATCTGGTGGTTGTATTTGTCTTCGCGCTTATTGCACATGTTAAATTCACTTGGCGTGTTGTCCTGTTGCCGTTCAGTATTGTCGAACTGTATGCCATTACTCTGGCTTTGACGTTGCTGATGGCGACGATGTATGTGTATTTCCGCGACATCGCGCATATTTGGGAAGTACTTCAACAGTTGGTGTTCTATGGTATGCCTATCATCTACCCGCTTACCTATGTGACCAATCGTGGCGGTTGGATCGCTGACGTGGCTCGTTTGGAATTACTGAATCCTTTTGCACAGGCCATTCAGGATATTCGGCACAACTTCATTGCACCGGAAACACAGCCGACAATTTGGAATCAGTTTTCTAATTGGGCCGTTTGGCTTTTCCCCTTAGTTCTTACTGCGGTTCTGCTTTGGCTCGGCATTTATCTTTTCCGTCGTAATAGCCGTAAATTTGCGGAGGTCATGTGATGTCTGAAAAAAAAGAGTCGGTAGAATTCGATTATTCCAAGAAGCCGGTTGTTCTGTCAGCAACGCATGTCTCCAAAAGCTTCAAGTTGCCGACAGAACAGGCGACCGGTCTTAAACAAGCTGTCATCAATTGGACCAAAGGCATCAAGGGATATAAAAAGCAGACGGTGCTTAAGGATGTTAGCTTTGAAGTGCATCAAGGGGAATTCTTCGGTATCGTCGGGCGTAATGGCGGCGGCAAGTCGACGTTATTGAAACTGATTTCTCAGATTTATTATCCCGATGAAGGTGAGATTCATGTTCAGGGCAAACTGGTACCGTTCATTGAACTTGGCGTCGGCTTCAATCCGGAACTGACCGGTCGAGAGAACGTGTATCTTAATGGAGCGCTGCTGGGCTTCACCAGAGAACAAGTCGATGCGATGTACGACGACATCGTCGAATTCGCTGAGCTTGACGAGTTCATGGATCAGAAGCTTAAGAACTACTCCTCAGGTATGCAGGTTCGTCTTGCTTTTTCCGTGGCGATTAAAGCTCAAGGGGACATCTTGGTCCTGGATGAGGTCTTGGCCGTTGGCGATGAGGCCTTCCAGCGGAAGTGCAACGACTATTTCACGGAAATCAAGAAGGATCCGACGAAGACCGTGATTTTGGTCACGCACGATATGAGTGCCGTCAAGCGGTATTGCACTCGTGCCATGTTCATCCAAGATGGTGTGGTTGCCGCGATCGGCGATCGCGAAACAGTTGCCGAGAAGTACACCCTCGCAAATCTTGAAGCAGAGGAGAAAAAGCAAGAAAAGCGCAAGAAGGTCATTGCCGAAAATAAGGATGAATATCCCAACGGTCTGAATGCCCGTTGCCCGCTGTTGCGGACGTATGGCGTCTCGCCGCTGATTCTGAAGAGCTCCGATATGTTCAAGTTCGCCGTCGAGTACCAGTATGATGAGCCTGGAGACTTTTACCTGGCCATCGCATTGCATGATGTTCGTCGTGGAGGCATCACCTACGATACCGGTGCCAAGACCATCAAAATGGAAAAGCACGGGCACCAGACGGTGTACTTCGAGATGCCTTTGAATCTGTTCAACGATGGCGAGTTCCGTCTGATTACGTCGCTGCGTACTCCTACGCCCGGTGATGATGCCATGACGGATGCGGTGGCGGTGGCATTGGACGAGAATGCCTGCACCTTCGTGATTCGTGACGCACGCAACCGAAACTACGCCTTGCTCAGCGATAGGGCAATGACGATTGCGCAGATTGATGAGTCAGAGCGGTAAGAGAGTCAGCTGAATCGTATAGTAAGGTTCGCTATCTCTGTTCAGGAATGTTTCCGTGACTAGAATGTGCCGCGCACCATATGTGGTGTGCGGCATTTTTATTAGTGCTCCACGTGAACGGATGCTGGTTTATAAGCTTATGCCGCTCCATTATCCACTCTAAGTTGTATCCTCTTAATGGGGTGATTTGGCATAGAGTGACAGATTGTCTCTTTTCAGGAGCGTATAGGGGTACTTTTATATGCTCGAAGAAAACAAAGCGTAGGAGAGAAACAAGATGGGACGGAAATATCTTGCGTCTTTGCTGGCTGTTGCCATGTTCGCGGCGGGCGTTCCCTGTGCACAGGCAGAAGAGTTGGACACAAATACCGCAAACATTACTGACAGCCAGACGATTCAGGGAGAAGCCCAAGATACTGGTTCCTCCGATGAGGGCACTGTTTCCTCCAATGGAACTGATGATGCGCTGAATGCTTCGGCAGACAGCCAGATTGCCGGTCGAACGGTTGAGAACATTGATAAGGGTTGGATGTTCTCCAAGGGAGATGCCAGCATGGATGGATGGACATTCCCCACCGGTGCCTCCGAGGGGACCATCGATCTGCCGCATTCATGGGATTACGCACACCCTACGATGTCGTACATTCCCCAGAACAATCAGAAAACCGTCACGTACAGCAAGCAGCTTGATGTTGCCAAGTACCACGGCAAGAACCTGTTCATCAAGTTCTACGGTTCCAACAAGAACACCACAGTGAAGGTCGATGGTCAGGAAGTGGGCACCCATGTCGGTGGTTATTCTGCATTCGTCTTCGATCTGACCAAGTATGTGCAGGATAAGAATTCCGTCGCGCTCACCGTCGATGTAACCAATGTTGATACGGTTTCCATCCCGATTAACGTCGATTACACGCAGTTCTCGGGAATCTACCGTGATGTTGAGCTCATTGCACTGCCCAACCAGTACATTTCCACTGAGAACAAGGGCAGCTCC
>ENA-UAZD01000359-UAZD01000359.1-human-gut-metagenome-genome-assembly--contig:-NODE-359-length-19655-cov-7.735714_pt1 | contig 19655 bp, 26 predicted proteins | sample MGYA00244112_ERZ654658 | MGnify/ENA primary metagenome ERZ654658 (study PRJEB26926, sample SAMN06164608) | human gut metagenome | biome: ENVO:00009003; feature: ENVO:2100002; material: ENVO:00002003... | reverse complement strand
GTAAAAGACGACGCGGGGCGCGGCAGCCGATGATGGCTGCTGCGTCCCGCGTTTTTATTTCTTGTAATGAAATTCAATGGAGTTTCCGCTGATTGGGGAAAACTTTACATATTGCCCCACAAGATTTCGAGCCTTTTCTCCTATGATAGAGCTATCAACTCCCGAAATAGTAGGCACAACTGAATACAAATCGACTGCGTAAACCTCGGATATTTTATCAGAAAGAGGTATTTGGGCGTTTCCACTCTTAACAACGATGTTGTTGAATGAATACCTGCCATTTATCTTTCCAAAAAGCTGGTAGTTATCTGGTAGATTTGTTGAAATGTATATCCCATCATGCTTTATATTGAGCTTAAAATCAACTTCAATTTCTTTTCCAGCATCCGGCATAGGTTTTTGCATATCTAATGGCAACGGTGGGATTTCTCCTAATCTTATAGGTCGTCCTCGGTATTTCCATGTATAAAACTCATCCTGCGCTAAACCGTTCCCCAACATTCCCCAAAATGCAATTAGTTTTTTGTGGCTTTCTGAAAGGCTATCGGTAACGTGGCATCGTTCTGCATCAAGTTTTTGGAATTTATAGATTGCGTCTAATACACTGATACCACAATATTGTGCTGCATCTATGAACACTAAGTCATCTCCTGCAAAGGGACCATATTTATCAACATACATATCGCCATAGTGATCCACAAACTGCAAAACCAAATTTCCCACTTTATCGTGGTCGGCCTGTTCGTTCAAAGAAATATCACTCATAAACCCGTTTACGCTGTTTGATATTTGTCTGCCGTGTTTCAAATAGAGAGTAGCCCGCACATCAGTAAACAGTCGATCAACCGAGATGTTCGGAGTTAAGATATTGTCGCATAACGCTTCTGTAAAATAGCTTATTGCTGGAGTGCAACCAGAGCAATCTCCAAATTGCGTGGCGTAGGCTATGTATGTATCTTGTGGCGCGACCATTTCCGAATAATTACAAGCATAATCTGGCTTTAATTTGTCGCGGCAGGCATCAACAATTATCAAGAGCTTCACTTTTCTTTTGAAAAGCGGTTGGATTCGTTTGAGATTAAATGCGCTATCTTCAATAGACATTCTTGCATCCAAGTTATTCCCAAAATCCACAGGATACAAATAGTTCTCGCCTTTGCTGTGTCCGCCATGTCCAGAGAAATATACTACATTCAGAGAATCACACGGAGCTGTATCTGCAAATTCAGTTATCTTTTGCTCCATATCTTTCAAGCAAAGATCCATATATGAAACGGTTTCAAACTGTAACTGCTTTAATCTCTTTTCTAATGTCTTTACATCAATTTCTGTGCTTGGTAGATCGTTTGCTGTAATTGAAGCGCTTCTATTGTAGTGGAACATTCCAAAAAGAATTGCTCGTTTTTTCATAAAACCCCTCCGTATTTTGAGAAGAACCAACTTGTTTATGCTGTACTTGCATTTTCCGGTCACGCTTTCAAACTCGTTTTTCATAACTGGCAGGGAAAACATACGCCCCTTGCATCCTCCACGCTGTAAAGCCGCTCTCAGCAAGGCATACAGGCACTCTAAGCCGTGACTTTGCGCTTGCTTTCAGCTATCCCGTGCGCGTAGGTGCAGCGCACCGACCACGAGGAACACCAGACCGAAAATCACCCAGCCCCAGATGGGATCATGCTCCGAAATGAAGTAGGCCAGCAGCCCGAACACCGCTGCATAGATCAGCGTGAGCAGTCCGCCGACGAGCCAGAAGCCGATGCTGGTATTTTGCAGCCACAACAGCAGCAGAAATGTTGCAATGCCGATCACAAGGCACAGCGCCGGATGAATTGCGGTGAACTGATTGCAGTATACTCCGGCGGCGATGCCGAGAGCGATGCTGTCAAAGAGAATGATATGCCCAAAGAATAGTCCGATCACCGAGCAGACAAGCCCAATGAAAAGCCCAATCGCCATAATCGCGCCCTGCGCTGCCAACCAACCCATAAAGAAGCCTCCTTTCGTTTACGCCATGATTGCGTCCATAATCGTCTGAATGGTATTACAGGTATCGTCAAAGGAAATGTCCTTTGCGTACTCATACTCGCGGCTGTATTTCTCCCACAGCCTACGGAGCGTATCGCTTTCGCGGATCTCTTTCATAATCTCCGGGTAGTCTGTCAGGATCATGCCGCTGCCGCGTTTCTGCGTCGTTCGTTCCAGCGCCCGGCGCAGCGTCGCTTTGTCACATTCCGCGCCGCGCAGCGCGTACAGGATATGTACGTCGTAATAATCTCTCGGACGGGTATTCGCAATGTTGCGGGACAGCACAGTTTCCAGCTTTTCCGCCAGTACCGTTTCAAGGTTGTAGGCAAGAATACTGATCGTGCGGTCATCGAACAGCAGGGAGAATGTGTATTCCACCTCACGGGGCGTTATCATGTCGCCCGTGGTGACATCCACCGTCAGCGGTACGCTGATCGGCGGATAGTTCGCTTTCAGCGCGACCCGGATGCCGGGGTAATCGTCGGTTTCCCGAATGTCAGAGATGCCGATAACCTCAAACTGCACGTCGTCGGCGATCTGGACAGCGCAAATCTCTGTAAAGATTTTGCGGATTGCTTCATGCGTCAGGGTGAAGCCCTTGATCGTTGTGTCCAGATCCATTGTTGCCCGCGTGTCCAGTCCCACAATGGCGGAGATCAGGAATCCGCCTTTGAGAATGAAATTGTTCTTATAGGGCGAGAGCGAGATCCGTTCCAGCAGCCGTTCCAACATATAGTTCTGCATGACGAGCTGCGCCGAGATATGCTTCTCTGCCGCTTTGTTCTTGATAAAGGCTTTCAGTTGCATCGGATTTTTTGTAATCATAGCAAAACCTCCATGTATCGCAGCACCTTGGGCTTTACGCGAAGCTGGTCTGCGTACTGCATCAGTTTGTGAATATTCTTATCTTTGGACGCTGCATAGCGTTTCATAGCTTCTCCGACGATCTGAACATCGCTGCCGCTGCCGCGCAGAATGTCACACAGCGTCCGTTCCAAATCATAAACACGAATTGGATTGCCGGATGGGGATTCAATTTCAATTCTGCCGAACTCGTAGTTTTCCGGCACAACGCGCTTGATGATTAGGTTCTCCTGCTTCAAGGACGGGGCATTGTAGCCCTTGGGAAAGGTCATCGTATATTTCGCCGGGGTACGGTCTGAATAGCCCAGCAGATACAGAGCGGTATCGTGCGAATAGATTCCGCGCCCATACTTGCGCTGCAAGAGGTAGAAATCGTCCTCCCATGCGCTGCTACGCACATACAGACCGCGCCCAAAGCGGTACATCTCGCCGCTCTTAACAAACTCCTGTAAAACGCTGCGGTGCAGCCCGGCTTCCGTCACCTGCGCTGCGGTGATCGTGCCGTCCTCCGACGCTTCCAGCAGTTCTTCGATTTTCTCCTTGGCGTTCATGCTTCTCACCTCGCTTTGACAATCACACATTATATTATAGAGAAATAATGTGCGGTTGTCAACTGCGAAACGACGAACACACATTAAATTACTTGAAAATAATGTGTGAATGTCAGAGAAGCTACAATGCTTTGTCCTGTTCCTGCCCACGATTGGGGGACAGGATGCTGTCGATGTTCTGCTTGACGGCATCGTATTCCCGCATACGTTTTTTCAGGCTTCCGTACTCAGCGTACAACCGATCCTTTTCTTTGGACAGTCTGGAATATTCCTCGCGCAGCTTGGCAAGGTCGGGGAGCTTGTCACCGATGCCCGCTGCTTTCAGCGCCCGCGCCGACGCTTCAAAGAGAATGATTTCGCGCTCACGTCCGCGTAGATACTTTTCCTTGTCACGGGATTTTTTGTATTCGCTATACAGCGGCTTTAGCTCTTTGTAGGTGGCGGTATGCTTTATCAGCAACGCCAGATCAGACAGGCAGCGTTCTGATGCTTTCAGCACAGCGGCCGTTTGCTCGTTGCTGTCCTGAAGCTCCGTGATCTTCTGCTCCAAATCGGTATAGTGGGAAATGCCGTGCTGGTCGAGAAATACCATTGTGCGGGCGGCGCGTTTCAGGTTTTCGATTTTTGCCCAGCGTTCATAGCCTGCGGATTGCTGCGCCTTGATGCAGTTTTCAATGTCAATCAGCAGCGACACGCCGCTGCGTTCCGGCTTCGGCATTTTCAGAATGACTTTGCCCTTGATGCGTTCAGCTATGGCTTCCTCGGTGTAGGCTTCACCCAACGTCTTTGCGCGAGTAAATCGCTCCTGACTGGGAGCGCGGAATGAGATATACTTTCCTCGTTTGATTTCATACCCCTCGGCTTCCAACCGACGCAGGAGGTCGTCAAGGTCTTTGGAAATGGGAATGAGCCTGTCGATGGCGATTTTTAGCTTTTGCTTATAGCTTGTCCCTTTCCGCTGCGCGTCCCATTCGGCATACTGCTTGCCGCGCTCCGCGCCGGGCGCGACAACGGACAGCCCGTTTTCCCGGCATAGCCTGTCGCTGACACGGCGGATATGCGCGTAGCTTTTGCGGTTGGAAATGTACTTCTTATGCTCCGCAAAATCCACGGCACAGAAAATAATATGGTTATGGCAATGCTCCTTGTTGATGTGAGTAGCAATGACATACTCATACTTGCCGCCGAGGATTTCATCGGCAAGCTGCCACCCGATCTCGTGGGCTTGCGCATAGCTGACCTCACCCGGCTCAAATGCCTGTATCAGGTGGTGGGCGAGATTGTTGCCTTTCTGCATGGCAAGCAGCCGTGTTTTTTCAAACTCAAGGTCTGCGGTTTCCACGGCGCAGCCGAACGAGGACACCAGCAACTTATCGTCGGTCTTTGCAGGATCAGCGATATAGTCAATGGCTTTTTTCAGGGTGCTTTTGATAGGATGGATCTTTGTAATTGCCATATCTCCGCCATCGCCCCCTTGATGTCCTCAATGTCCTGCGCATAGAGCGTTCCCGTAGCGTTCACGCGCTTTGCAATCTGATTGATGTTTGTGCCGATTTTTTGCAGCTCGGCGGTCATTGCTTTCATGTCGCTGTAATCCAGCCGGATCACATATCCGTCTATGAGCATTTTCCGCGCATAAACGGAAAAACAGCCCGTTCCCATCTGCTGCATTTTACGCTCGATCATTGCCCGTTCCTCGGCAGTCACAGGAACGCGCAGCACAATATTCCGCGTTCGGTTTGCCATTTGTTCACCGTCCTTTCCGCTCCGAATAAGGGTTTGGGATTATCCCAACAAGCAAAGCACAGACGGGTGCTTTTTCGGGAGTGTGGCTACACTCCCTATGCTTGCTATCTACTCCATACCCCCACCGAAAGGCGGTATTTGTTGCGCGTTCTTTTGATTTTGGACGCAAAAAAAGATTGCAGCCGCCATGCGCTGCAATCTCCTGTTTCCCATATTGTGAGGTTAGTCCTCTGCTTTTTCGACTTCCGTTATCTCCCTTGCCGTTGCGGTTACAATCCGTATGCCTTTATCGCTCATACCGTCCAGCAGCGCGTCAAGCTGCCGCCGCCCGGTGGATTTCTCCGCATTGCTGTTCGGGAAGAAAAATTGATCTACCGAAATATGATACCGGGTTACAAGGTCATAGAATACCTGTAAACTCGGTTGCTGTCCCTTGTTCTCGATATTCGCAAGGTATCGCGGGGATATATATAACTCGTCGCTTACCTTTTTCCGGCTCTCGCCGTATTCTTTTCTCGCGGCTTTTATGGCTGCCCCGAAAGTCTTAAAATCGTACAATGGTACAGGTCTTTTTGCCATTATTCATTCACCCTATTACATTCTACTGTTCACCTTTCCTCTTGGATATGTCTACACAATTCATATCATTGGCTTAAATACTTCCAGTTGTTCGTGCTTTGCTTATTGCTATTATTCGCTCGACCGTATATAATATATCATGGTAGGTTTTAAGCAGAAAGGACGGGTGCTTGTATGGAATATATATCTTGTGCGGAAGTGGCGGCAAAATGGGGCATTTCCGAAAGACGGGTGCAGAAACTTTGCGAGGGTGAGCGCATACCCGGCGCGGTAAAGTTCAGCCGCATTTGGTTGATACCCAAAGACGCGGAAAAGCCTGTTGACGGGAGAAGAATAGACAGTAAGATAATTGATAAATAGTTGAAAAATGAGCACTACACTTAATTGTTAGGAGGTGTGTAAAGTGGGAACAAAAATCTTAATCGCTGACGATGAAAGCGACATTGTTTCTATGCTCGGCAGCTTTTTTGAAAGCAAGGGCTTTCGTGTCCTGCCCGCTTTCAATGGTGCAGAAGCACTAAAGCAAGTGGAAAAACAACCGGATATTATTTTGCTTGACATCAATATGCCCGGAACAGACGGGTTAGAAGTTTGCAAGCGTATCCGCGATCACATATCCTGCCCGATCCTTTTTCTGACTGCTCGAATCGAAGATACAGATAAGGTAAAAGGCTTTACTGTTGGCGGCGATGATTACATTGTGAAGCCCTTTTCACTTATGGAACTTGAAGCGCGGGTGCGCGCTCATCTGCGCCGGGAAGCACGACACAATTTTGAAGCACAAGTCAAGTTTTCCGGTGATTTGACGATTGACTATTCAGAACGTTGCGTGTTCTTTGGCGATAAGCGTGTCGGTCTTGCAAAAAAGGAATTTGATATTGTGGAACTGCTTTCTCAAAATCCAGGACAGATCTTTGATAAAGAACGGATATATGAGCGTATTTGGGGTTATGACAGCGAGGGCGACAGCAGCGTTGTGGCAGAGCATATCCGCAGAATACGATCCAAAATCGCGGCATATACCGACCGCATATATATTGAAACGGTTTGGGGGTGTGGATACAAATGGGTCAAGTAAGTTGCCGCAAGCACTATTTATCTCTCCGAAAAAGCCTTGTTCTCTATGTAATTGCCTTTGTTGTACTCGCAGTTTTTCTTTCCGTAGCCACTTTTTTTATTTGCGGCAGTGCTGCTGAAGATATTAGATCATCTTATCCCCCGTCCGGCGAAAAATATTATTTGACAAATGAACAGGGGGAACAGTTGGGCGACGGCGCTTACATCGGGACAGTGCCCGTCCCGATGTCTAAAGAGGACGAGCGTACCATTGCGCTACTGGAGAAACTTCCCATTGTTGCAACTCCTATCTATTCTGCATTCTGTATTATCGCTGCTGCGCTGCTGTTTTACAGAAACAGGCTGAAAAAGCCGCTTGTGGAACTGCGGACTGCTTCTGAAAAAATAGCGAACAATGACTTGGACTTTTCAATCGACTATGATAACAACGATGAATTGGGGCAGCTTTGCGCGTCCTTTGAAATCATGCGGACAACCCTTGCGGACAATTTCTCTAAAATGTGGCGGCAAGTTGAAGAACGAAAAGCACTCAACGCCGCTTTTGCTCACGATTTGCGTACCCCTCTAACAGTACTAAAAGGCTATAATGAAATGCTGCAAGCCAGCGAAAATCCTCAAACACAAGAAACCGCCGCCATAATGGGCAAACATATCTCCCGTATGGAAAGCTATGTGAGCAGTATGAGCAATCTTAGGCGCATGGAAGATGCGCAGCCGGAGTACAAGTTGATAGACTTGCAGACAGTGGCATCTTCTTTGTATGACAGCGCAAAAATCGTATGTGCGAAAAACGGAAAAGAATTGATTTTACAAAATGACATGCCTGTTTCGCAGTTATCCCTTGATGGGGCCTTTGTTTCACAGGTCAGCAATAACCTGATCTCCAACGCGGTTCGGTATGCCCGGACTGCGGTGACAATCTCTTTTGCCTTGCGTGACAATGGCCTGCTGCTTTCCGTATCGGATGATGGAAAGGGGTTTGACAAAAACGGTCTGCAAAAAGCCACCAGTCCATATTACACAGAGGAAAGCAACCATTCCGAGCATTTTGGACTTGGGCTGTATATTTGCAAGCTGCTTTGTGAACACCACAACGGCTATTTGAAGATCGAAAATACTGCATCCGGGGCAAAGGTATCCGCCTACTTCAAATCTCCTGCCTTGTAGATAAAAAGTAGATATTTTCCCTCTATACTCTCCATGAAAACACATGGAGAGTATTTTTTTGCTCCCTATGGAGAAAGGGGCTTTTTATGGAATTAAAAACGATCGGACTGACAAAAAAGTTCGGTTCCAAAACCGCCGTGGACAATTTGAATATTACCTTAACAAATGGCGTCTACGGCTTACTGGGTGCAAATGGCGCAGGGAAAACAACGCTTATGCGTCTGCTCTGCAATATCCAAAATCCTACTTCCGGGAAAATTCTGCTGAACGGGAAAAACATTGTGGGGCTGGGTGAACGCTATCGCAATCTTTTGGGCTACTTGCCCCAGCACTTCGGATATTACCCGGATTTTTCAGCGTTTGACTTCCTGCTCTATGTTTCTGCCCTAAAAGGATTGGACGAGAAGGCGGCGCGGAAGAAGTCAAAGGAGCTGCTGGAAGCAGTAGACTTATCGAGAGAAAGTAAGCACAAAATCAAAACCTTTTCCGGGGGCATGAAGCAGCGTTTGGGGATTGCACAGGCCATGCTCAATGACCCCCATATTTTGATTTTAGACGAGCCGACGGCGGGGCTTGACCCGAAAGAACGCGTCCGTTTCCGCAATTTGATCAGCGCCTTTTCCAAAGACCGCATTGTGATCCTGTCTACGCATATTGTTTCCGATGTGGAGTTTATCGCGGAGGAAATCATTATGATGAAGTCCGGGCAAATCATTCATTTTGGAAATCCGCAGGAGATTACTTCTGAAATCAACGGTCAAGTATGGGAATGTACGGTTCCGACTGCCTATGCGGAAAAATACGCGGCTGCCTACAACACAAGCAACTTGCGAAACACCAGCGAAAACCAGACAATTTTACGGATCATTGGAGATCGTCCGCCGATGGAAAATGCAGTAAGGGTGCAGCCTACTTTGGAAGATTTGTACCTATTCTATTTCAAAGGGGGCTGTGAAGAATGAAAAAACTGATTCTTTTTGAACTGCGGAAAGTGTTTTCAAAGCGTTTGGCGCTCATCGCTCTAATTGGAATTATCCTGTTCTCTGCCTTGCTATCCTTTTCCACCTTTCAAAACAAATATGCTTTTGACGGTGTAAGTGCGGAAGGTTCAGGTAAAACGGCAGTAGAAATCGACAAGGGAATTGCCGCGAAATACGAGGGAATATTGACCGACGAAAAAGTACAGCAAATGATGAATGACTTTGCGCCGACCCATGATCTGCATGGTCTCAATGCGATGTACCTGTATCAAAACGCTACACAATCCGCTGCCTTTTCCCGATTTTCTGATAAAGAGGGAAATTGGAACGGATTAAGTGTTTCGGATGTGTTCGGTAATGAAGAAATCAAAATTGGCTATGTAGATGGTTGGCTTTCAACAAGTAAAAACATGGTGCGGGTTTTTATCGTGCTTGCTCTTGCGGTTATCATCATGCTTGCTCCGATTTTCTCCGGCGAGTATGAAGGCGTTGACAATATCATATTGACAAGCAAATACGGCAAAACCAAATGCGCTACTGCAAAGGTAGCAGCAGGTATTCTTACCGCCATTCTCACTACCGCGCTGGTTGCGGCTTTTAGCTTGCTTCTTGCTCTTATCTTTTACGGAACGGAAGGGCTGGATTGTAGTATTCTATTCGCTCCCAGCGACTATGTAGAGGGGTTCATTCCTTTCAATATCACTTGTGGAACGTTGCTAAAATATCAAATTCTTTTGGCGTTTACCTGTACTCTCAGCGTAACGGGAATTACGCTGCTTATATCTGCAATCAGTAAAAATCAGATTGTAGCTTTCGTTGCGTCTATGGCAACTTTTCTTTTTCCGGTGTTGCTGCCGATCACAGAAGCAAATCCGTTGTTCCGCTTGATTGGGCTTTTACCTTTGTATCATGTGCAAGCCGTTTCGCTCTTATCAGTGGAGCAAATGAATAACGGTATGCTGTATGCAGTGTGGGCAATCCCGACAGCATTGGTCTTTTTAGGAATTGACGCAGTTATCTCTCGCCGTGTATTTGCAAAGCACCAAGTTTCATAAATCATTCGCACAGAGCCGCTAACAGCAGATTTGCGCGAAGTTAGAGAACAGCAGCCTTGAAATATCAAAATCAAAGCCGCCGTTTTCCTTTTTGAAAAATGGATTTACGGGGGGTGTATTAAAGTCGCCTTTTTTAAGGACATGGCGGTATCTTGGAGGTATCGCCGTGTTCCTTTTCTTGCGACACAAATCGACAATTTTTAACTTATCAAAAAAAGCCTTTATCCGCCAGCGGGATATTTTGGCTATGTGTATGAACTGTCAGTACACCTAAATATTGCTCACAATTCCTTTGCGCTCGTCCGCGTCTTGCGGGCGGGCGCATTTTGTTTATTTCAATTTATTTTTGAAAGGAGCAACAAAGAGCCATCTCCCGAACGGGTACGGAGCGAAAGGGGCAGAGAGGACAAGCCCTTAACTCCCGTCCTCTACTCCACGCGGGAAGGAGGTGAACTCTATGGAGCTATCTTCTTCCGACAAGGAAAGAATACAACATCAGTATGACGCATTGGCAAAGAAAACGTTGGTAGGCGAAGCGAAAAGCTACCGCCGCACCCTTGCGAAACGCGCAGCCCGCGAAGTAACTTTTTCGGATTTGAGCGAAAGCGAACTTGCGCAGCTTTTCACGACGGACGAATACGAAAGCGATTATTACCGTTTTCAAGTGTCCGGCTTTGATGTACTCGTCAAAAATGAACTGCTTGCCGAAGCCCTTAACGCTTTGCCCGAAAGGAAACGCGATATTGTTCTCTTGTCCTACTTCTTGGATATGAGCGACGCGGAAATTGGCGAACTGCTGAATGTTGTACGCACGACGGTTTTCCGGCATAGGAAATCCGCGCTTGCGAAGATCAAACAGTATTTGGAGGGAAAAGCAGATGATGAACACCGTTAGGAAATCTGAAAATCTGTTGCCGTTCCCTGTCATTTCCGCAGCGGCAAACGGCGACACAAACGCCATGTGCGCGATCTTGAAGCATTACGAAGGTTACATAGCGAAACTTTGTACCCGAACGCTGAAAGACGACGCGGGCAATACTTACTCCTATGTGGACGAAGAAATGCGTAACAGGTTGCAAGTGCGCCTTATTACCCGCACTCTTGCGTTTCATGTAGGCTAACTCTTTAAGCCCATGCGGGGAGCGTGTACCCCTTTCCACGCTTCCCGTTATGGGCTGTTTGTCGTTCCGTAAAAGCATATCGGAAACGGTATGCTTTTACAGGCTGGCAAAGCCTTATTGTTCCTTGATAAAGAAAGCCCGCAAGATAACAGCGGCGCATCATAGGCAAAACGGGTACGTTCCTTTTGCGCCGAGCTGGGCGGCTGGTACGCCATGACGTATATCCGAGAGGATATGCCGAGCGACAAATACCGCGCCGTAAAGCAAGTGTGGCAGCTTGCAGGCGACGACGCGCAAAACACATAATGATACGACCTTACAGCCACAGTCCGAGCGTTCAAAGCGTCGCAGGCGATGGGTAGGGCTGCACGAGAACCGTGCGGGGGTGAAACTCCCTTGGAGCTGCGCCAGCAGCCGTCCGTTTTGTCATTTCCCTTTGTAGTTATTTCGTTTCCCATGAAAGGGGGATTTGTTTCTATGGAAACAACCATGAAGAAAACAACGTCCCCGATTGTACGCGAGTACAAGATCGGGGATATAACGTATATCGTCAAGGCCGTCGTCAAAGACGGCGCGAAAGAGGACGCCGTGACAAAGGTGCGCCGCCTGATTCAGAATGACTTGCGGGGTAAAAAAGTTACAAATAATTTTGAACCCGCCTAATGACGGCGAGCGAGATCCCTGGTATAATATAAATAACCTGTTTGTCCGGCTGCCGGAATAGGAGGCAACATGAAAAAGCAGCCCGACAAAATCACCGCATATTACTACCGTGCGGCGAACGAACAAACAGACCTGAACCTTGACAATCAAATGCACCGACTTTTGAGCCATGCGCAGGAAAACGGAACGGACACCTATATGTTCTTCGTGGACAATGGATACAGCGGCCTGACCGCAGAGCGTCCGGCGTTTCAAAATCTGCTTGCAGCAATCCATGAGAACCGCGTGCAGAAAATCGTTGTCGTATCGCTTGATCGACTTTACCGCAGCCGTCTTGCAGCGGTGCAGTTCCTTGATGATATGGAGCAGAGAGGTATTTCGATTTGCTCCATTACAGACGGCGATCTGCCCCTTTGCCGAGAACTGTATCGCGGCATTGTCAACGCCTACCGCAGTTCTTCCGAGAAAGGCGGTGAGTTCAGATGACGGGATTTACCTTTCAGAGCTTGAAGCCGCAGGACAGTTTAAGCAATGAGCTTCGCAGCGTGATCCGCGATAATGTTTTGCAGTTCTACGCCAAGGGGCTATCTACGGAAGCAGAGGAAGAAGGCCTGACCGCTCTGTATGAGCGTCTTTCGCAGGAAGATAAGCTGGATGGTGAAAGCAACTCCATAGCGAACCAGAAGAAGATTCTGGAACGCTACTGCAAGGATCATGGGATTACCGCTTACCGACATTATGACGAGGACGACGGTTATTCCGGCACAAACTTTGTTGAGGTAAGATAACGTAACCTTTTTTGTAGGGGCGGTTATCTTACCTCTTTTTGATATATGTTAGATAGCATAACTCTTTACGTCGGCTCCTATCTGTCTGAAATAGGAGATACTTTCGGTTGGCTTGTCGCCTGTATCAACTCTGCCGACAAAGCTATAAAAGATTTCAATTTTTCGGGTGTTCGTTTCCTTATCCAGTTCGTGAATAAGAATACGGTCGATAAATTCATGGACGTTCTCGTAAGTCAATTCCTCAATCGCCGTATATTTACGGACAAGGGTAACAAACCTTTTCACGTCTGCGCTGCGCTCGGCGGCGGTGTCAAGCTCCTGTGTCAATTCCGCGATACGTCGCGTCAGCGTCTTTTTTTCTTCATCATAGCCGGAAGTCAAGAAAGCAAATTGTTCATCAGAGAGCTTCCCTAAAGCGTTGTCCTCATACAGTTTACGGAATAAGACGTTTAATTCGCTCATTCTGCCCTGTGCCTTGTCAAGCTCCTTGTGCTGCTGCGCCATTGTTTTCTTCATGGCTTGCTCGCTGCACTCATTCGCCGTTTGGATAAATGCCTGTTCGTGGGTCTGCACATAGGACAGTACCCGTTGCAGGTCGGCAAGGACAAGTTCTTTCAATACGCTTTTACGGATATAATGTGTGGTGCAAAGTTCCCCGGTTCTGATACGGTTTCTGTATTTCCCGCAAGTGTAAGCGTGTTTTCGCTCTAATGTTCCGGCTCCCTGCTGCAAATACATTTTGTAGCCGCAATCTCCGCAAAAGAGAAGTCCCGAAAAAATGTCGATTTCGTTTACTTTCGTAGGGCGGTGTTTGGTAGCAATCCGTTTCTGTGCAAGGTCAAAGGTTTCTTCATCAATCAAAGGTTCATGTGTGTTAGGGAAGAAGTATTGCTTTTCTTCCGGGTTCTTCTTTGTCTTTTTTGATTTGTAAGATACCTTATAGCTTTTGCCTGTAATAGTATGCCCCAAATATTCCTTACGGCTAAGAATGTCATACAGCGTCTTATCCGGCCAGTTGTAAATACAGTTCGGGTGTGGGCGCGGGTGGCGGCAGCTCCCGGAACGACGGTAACGCATTTCGGAAACGGTCAGTATTTCATGTTCCCGCAACCAGTTCTGTATTTCACAAATACGGTCGCCGCGCACATACATAGCAAAAATCTGTTTTACAACGTGTGCTGTTTCTGGGTCTGGCAATAAATGATTGCGGTCGTTAGGGTCAGCTATGTAGCCATAGGGTACTTCGCCGTTGACACGCTCGCCTTTCTGTGCCTTTGCTTGTTTGACTGCCCGGATTTTCTTTGAAGTATCGCGGGCGTAAAACTCATTAAACCAGTTCCGCAGCGGGGTAAATTCGTTGTCGTCCCTTGCTGTGTCTACACCGTCGTTAATGGCAATATAGCGCACTTCGTATTCCGGGAAAACAATTTCGATAAGTTCCCCGGTTTTAAGGTAGTTACGCCCAAGACGGGAGAGGTCTTTTGTTATGACCGTTGCCACGTTCCCGGCTTCTACCTCGCGGAGCATGGATTGAAGCCCCTCGCGCTCAAAACTCACGCCGGAAAATCCGTCATCAACGAAAAAGCGCGTATTGAAAAAATGGTGGTCGTCTGCGTACTTCTGTAAAATGAGCTTTTGGTTCTGTATGCTTTCGCTTTCTCCGGCTTGCATATCCTCTTGACTTAATCTGCAATATAAAGCGGTTATCTTGTCTGCCTGTAACATTTTGTCCTCCTCTCTGACAGCAGACAAGCATGGTATTTGTACTAATAAAATTATACCATGAACCGCTGCTAAAGTCATGTCCTAAATATGAAAAAACGCCCTATTTTCGGGCGTTTGCGGCGTTTAGCTCCATATCTTTACGAATGAGCTTTTTTATCTTTTTATCGAGTGTGTCCGTCGCTCGTTCACTCTGCGCCGAACATACAAGATAAGTAACTTTTCCAATTTTATGTTTCGTTGTGGTAACGGAAGATTGATTTTGCGACAAAAGAAAAGCCCCCTTTCTTTCGCTCGTTCAATAGTTCAGTTTATGAATAGTAGCAAGTCCACTATTCACGGTAATTTATAAAGGGGCTTTCATCAGACGGTCAATTAGCTTCTCAACCTCACGGGAATTGCACCCCTGCGCGGTTCTCGCGCAGCCCTACCCATTGCCTGCGACGCTTTGAACGCTCGGACTATGGCGATAAGGGAGTATCATTATGTATTTTGCGCTTCGTCGCCGACAGGCTGCTATGCCTGTTTTCCGGCGTCGGTGTTGGTCGCTCGGTTATCCCGGGCGGGAAAGTCCCGCCGGGATAACGTCATGGCGCACCCGCCGCATGGCTCGGCACAAAAGGAACGTATCTGATTTGCCCTATGCTGCGCCGCCGTTATCTTGCGTCGCTTTCTTTGTCAAGGTACAAAAGACAGGAATACGCAAAGCGGAAAGGGGTGGAACACTTCGCGTTTTTACTTATCTGTCTTAAAGGATAGGACAGCCCGCATGAGCTTTGCTTGCAGCCGTTCCCGCAAGTCCTCGTCTACGCCGTAATAGGTATTGCCGCTTTCGTCGCGGATTTTCTTCATAGACAAATGGGCTATGTAGCTTTGGTAGTGCTGCATTACAATTTTCATGGCGTCGGGGTCGCCCTTTGTCGCGGCTAAAATGACCGGGTAGGGTAACAAGCCGCGCTCATTTTCATTACAATTCGTTCCATTCATCAGCGCGTTCCTCCAAATATCGTTTTAGCAGTTCAAAAGAGCTTGTCCGTCTATACTGTACTGTGCTGCGGGGGACTTTCATAAGCTCCGCAATTTCAGCGTCGGTCATGCTGAAAAAGTAATACAGTAAAACGGCTTGCCGTTTGTCGTCCGGCAGGGAGTGCATGGCGTCGGCAAGGAGTTTCGCCGTAATTCTCAAACCGCCTGCACAAAAAGCCTCCTCGTTCTCGTCAACAAAATATCTGTCAACGGTGTAAAGCTGCTTTTCTTCGTGCGGGGCAAGGTCTGAAAAGTTGACTTCGTGCTTCTGCCTGCTTTTGCGTTCCCGGCAAGCGTCAATCAGTTCATTGCGTAAAGCACGTTTGCAGTACGCATTAAACTCACATCTCGTTTGCCATTCCAACCGATTAGGGTAATCCATGTTCTCACCCCCTTTCGTCCCGGGGGCGGGTTATTTATCCCCTTTCGGCAGCCCTCCACGGACGCGCCGCAGATTTGCCAAACGGAAATGCAAAGTTTTTCAAAAAAGTTTTGAAAAATGCAAAATGCGCCTGTCCGCATTAAGACGCGGACAGGCGCAAAGGAAATATTAAATCTATTTAGATGTATTGATAGTTCATATTCATGGGTAAACTTACCTGGTGGAGGAGCTATGCTTTTTTTAACTGATGAAGCTCATGGGTGTTGTGGAATACCAAAGTAGACACGGCGGCAACCTCCTGAATGCCGCCGTGTCAATTCACGGTTTCCGGTTCGTCGCAAATTTGGGATAGATAGACAAAAAGAAACGGCGACTCTGAAAAATCAAAGCCGCCGCTAAAAGATAGATTTAGTCAATTTTTAGAAACGGCTTTTAGAAACGGCTTATTTTTGAACATAAAGAAAGCCGACAAACCGTGATTTCTCACAAGTTCATCGGCTCTGCGTCTTTGCGTCTGGCTCTTTGATGATATTTATTACCAAATAAACGGTATCATTCTATTCTTTGTTCATTGTCATTTTAATTTTTCCTCACAAAATTGCTGATTTACAGGTCAATTTGTCATTTTTGTTTTGACTTCATCAACAACCGTTACCTGTAAATCCTTTGCTGCAATCAAAATTTCCTGCTTACATTTCGGGCAGTATAGGGGAAAGTTTTTTAATTCTGTATCTTTCCGTATTTGTACCCTTGTTTTATTGCTGCAAACAGGACAGCGTATCCATTCTGTTTTTTCTTTTTGCATATCCATATCTACTTTATAGAATTTCATCGACAACAATTACAAGCCAAATACCGTTCTTTTTCTCAATATCCCAACGAGAATATGTTTCAGCCATTCCCGTAAGCAGATTACCCGCATCATCATAATATTTCGCCGAATACTTGAAAAATTTTTTCATAATTACACTCCATTTTTTCAATGTTATTTGGTTTTGCTTAAATACCGCTCTTGGCGATGATGTGCTTGTATTTTCCGCTTATTGGGCTTGCAGCGGGAAGATTATCCGACAGGTAAATTTCAGCGGTTACACCATTTCGGTCAAAATACACTTCAACTGCCCGTTTTGCTTCTGTAAAGCAATCCATTTTATTCTCCGCTATTAGCCGCAATTCCAAACGGTCATTCTCATGTTGGATAAGCTGAAAACGCTCTATCCCTTGCACCTCTTTCAATATGGCGTAAAGAGATAGCGGAGCAATCCGAACACCATTCCCAAATATCAGAATATCATCTGTTCTGCCTTCCAAAGTAAGCCACGGTCTGGGATTGCCGCAGGCACACGGTTCATTATGGAGAATAATTCTGTCCGTTATTTCAAAGCGGATAATGGGACATATCCTGTTTGCAAGGTTTGTAAGCAGCACCTTTGCAGACTGCGTACCAAAGGGAACAGGCACATTGTTTTCATCTACGGCTTCTAAAATAACCCAATCATCATTTATATGGAAATGCTTTTCGGTACACTCGCAAGCTATTGTACCACCCTCGGTACAGGAGTAGTTAGTCTGCACATAGCAGCCGAACACCTTAGACAGATATTCCCGCACATCGTCATTCAGCTTTTCGCCCCCAGTCATAATAATAGCAGGGTGAATATGTAAGTTCCCTTTTTCCTGTTCGGCTGCCAATAGCTCCATTGCGGTAGGATAGCAGCCAATCATGGAAGGCTGATATGCATTCAGCATAGACACGATTTCAGCAGTCGTTTTGCGGACATCAAAGGTTTTCATCTTCTTTTTCTTCCACGGCATTTTGCGAAGCTGATATTTGATTGAGCCGCTGCCAAGATAAAAGCCATTGTCTGCAAAGAGCGCAAGCGTTTTTCCGCCAAACTTTATAAATGTCCTCATATCCTCTTTCCTTGCAAAGCTGCGTAAAACGCCGATGGCAGAGGAAACATTGATGGTAGTATCATCATATAGGACAACGCAAGGCGTTCCCGTTGAGCCAGAGGTCGTGTAAACCAGATATTTCCCGTTTAACTTCTTTCCCACATTGGAAAGGTCTGTCATAAAGCGATTGACGGTTTTCCTTGTGATAGACCTGTCTGTAAACCATTCGTCAAAGTGCTTTGCCATATCCGCTTTGTTGGTAGTCGGATATTCCGATAAGGGACTGTTTTCGTCAATGCCCTGATAGAGCTTTGCAAAATAGGGGCTGTTTTCTCTCGCATAAGCAATTAGCTCCCGCAAGCGGCATTGCTGTAATGCAAGCCGATTTTGCTTGTCCATTTTGTCCGCTTGGTGCGTGAGAGCCAACGCCTTTAATAATCCGATTGTTTTCATACGCTGTGCCTTTTTGCCCCCTGTACCATATCTGCAACAGTCTGTTTCATCATTTTGGAAACCTGCTCATCTGTATAAGAAAAATGGTTTTCACAAATCATCGTTCCAATTCCTAATAGGAATAAGCAGCTCCGCATAAGAATATCTTTGCAGCTTTCTGTGTCCAATCCGTACAGTTCCGACATCTTTACTATCATTTTTTGATTGCTTTCATAAGTCATCATGAATTCCATCAGAGATTCCCCTTGAAATCTTCCTGAAAAATAGAGCAGACGGTATAAATGCGGTTTGTTGCGGGCGAGGTCAATCGTCCATGAAACAACCTTTGGCATAAAATCGGGCTGATTTTCAAAGGTTAATACTTCATCAACAAACTTGCTGCACGCATACTCAAAGGTTGCCTGCCGCAAATCTTCCATCGTCGGAAATTGACTGAAAACAGGCTGAATAGAACAACCGACCGATTTTGCAACGCTTCTGGAAGTTACAGCAGAAATGCCCTTACTTTCCGCTATTTGAAATGCGTGTTCTAACAGGATTTCTTTCGTTATTCTTTGTCTTGGCGGCATAGATATCCTCCTTGCTTTCTTTATATGTCTTTAGATATATACCACAAGATATATTATAGCCGCCATTTGGTTTTCTGTCAATAAGCACGCCGCCATTCGGATAAAATCTTTGCAGAGTAACGCAAGAGCTGACAAACTGTGATTGTTCACAAGTTAATCGGCTCTGCGTCTGTGCGTCTGGCGCTCTGATGACGATTACTTGTAAATCCTTTGCTTCAATCAAACTTTCCGGCTTACATTTCGGGCAGTAGAGAGGGAAGTTTTTCAGCTCTGTATCTTCCCGTATCTGTACTCTTGTATAATGTGTTTTATTTTGTCTAATAATATGAACTGTATAGACATATCCAAAAGGAAAGGTGAACAGTAAAATGTAACTGGGTGAATAAAAATGGCGAAAAGACCAGTACCGTTGTACGATTTTAAGGCTTTCGGGGCTGCCATTAAAGCCGCGAGAAACGAACATGGAGAAAGTCGCAAAAAGGTAAGCGACGAGTTATATATCTCCCCGCGCTATCTTGCGAATATCGAGAACAAAGGACAGCAGCCGAGCCTACAAGTTTTCTATGACCTCGTTACTCGTTATCACATTTCGGTAGACCAGTTTTTCTTTCCGAATGATAACGCCGAGAAGTCCACGCAGCGGCGGCAGCTTGATACTCTGCTTGACAGCATGAGCGACAAGGGCTTGCGTATCGTTGCTGCTACGGCAAAGGAGATAACGGAAGTCGAAAAAGAGGGCGAATAAGAACGTCCGGCACAACTGAATACGGATTTTAGGAAGCGTTGTAATCTTTGCGGATTGCAGCGTTTTTCTTTTCCTGCGGGTGTGTTTGGCAAATTTCCGTTTTTATCGTGGAAGAAAGCGAAAAGATGAATAGCAAGCATAGGAAGCGGGTACCCACTTCCGTATTTTCTCCCGTTTCGCGCCCTGCGCTGCGGTTGAAAATTGCTTGTTGGGAAGTGTCCCAAACCCTCGGAATGGAAAGGAGCG
>ENA-UAZD01000343-UAZD01000343.1-human-gut-metagenome-genome-assembly--contig:-NODE-343-length-20256-cov-22.106183_pt1 | contig 20256 bp, 19 predicted proteins | sample MGYA00244112_ERZ654658 | MGnify/ENA primary metagenome ERZ654658 (study PRJEB26926, sample SAMN06164608) | human gut metagenome | biome: ENVO:00009003; feature: ENVO:2100002; material: ENVO:00002003... | reverse complement strand
AAAAAAAAAAAAAAAAAAAAAAAAAAAAAAAAAAAAAATATACAAGCGCTAAAAAGGTGACTGCACGCTGCGTGCAGCCCCCTTTTCATAATTCATAAATCAGATTTCTTATATAATATTCGTTCCATCACGACACTTTTACATACACATCCGGCTTCTAGCCCTGTACCTGTGTGTCCTCTGTGCCATTCTTCCAGTCATCAAACTTCTTGACTACGGCATCATAAGTATCCTGGCAAATTGATGGCATCTTGTCTCCCCAGGCTCCTGTTGCCTGTGAAAAGCCCTTCTTGAATGCATTCAAAAGCTCATCAGCCTTGTCCTTGTCGCCTCCCGACAGTGCCTTTGCAAAGTCAAGAATACGGTCTGAGGTCTTCTCAACTCCCCAGTATCCATCCTCTGCGATGTCCTTTTTGGCCTGCGCTATTGTGTCTGCATCTACAGTCAGATTCTCAAACAGACTCTTTAAGCCCTGTGACTTGTCCCAGGTTGAAGCCTGTCCCGTCATGGACTTTCTGACGATCTCGATAAGCTGCTGCTGTCTGGCGTTGGCATCATCCTTAAGTGCCTGTACCAGTGCATCTCTGTCTGCCTTGCTCATCTTCTGGTTTACTGTGCTCTTTGCAGTATCCTTTGAATCATCCTTGCTGTCTGATTTCTCATATACAGCTGCCTCCTCGCTGAAGCCTGCAGTCTTTGCATCCGACTTATCCGTCTTTGCATCCTGCTTCTTTGAAGCGGTATTAGTATTCTTTGTCTGCGCCTCGTCCTTTGCTGTGACACTCTGCGCCGCTACTGCTGAAACTACACTTGAAATAGCATCTAACATCTCTCATCCCTCCCTGGTAATGTGCGTGCGGGAATCCTTTCCCGCTATACTATTATCAACCTGTATAGCGTCTGATATAGCTAAACAGTTTATCTCTTATATTGTGTATCGGCTGTTTTGCGTCTGTTGCTTATAGCCCTTGCCGTTATTTTTTCAATTTTCTGCCAAATATAAATGTCGAAAAATATATTACCGATGCGATAATCACTATCATCGGGCCTGTTGCCACATTGGTGTAATATGACACAGCAAGACCGACTATTCCTGAAAAAACTGAAAATAGCACTGAAAAGAAATGATACTCTCGCATATTTTCCGAAATATTCCTTGATGAAGCCGCTGGTAATATAAGCAGGGCATTTATTATAAGTATACCTATCCACTTGATGGATAGCATAACTATGAGTGCTACAAGCACCGCAAACAGATTATCCAGAAGACGCACATGGATGCCCTTGCTTTTTGCCACGCTTCTGTGTATACATATGGCGTTGAGCTTATTGAAGCAAAGCACCCAGAACACTATAGTGACCACAAAAATCACAATTAGATAAACTATCTCAGTCTTTGTGATGCTTAGCACATCGCCCACCAGTATACTTGAGTATTTGCTGAAATTGCCGCCCTTTGACAGTATCGCAAGACCTATCGCCACAGAGCACGATGAAAATACCGATATAATGGTATCTGTCGATGCAGTGTTCAGACTGCCTATCTTATTTAAAAGAAGTGCAAACACTATCGCAAATATCACCATGGCAAGCGAGGTGTCTGCCATGCCGCATACCACTCCGACAGCGATTCCGGTAAGTGCTGAATGTCCGAGTGCATCTGAAAAGTATGCCATCTTTTTGTTTACAATCATGGTTCCCATTATGCCAAAAAGCGGTGTGATGATGAGCACAGCGATAAGGGCATTTCTCATGAAATCATATTGAAGCCAGGAGGTTATATTCATTTGTGTTCCTCCTCTCTCACCCAGGATTCCTCTCCTGTGTAGAAAATTCTCTCAAATTCCTTGCTCTCGAAGACTTCCTTCACAGTCCCCTGCTTTGCAACGGTCTTATCAAGCAGTACAACATGGTCTGCGTACCTTGCCACATAGTCCAAATCGTGCGATATCAATATGATTGCAAGGTCATAGTGAGTCTTTAAATAATCCATGGTCTTATAGAAAAGCTCCATGCCGTTTTGGTCTATTCCGGACACCGGCTCATCCAACAGTAGCAGGTTCGACTCGTCCATGATTGCCATGGAAAGAAGCACTCTCTGCAGCTGTCCTCCCGAGAGGTTGCACACCTGCTTGTCGATGAGCTCCTCAGCCTCAAATACCTCGAGTGTCTCCCTTATCTTTGCCTCTATCTTTTTGCTCTTTGGCAGAAAAACAGGATAATTGTACTGATAGCTTGCTATGAGGTCATACACGCTGACCGGTGTATTTTTCTCGATATTGACAGACTGCGGCACATAGCCGATTTTAAGCTTAGCCATATGTCCGTCCTTAGTATCCTTGAACTCAATCGTACCGGTGTGAGGTATCTCGCCGAGTATCGCCTTTATGAGTGTAGATTTTCCGGCACCGTTTTGGCCTATTATGACATTGAAGGAGCCACAGTGTATGTGCATATTTACATCCTCAAGCACTGTCTGCTCTCCAAAGCTCACTCCAAGGTTATTTATTTTTATGCAATGAAAGCCACATGGCTGTATTATTTTCCGCATATTTTCTCCAATTTTATTTAGTAAATGCCTCTTTGATAAGCTCTATATTGTGCTCCATACCATAAAGATAGCTGTCCTTGTCGTACTCTCCCCTGTTGAGAGGGTCGATATAAATCACATGCACATCTGTCTCACGCGATACGGTATCTCCCATGCTCTTTCCGTAGAGCTCCTCAGCGAGTATTACCGACACTCCGTCATCCTTTATGGCACCTATTACCTGCTTTATCTCACCTGCGCTGACTGAGCGCTCCTCGTCAAGGTCTAACAGATAGCATGCATTCATGGAAAAATCATCAGCTACATATGCATAGGCCTCATGGAATATGATGATATTCTGTCCATTGGTAAGACTCTTTATGCTATTTATCTTTTCTTCAAGCACTGCAAGCTTTGCATCATATGCTTTTGCATTTGCATAATATTCATCAGCATGCTTTGCATCCTTTTCGGCAAGCCGGGATGCGATTGTCTGAACCATGGTGCGGTAACGCGGCACGCTCATCCATGCATGGGCATTCTCATCACCGTGGTCATGATCGTGCGCGCTATCTGATTCTGCGTCTGTTTCATGGTCATGGTCGTGGTCACTGTCCGATTCTGTGTCTGCTTCGTGATCATGGTCGTGGTCACTGTCTGCATCATCCTCAGAAAGAAGTGCCACATCCTCACAGGCCTCAACCACATCAAGCTTCGGATACGCCTTTGCCACATCAGACATAAACGACTCTATACCGCCTCCGTTTATTACAAAAACATCGGCAGTGGATAAAAGCTTCATATCCTCCGGTGTGAGCTGGAAATCGTGCAGACAACCGGTCTGTGGCTCGCTTAAGTTTTCAAGTCTCACGCCTTCCACACCATCCACTATGTTTAAAGTGGCAATGTACATAGGATAGAAGGATGTCACGACTGTAAGTATATCGTCAGCTTCGTCTGTATTTTTTGTATTGCCCGAAGAATTTGATACTCCACCGGCAGCGCCTTTCATACCTGCTGTGTGCTCATATGCCATTACCGCAAGCGTACACACTATCAATATACACAAAAACATAATGCCTACAAATTTGCATTTATTCTTCATATATTAAATATTCGCCTTTCTTTCTATAACTTTATTTCTATGACTCTATTTCGACTTTATTTCTTTTTATGATTATTAACGCTTTTTTTGCTCTTGGCCTTATCTCTGCGTTCTTTAGTCTTTTTGGCAACCGGCTTTCCTGTCTTCTTCCAGCGCTCCTTTTTGTGCGGCTGTGATGCAGCGGCTCTTTTTGCAGCTGATTTTGCCTCGCGCTTTGCTTCTTCCTCCTGTTTCATGGCAAGAAGCGTCTCCTCGTCAAACACGAGTGAATCTATGAGATTCCAGATTTCGTCCCTGCCTTCCTTTGACATGGACGAAAACGGTATAACTACCGTGCCCGGCTTCACATGAAGCACATCCTTGATAGTCTTTATGTGTGCGGCAATCTGGCTTTTTTTCAATTTATCAGATTTCGTTGCAATGATGATCGGTGCAAAGCCCTGGTTTACCATCCAGTCATACATCATGATATCATTGTCCGATGGCTCATGCCTTATATCTATTAAAAGAAACACTGCCTGAAGCTTTTTGGAGGTGTGAAGATAGTTTTCTATCATCTGTCCCCATTTAGCTTTTATCTCGATATTGGCGTTGGCATAGCCATAACCCGGCAGATCGACCAGATACATGGCGTCATTGACGTTATAAAAATTGATGGTCTGTGTCTTGCCGGGCTGTGAAGAGATCCTGGCAAGTGACTTTCTGTTCATGAGTGCGTTGATCAGTGACGACTTGCCTACATTTGACTTGCCGGCAAATGCCACTTCATTATACTCATTGTCAGGGATTGTGCTTGTAATTCCGCAAACTGTCTCTAAATTAACACTTTTAATTACCATAATCTCTTCCTCATTCTTATTTTACAAATGCTATCTTCTCCACCTGTGAAAATTTCTCCACCGGCACAATTTCCATGCCGTCTGTTATTTCCTTTGAAATCTCCTCCAGGTCCTTTTCATTATCCTTTGGGATACATACTGTTTTTATTCCGATTACTTTGGCTGCAAGCAGCTTTTCCTTGAGTCCTCCTATCGGAAGCACCCTGCCGCGCAGTGTTATCTCGCCTGTCATGGCTACATCTGCCCTGACAGGTCTGTCTGTAATGGCTGAGAGCATGGCTGTCGCCATAGTGATACCTGCAGATGGTCCGTCCTTTGGCACTGCACCCTCCGGGATATGTATATGGATATCATGCTTCGTGTAAAACTCTGCATCAATTCCATATCCTTCGCTTATTGAGCGCACATAGCTAAGTGCCGCCTGTGCCGACTCCTTCATCACGTCGCCTAGCTTACCGGTGAGCACGAGCTCACCCTTGCCCGGCAGCACATTCACCTCAACCTCGAGTGTGACACCGCCCACGCTGGTCCATGCCAGGCCTCTAACAATTCCAACCTCTGCGTGATCATTTTTCTTCTCCGGACTGTACTTCGGATTGCCCAGATATGTCTTAAGATTGGTCTTTGTAACCTTTACAGCAGCTTCGCTGTCCTTGAAGATTTCCCTGGCAGCCTTGCGGCACAGCTTGCCGATAGTCCTCTCAAGGCTTCTGACTCCGGCCTCTCTGGTGTACAGCCTGATGATATCCTTTAGGGCAGAGTCTGTTATCGTAAGCTGTTCCTTTTTAATTCCGTTTTTGCTCTTTTGCTTCTCAACCAGGTGTTCCTTTGCTATGTGAAACTTCTCATTTTCAGTGTAACTTGACACCTCGATAAGCTCCATCCTGTCAAGAAGCGGCTTTGGAATGCCTGAAACCTCATTTGCAGTTGCAATAAAAAGCACCTCCGACAAATCCACAGGCATCTCAATGTAATGATCCCTGAATCTGCAGTTCTGCTCACTGTCAAGCACCTCGAGAAGAGCGGCTGATGTGTCACCCTTGTAGTCACTTGACACCTTATCTATCTCATCCAACAGCATGAGAGGATTTGAAACGCCGGCCTGTCTTAAGCCATTTACTATACGGCCCGGCATAGCGCCGATATATGTCTTTCTGTGTCCACGGATTTCTGCCTCATCGCGCACACCACCAAGAGAAATACGCACATATTTCTTCTCCAGTGCAGACGCAATTGAACGGGCTATGCTTGTCTTTCCTGTTCCCGGAGGACCTACAAGACAAATTATAGGACTCTCTCCCTTGCTTGTCAGATTTCTGACTGCCAGAAACTCAAGTATTCTCTCCTTAACATCCTTTAATCCGTAGTGATCATCATCGAGCACCTGTGCTGCATGGTCAAGATCCTTGTTGTCCACAGACATCTTGTTCCACGGAAGCTCAAGTACAGTCTCTATATAGCCTCTCTCAACTGTGCTCTCTGATGAGCTGCTGCTCATATTTCTAAAGCGCTTTATCTCTTTTTTCGTCTTTTCCTTTACGTAGTCAGGCGCATCTAACTCAGATAGCTTTTTCTCATATTCATCAGCCTCCGAGTCAGCATTCTCGCCCAGCTCCTCACGTATCACACCAAGCTGTTCACGAAGCACATACTCCTTCTGATGCTTGTCCACACGAACCTTTACTTTTTTCTGAAGCTCATTCTTTATGGAAATAACCTCCACCTGGGAGAGAAGTAATGATACTATAACCTGATATCTGTCATTGATATCCTCTGCCTCAAGCACCTGCTGCTTAAGCTCATATGACACCGGCAGATTGTTGGTTACATAATCAATGAGCTTTTCAAGATCCTCATACTGATCTATCTGTCTGATAAGCTCCTTGCTGATTTTGCCGACGACTGCCGCATATCTGTGAAAAGCCTCTCTGACTCCGAGAAGCATGGCTTCCCTGAGATCCTCCGGCAGGCTGTCTGCATTACTATCACAATAACAGATTTCTGCCTCAAGGTACTTCTCATTACCGGTAAAGCCAAGCAATGCTGCCCGGCTTATTCCATCTACAAGTATTCTCACAACATCATTCTGTAATCTGACAACCTGCTTTATATCAGCAACAATACCCATCTGATAGAGATCTTCCTGAGTCGGGTCCTCACTGTCCACATTCCTTTGTGTGACAAGATAAATCTTTTGATCCTGCTCCATAGCCTCCTCGACAGCACGAAGGGAGCGCTCTCTGCTGATGTCGAAATGGGCAATCATCCCCGGCAGAATAGTAAGCCCTCTCAGCGCTACTGCAGGCATATTCATAATCTGTTCTTCCACTTATATCTCCTGTATTATTACACAGCCATGCATAACAAACCGCTGTGCAATTTATATTATCCGATGCTGTATCTTTTGTAAAATACCGCCATGTACTTACGATGCCGCTTTTTCCTCGATATATGCCTCAGGCACGCAATCACCATCAAGCTTTAAGTTTTCCTCAACGATATCCTTGTCTATTACACATCTGCTGATGCTCTTGTCTGACGGTATACGATACATAAGGTCAAGCATAACAGCCTCCATGATGGCACGAAGTCCTCTGGCCCCTGTCTTTCTCTCAAGTGCCTTGTCAGCGATGGCATTTACTGCATCGTCTGTGAACTCAAGCCCTACTCCGTCAAGCTCAAAAAGCTTGGTGTACTGCTTGATAAGCGAGTTCTTAGGCTCCTTAAGTATACGGATAAGTGCATCCCTGTCGAGTGCCTCGAGAGAAACGGTAATAGGTACACGTCCGATAAACTCAGGAATCAATCCAAACTTTACAAAATCCTGTGGAAGTGCATGCTTAAACGCCTCTCCTACATTGAGCTCTGTCTTTGACTTTACATCTGAATTGAAGCCTATAGATGATGTATCCATACGACTGTCGATAATTTTTTCCAGACCATCAAATGCTCCACCGCAGATAAAAAGTATATTAGTAGTATCAATAGGTATAAGCTCCTGCTGTGGATGCTTTCTGCCGCCCTGTGGCGGTACAGATGCCTCTGTGCCCTCAAGAATCTTTAAAAGAGCCTGCTGTACACCCTCGCCTGACACATCTCTGGTGATTGAGACATTCTCTGATTTCTTTGTAATTTTATCTATCTCATCTATATAAATGATCCCATGCTCTGCACGCTCGATATCATAATCTGCCGCCTGAATAAGCTTTAACAGGATATTCTCCACATCCTCACCTACGTATCCTGCCTCTGTAAGTGTTGTAGCATCAGCGATAGCAAATGGAACATTTATCACTCTGGCAAGTGTCTGCGCAAGAAGTGTCTTTCCTGAGCCTGTAGGTCCAAGCATGAGAATATTACTCTTCTGAAGCTCTACATCTGATGTATCACCTGCCAGAACTCTCTTATAGTGATTGTAAACAGCAACCGAAAGCACCTTCTTTGCCTGATCCTGTCCTATTACATAATCGTCCAGAAACGCCTTAAGCTCCTCCGGAGTAACAAGATTTATATCATCCTTAGCGCTGCTTTTGTCCTCATGGCCATCTACGCCTTCTTCCTCAAGAATCTCGGCACATATATCTATACACTCATCGCAGATAAAAGCTCCATTAGGTCCGGAAATCAAACGATTTACCTGGTCCTGTGTCTTACCGCAAAATGAGCAGCGAATCTTTCCGTCGTTTTTTCCTGCCATTATTAACTCCTTTTATTGCATGAGGGCATCCCATATGGGGTACCCTCTTAAATTCATCTAACTTCTGATTATCTGTTTGTTATTACACTGTCTATGAGACCATACTCTGCGGCTTCCTGTGCTGACATATAGTTGTCTCGCTCTGTATCAGCTGCAATTGTCTCGTATGGCTTGCCTGTATTGGCTGCTAAAATTTCGTTTAATCTCTTCTTTGTCTTTAAAATATTTTCTGCAGCAATCTGAATCTCAGTAGCCTGACCCTTTGCACCGCCAGATGGCTGATGAATCATAATCTCTGCATTTGGAAGAGCATATCTCTTGCCCTTTGCACCGCCTGCAAGAAGGAAAGCTCCCATGCTTGCTGCAAGACCGATACAGATTGTTGAAACATCACACTTGATGTACTGCATAGTATCGTAAATAGCAAGTCCTGCTGTAACCATTCCACCCGGTGAATTGATGTAAAGGTGGATATCCTTATTCGGATCCTCGGACTCAAGGAATAAAAGCTGGGCAACAACAAGGCTGGCTGTTGTCTCATTTACTTCCTCTCCAAGGAAAATGATACGATCTTTTAATAATCTGGAGTAAATGTCGTAGTTGCGCTCTCCTCTGCTGGTCTGTTCAATGACATATGGTACTAAACTCATATAAAATACCTCCTTTATAAAAGTTCAAAAGACCGGCTCAGAAAATAGGCTTCTGAGCCAGTCCATCAAATCTTGATTCAAAAATCTTATTCTTCTGTAGACTCTTCTGCATCAGCCTTTTTCTTTGCCTTTGCACGCTCTTTAACGTTGTCCATGATAAGATCTACGGCCTTTGTGATAGCAAGGTCTTTCTTCATAGACTCCTTCTCAGCATCTCCCATGTACTCTTTAAGCTTATCAGCCTCCATGCCGTATGCCTTAGCCATCTTCTCTACCTCAGCATCGATATCTGCATCAGTAACCTCGATGTTCTCCTCCTTGGCAATCTGCTCAAGTACAAGGCTGCTCTGGATACGTGTTGTAGCCTCAGGACGAACCTGATCCTTAAGCTGGTCAACTGTCATGCCTGAGAACTGTAAGTACTGCTCCATTGTAAGACCGCTCTGTGCGATTCTCTGAGCGAACTCCTCAACCATTGTCTCACACTGTGTCTCAATCATTGCCTCAGGAAGATCCATCTTTGACTTATCGATAATCTTCTGGATAGCCTCATCCTCTTTAGTCTTCTTAGCTTCTGTCTCTTTCTTCTCTGTGAGGTTCTTTTTGATTTCCTCTTTGTACTCAGCTAATGTATCAACACCTGCTGCATCCTGTGCAAACTCATCATCAAGCTCTGGAAGCTCCTTAGCCTTGATCTCGTTGATCTTAACCTTGAATGTAGCCGGCTTTCCTGCAAGGTCAGCTGCCTGATACTTCTCAGGGAATGTTACATTGACCTCAACCTCATCGCCTGTGTTCTTTCCTACTAACTGATCCTCGAATGTATCGATGAATGTGTGTGAACCGATCTCTAATGGATGATTCTCACCCTTTCCACCCTCGAAAGCTACTCCGTCAACAAATCCCTCAAAGTCGATAACTGCTGTATCTCCCTCTGCTACAGGACGATCTGTAACTGTAACTGTTCTTGCATTTTTGTTTCTCTGGTTCTCAAGCTCAGCGTCAACCTCTTCATCAGAAACTGATGTGTCGATCTTTGTAACTGTAACGCCCATGTACTTACCAAGAGTAACCTCTGGTCTTACAGCAACCTCTGCTGTGTAGATGAAAGGCTGTCCCTTCTCAATCTGAGTAACCTCAACTGTTGGGCGTGAAACAATGTCAACACCGCTCTCGTCAACCGCACCTGCGTATGTCTGCTGCATAAGAATGTTTGCTGCATCCTCGTAGAACACACCTGCTCCATACATTTTCTCAATCATAGCTCTTGGCACTTTTCCTTTACGGAATCCAGGTACGCTAATCTGTTTCTTCTGCTTCTGATATGCAGAATCCAATGCTTTCTCTAATTCCTCAGCTGCTACCTCAATAGTAAGCTTCGCCATATTATGCTCTAAATTCTCAACCTGTACACTCATGTCAATCGTTATCCTCCTTAAAAATATATATGAATGGTATGTACATCAAATGTAATGTGGGCATGCTTTTTAAACTGCTAAGCCCAGTCATTGGATGATTATAACACAACAAATCCACTATTTCCAGTGTTTTTTACATTAAATTTGCTTTTGTGTATAATTCCATAAATTGTCAGCAATACCAAAACATATTTTTGTCATTTTACGGCATAATATTTCCATACACATACAGCTTGTGTATAACGTTTTAAAAGGAGGTATTGCATTATGGCAGCATCAAGTAGTAAAAAGGCTTCTGTACCGGAGGCAAAAGAGGCTATGAGCCGTTTCAAGGAAGAGGTTGCTTCAGAGCTTGGAGTTCCTTTAAAAGAGGGCTACAACGGTGACCTTACTTCTAAGCAGGCCGGTTCAATCGGTGGCGAGATGGTCAAGCAGATGATCATGAAGCAGGAGCAGCAGATGAAATAAGCTCTGCAATAGCAGGCTTCAAATGTACGCTTCAAATGCAAGCATAAAAAGAGGCCGCGCACCATGGGGTTGGTGTGTGACCTCTTTTGTTATAATACAGGGGCTTGCCGGTCTAGTATACCAGCCCCTGTCGAATATGCTCTACTGTGGCATCGTCTGTGAAGTATCTGACAAGCTCGAGTGCAAACGCAATAGCTGTTCCCATTCCACGACTTGTAATCACATTGCCGTCCACAACTACAGGCTGCTCAAGCCACTGTGCACCGAGCAGCTTTTCCTCAAAACCCGGATGACAGGTAGCTTTTTTGCCCTCAAGTATATGATTCTCACCGAGCACGCTAGGCGCTGCACATATCGCTGCAACAAGCTTTCCCTCAGCGGCGAATCTCTTAATTGTCTTTACTACGGTCTCATCAGCACCGAGGTTTAATGTACCCGGCATGCCTCCCGGCAGTACGATTGCATCGTAGCTGTCAAAATCAGCCTGTGCCTTTGTGGTATCTGTCTTAAATGTCACCTGATGAGAGCTTGTCACCTCGGCTTTTTCCGTGATTGATATGGTTTCAATCTCCAGCTTTGCTCTTCTAACTATATCGACTACTGTAAGTCCTTCAATCTCCTCACAGCCGTCTGCCATAAAAATTCCTACTTTAATCATATTTTTCTCCTTTATTTTTCTTTGATAATACTATGATACCTTTTGACCCTTTAATCATACTATAAAAAGCTGCGGTTCGTCCTTGAATTTTTAAATACCGGTCATTATAATCATATATAAATGATATGAGGGTAAAACAAAAATATAAACCGTAACTATAAATCTACCAGTAACCTGAAAGGATATACCATGGAAATCGAAAGAAAATACTTACTTAAACAGCTTCCTTCCAATTTAGACAGCTACGCGAGCAAGAAAATCGCCCAGGGCTATCTGTGCACCTCGCCTGTTGTCAGAGTCAGACGCTCAAATGACAGCTATTATATGACCTACAAGGGAGCCGGTCTTATGGTGCGCGAGGAGTACAATCTTCCTCTCACAAAAGAAGCCTACGACCATCTTGTCCAAAAGATTGACGGTCGTCTCATCGAAAAGACACGCTATCTCATACCTCTTGACGGTGGTCTGACCGCAGAGCTTGATGTATTTGAGGGTGATCTGGCTCCTCTTACACTTGTGGAGGTTGAATTCGACTCTGTCGACGCAGCAAATGAATTCACAGCGCCTGACTGGTTTGGCGAGGATGTCACTGAATCCGGCAAATATCACAACAGCTATCTGAGCCGATTGGAAAATTCATAGTACTGCCTGGTCTTTATCGTATTCTTTAAATCATCATACCGCTTTTGCAATGGGCCCTCAGGAACTACAACATCCATAACCACCGCTATGTCATCTATAAGGCGGTCGGTTATGATATCCCTCATTGAAATAAGTATATTGTACTTCTCTTCAAAGGTATCCGCATCAAGGAACTCCAGCAAACGCGGATCCGGTGCCTGGCCTTCATCTGCATCCGGTGCCGGCTCATAACATGCCTGTGTCTGAACACTAACAGCTTCAGGTGCATTAGCTTCAATCGCATTAGTGCTCAAAGAGATACTCTTTCCCGACATATCCTCCGGCTGATCCTTAAGTGTGATCTTCTCAAATCTGTATTTCTGCTTCACATCAGGATATTTCTCATGGTCCACCTCGCTTACAAACATGTCGAGTGGTCTGGCGTATATCCCAAAATCATCATATAAAGCCTGATAAATCACAAGCTTTTCCCCTGTCTCTGAATGTGTCGCCACTGTAACTATCTGATACAGCTTATTCTTAAAGTGCCTGTAAAGCTCTCCGGGCTTTGGTGTTCTGTCCATCATTTCTGCCTCTTTCCTTATTATTTAAAAGTTGTTAATCATGTCTAAGCCTTCCCCAAGGAAATCTCTCTCAAACTCCAGATTGCCGCTGTATCCCATGGCAATCAGATCCTCAACACTGCCAAACATGCTCTGTGTCTCAGCCTCTATAATCTTTGCACCGTCTGCCGCTTTGGTATGCAGTGTCTGGCAGTTTCTTGAGTGCTCCTGAGCCATCCTCTGCTGTGCCTCGCTATGTCCGTGCATAGCCTCAAGCTCTTTTTGTGTCGTATCATCCGCAAAGCGTGCGTTATTTTTCACGGCCCTCTGCACTATATCTGGATTGCTCTGCTGCGGCTGTACTCTCTGCTGCATCTGTTGTCTCTGAGGCTGCTGTGCTCTCTGCTGCATCTGTGGCTGTGGTTTCTGCTGATATGTCTGGTTCAATGCATTCATACCCGACTGAACTGTATTCTGCATGCTGTTCCATATCTGCCGCATCTGCTTCTGCTGCGGTCTCGGTTTGTTTGGCTGCGTATTTTTGCTGCCTGCGTTCTTTGATTTTTTATTAATATAAAAAATTGCTCCTAATATAATAGCCCAAATTATAATATCCATATTCTGCTCCTTTATCAATCTGCATTTTCTATGTCAATCCCTGAATATCCTGCACATATCGCGCAGTATGTACTCTGCTGTCTGTTCCGGCTCCCATTGCTTTGCAACGCCCACAAGCAGCGGCTTAAGCTCCGACAGTATCCTTGCCGTGCGCCGGTCTGTCGTGCCCTCATACTTATCGTTTATGGCCTCAGCCTGCTTCACACATGCCTCAAGCTGCTTTAATATATCCTTCCAGAACTCCTCGTAATATATCTCATGCACTCTCTTAGTCTTTTGTGTGAAATTTAGCTCTGCAAGCTCTTTGTTGCTGTGCCCCAAATAGAAATATGACAGAGCAAACAAATCAGGCTTTTTCCTTTCAAGCCCCTCATTTGTCAGGTGTATCAGATTCTCTATCTCACTCTGTAAAATGATACCGTTGTCAAAGGATGACAGATATCTCTCCCCCTGCTTTACAACAGAGTCCAGAGTCGTGTGAAAATCCGTGTCCACCTTGCTGATTAAAAATTCATCGTCAAACATGCCGCTTTTCGCTTTGCAAGCCTTTATCAGCTCTCCAAAGTGCTTCCGGTCTGTTCCTGTGAGCTCACAATACCCGATAACTTGTTGCTCAAGCTCCTTTAAATCTGAAAGCAGGCTGCTTAAGCCTGTCTTCACGCCATAATAGCGCTTTGCAACACCGGAGGAATTCTTTTTGGTTTTGACATACAGCTTAAGCCAGCTGTTGACCACTGTCATGTCGGCACCCGCCGTATCCATCGCTGTCTTAAATTTCTTTTCCGTATCACTTAGTCCTAAAATCATCACACACCCTCAAACATCATTCTAAAACTATATAATAACAATTCTACACCATTATCATATTTTTTTAAAGAGCCTTTTTTCGCTCTGAAAAGCCCACTTTAAACGCAAAAAAAGGAAGCCATACAATAACTGTATGACTTCCTATATACTCTTCATGTTATTCGCATCGTCGTGCAAATGGCACGAGCGGCTTTGTTATGATAGCAAAATCAGATTAACGACCGAACTGCATATCGTTGTTACCTGATTTTGTTGTGAACATCTCAAGCATGTTGATTGGATCGTTGTAATCCATAAGCCATCCCTCACGGGCGAAATCAAACTGTCCGTCCTTACGGCTGTTAAGGAATACGTTCCACTCCTGCTGCTCAACCTTTAAGTTGATACCTACCTTTGAAAGATCAGCCTGAATAGCCTCACCAATCTTTACATTTGACTCTGAGTTGTTTACAAGGTATGTGAACTCGACAGTCTGGTTTACCTGGCCTGTGCTCTCATCTAATAATCCGATAGAAGCAAGAAGCTCTTTAGCCTCCTCAAAGTTCTTATCGTAATCTGTGCCGTAGTAATCTTTGTTCTTGAACTCGCCACCGTTACCATCTGTAACGCCCTCTGGGATAAATGTTGTGGCAATCTTCTGTCCGCCCTGGGCGATTGTATCGATAATGTACTGACGATCGATAAGAAGACAGATTGCTTTTCTGAATACCTTAGCCTGGTCAGCATCTAATCCAAGTTCTGAGTAGAGCTTAGAGTTAATGTTGAAGCCTACGTAGTATGTTCCAAGGTTGTCAACTGTGTAGAACTCGCTTGTCTTCTTAGCTGCCTCAATCTCGGCTGTAGGAACTGTATCGATGAAATCAAGGTCACCGTTCTGGTAAGCTGTGTAAGCTGAAACATCATCAGATGTAAGCATTACGTTCATCTCATCAACTGTTACATTGTCAGCATCCCAGTAGTTAGGATTCTTAACATATGTCATGCTTGAATCATGCTTCCACTCCTTGAGTGTGAATGCACCGTTTGTAACGAACTTGTCGCTTGCATCGTTTGCCCAGTCATCATTTCCCTCTACTGACTTCTGGTTTACAGGGAAGAAGAATGGGAATGCACATAAGTCAAGGAAGTATGGTGTAACTGCCTTAAGCTTGACTGTAAGAGTCTTTCCATCCTCAGAAGCAACTACATCATCAGCTGCAAGACCCTTTGTATCATCATATCCTGCGAATACTGCGCAAAGGTAGCTGTAATCTGCTGCTGTCTTAGGATCTGCGGCTCTCTTCCAAGACCACTCGAAATCCTTTGCAGTAAGCTCATCACCATTTGACCACTTAAGACCGTCACGCATTGTGAATGTGTATGTGAGACCATCCTCAGAAACCTCATAGCTCTCTGCACATGCAGGCTCAAGCTTGCCCTCAGCGTTGTAACGCATAAGACCCTCAAAGCTGTTTACTGCAAGACATCCGCCGTCAACAGTACTGTTTAATGCAGGATCGATATGATCAGGCTCTGATGCCATGAAGATGTTTAACTTTCCGGCATTCTTTGTGTTCTTTGCATTGTAGAAGTATTTCATACCCTCTACTGTTGAGTATACGTCTGTGACATAATCCTTGAGCATATACTGGTCATTGTAGTAGTAAAGTGGAATAACACACCATGTATCCATAAGCATATCCTCTGCCTGGTGCATCATCTCTGCACGCTTTGCAAGATCTGCTTCTGTACGGATAGAATCTACTAACTCGTCATAGCTTGTCCAGTCTACGCCTGCTGATACAGCAGTATGAGAAGTGCCGTTAGCAGATGTGTCGTTAGTAGATATTTTGCCCTCGCTCTTGCTTCCACAAGCAGTCATGCCAAGTGCCATAGCTGCAACAAGAGTAAGTGCTACTAATCTCTTTTTCATCTTTCTTCCTCCTAATTAATTAATATGAAAAATAAATTTATGTTAGAACCGGCACATGTGGCTTAAGCTATATGCCGGTAAAAACCTTATATTAGCGGTTGAAGCATGCAACCATATGTCCGTTTCCTCTGTCTGTAAGCTCCGGACGTGCTGCTGCACACTGTTCTGTCGCATATTTACAACGCGAACGGAATGGACAGCCGCTAGGCATGCGAAGAGGCGAAGGAACATCTCCCTCAAGCACGATTCGCTTGCTGTGTCTGGCAGTCTCAGGATCCGGGATCGGAACCGCTGAAAGCAACGACTGTGTGTACGGATGGATTGGATTGTCCATCAGCTCATCCGCATCTGCAAGCTCCATCATATGACCTAAGTACATAACAGCTATTCTATCAGAGATATGCTGCACTACAAGCAGATCGTGCGCTATAAACAGGTATGATAACCCTCTCTCCTTCTGCAGATCCTCAAACATGTTGACTACCTGGGCCTGAATTGAAACATCAAGTGCCGATACCGGCTCATCACATACGATAAACTTCGGATCTACTGCAAGCGCTCTTGCTATTCCGATACGCTGTCTCTGTCCACCCGAAAACTCATGTGCATAGCGTGTGGCATGGTCTGCGTTTAATCCAACTGTCTCCATGAGATCCATAATCATCTCATGGCGCTCTTTCTTGCTACTGTAAAGCTTGTGCACATCGAGAGGCTCTCCAATGATATCCTCAACCGTCATACGAGGGTTGAGTGATGAATACGGATCCTGGAATACCATCTGCATCTGCTTACGGTAAGGATGCATATCCACATCTATCTTCTTCTCACTGTCAAACAATACATTGCCGTCGAACTCAATGCGTCCCGCTGTCGGCTGGTACAGACGTAAAAGAGTACGTCCTACGGTTGTCTTTCCACAGCCCGACTCGCCAACAAGTCCAAGCGTCTCACCCGGCTTTATGGCAAATGACACATCATCGACTGCCTTTAACTCCATCTTTTTAAATCCGTCATGAACAGGGAAATACTGCTTCAAATGGTCTACCTTGAGCAGGTACTCGTTGTTATTTGTCTCATTACTCATTTGATTTTCCCTCCTCCATCATATTCTTAATATTCATCCAGCATGATGCGAGATGATCTTCTCCAACCCAGATTTCCTCCGGCTTTTCGGTGAGACATATCTTCATAGCGGCATCACAGCGAGGGCAGAATGCACAGCCCTTTGGCATGTTGAGCATATTGATTGGTGTGCCTCCGATAGGAACAAGCCTGGTTTTTGAATTGGTCTTTGTAGGGATTGAACGAAGCAGTCCCTTTGTGTACTCATGCGCCGGGCTGTAGAATATGGCACCTGCTGTTCCTCTCTCACACACACGGCCACCGTACATAACTATGATCTCATCACACATTGAAGCAATGACACCCAGATCATGTGTAACCATGATGATTGCCATACCAAGCTTTTCCTGCAGTGACTGCATAAGCTCAAGAATCTGTGCCTGGATAGTCACATCAAGAGCTGTTGTCGGCTCATCTGCGATAAGGATATCCGGCTCACAGGCTAATGCCATAGCTATCATGACACGCTGTCTCATACCACCCGAAAGCTCATGAGGGTACTGATTTACACGCTTCTCAGGCTCATTTACTCCTACAAGTGTGAGCATCTCTATAGCGCGCTCCTTTGCTTCCTTCTTTGTACGATCTGTGTGAAGAAGCACTGCCTCCTCAAGCTGGTAGCCTACCGTAAATACCGGATTAAGCGATGTCATAGGATCCTGGAAAATGATTGAACAGCATTTTCCTCTGAAATCTGCCATTTTCTTTTTGTTCAATTTGGTGATATCCTCACCCTTATATTTTACTGAGCCGCCTGTGATGGCACCATTCTCAGCAAGAATCTGCATGATTGAATATGCTGTAACCGACTTTCCTGAGCCTGACTCTCCTACGATTCCAAGAGTCTTTCCCGGCTCAAGCTTAAAGCTGACACCGTTTACAGCTGATACGTCTCCGTTATCGGTCTTGAAGGTAGTGTGCAGATCAGATACTTCAAGAACAAACTTATTATCTTCCATCTTACTCACTCCTTACTATTTCGATAATTTAGGGTCAAATGCATCTCTTAAGCCGTCACCGATAAGATTCAATGTAAGAACAATGATACAAATCGTAAGCGCCGGAAAAATAAGACGCAATGGGTAGCTCTGGAGTCCACCACGCGCTGTATTTGCCAACGAACCAAGTGAAGGCATAGGAGCCGAAACACCAAGTCCGATAAATGACAGATAACTCTCAGTAAAGATGGCTGATGGTATCTGAAGCGCTGTAGTAATAATGATTACTGACAGACAGTTCGGTAAAATGTGTTTTCTGATAGTGCGGGCTGATGATGTTCCGATACACTTTGCTGCGAGAATGTACTCATTCTGCTTAATGGTAAGAATCTGACCTCTTATAAGTCTTGCCATTCCTACCCAGTAAAGCAATCCAAACACTATGAAAAGTGCAATCATGTTGACACCGAGCTTTGAAAGCACTGTACCCTTTATTACAGGTGTTAGCACCTCATTTAATACAACTGCGAGTAAAATGATGAGCAGCATATCCGGCAATGAATAAATGATATCTACTATTCTCATCATAACCATATCTACCTTGCCACCGCAGAAGCCTGATACGGAACCGTAAATGATACCGATTATAAGCACAAGCAGTGATGCAAACACACCGACTCCCAGCGAGACACGAGCTCCGTAAACAACACGGATAAAATAGTCTCTTCCGAGCTCATCTGTGCCAAAAATGTGTGGGAACAGCTTCTCACCTGCATCAATCTGTGCCTGCTCAGCATCGCTGTACTGGAAAGGTCCTAAGTTCTGTGCACCCTTAACGATATCTGCATAGCCGTAAGGCACAATCTTTGGTGCCAGAAGAATAACCAAAATAAGTAAAACCAAAACTATAATAGAACCCATAGCCAGTGGATTTTTGCGTAGTCTCTTAAGACCATCCTTAAAGAAGGTAGTTGACTCACCCATAACCTCCTGCTGGCGTTTCTCTTCATCTGATGCCTTGGCAAAATCCTTCATATCGAACTTGCTAAGGTCAATCTGTGTGGAGAAAGGAGCTCTCTTCATATTATCTTTCATCTTTATCTCTCCTTAATCAAGCTTAATACGTGGATCAATCACTTTGTATACAATATCTGTAATGAGGTTCGCGCCTACCATGATAACAGCAAGGAAAAGCGTTGTGGCCATAATCATTGTGTAATCACGGTTTGTGATACAGCTTACGAACTTGGAACCGAGTCCTCCGATATTGAAAATACTCTCAATAACCATTGAACCTGTGAGGATACCACCAATCATAGGTCCCACATATGTGATGACCGGAATGAGCGCATTACGAAGCGCATGTACAAATATAATCTTGTACTGATGTACACCCTTGGCCTTTGCCGTACGGATGTAATCCTGTCCGAGTGCATCAAGCATTGAAGTCTTTGTAAGTCTTGTAATATATGCCATCGGTGAAAGTGACAGTGACAGCACCGGAAGTAATATCATGTTGCTTCCTGAGCTGAAGGCCTGCACCACACCAAGCTTTATACAGAAGAAATAAAGTAATAACGTAGCGATGACAAATGACGGCATCGACGTAATCAGTGTGACGAAGAATACTATAACTCGATCCGGCCACCTGTTTCGCATCAGCGCTGCTATCGAACCGAGCACCACTCCGAATACAATCGCAGTGAGCGCCGCTAAGAGTCCAAGCTTCGCTGAAATCGGGAAGCTCTCCCCGATGATATCTGAGATCGGACGGTCTGTCTTAAGACTAACACCGAAATCTCCGTGCAGCACGCCTGCCATGTAATTCTTGTACTGGACTATAAGTGGCTGATCCAGTCCGTAGCGTGCCTCAAGCTCTTTCATTACCGCCGGACTCTTTGCCTTCTCCGAATTGAATGGACCACCCGGAATTGCATTCATGGCAAAGAATGTAATAAGACTGATAATGAAGATTGTAAAAATCGCGAGAATAACTCTCTTTACAATGTACTTACCCATATTTTTCTCTCCCTCTTGGATTTGTATCGATAATGCATTATTTTTATTTTTTAAAGCATTATCACTGCACCACGTCAAAGTATTTTGTCTAATACGCTAAAAAGTGCGAATGACGTCATTGTCATTACACACTCCCTAATCTTGCTGTCTGATACAACTGTCGTTCTGACGCGAACAATTCTTTTTTATTATACACAGAAATCATACTTTGTCAATTGGATATATTTTCCTATATTATTTTCCTGTCTCTTATACACATCTCCGAGCCCACGAGACAAGAGGCAATCTCGT
>ENA-UAZD01000337-UAZD01000337.1-human-gut-metagenome-genome-assembly--contig:-NODE-337-length-20464-cov-9.311137_pt1 | contig 20464 bp, 19 predicted proteins | sample MGYA00244112_ERZ654658 | MGnify/ENA primary metagenome ERZ654658 (study PRJEB26926, sample SAMN06164608) | human gut metagenome | biome: ENVO:00009003; feature: ENVO:2100002; material: ENVO:00002003... | reverse complement strand
AGATTGCCTCTTGTCTCGTGGGCTCGGAGATGTGTATAAGAGACAGGTATATATAGAAGATTACGCATATACTTTTATCAATGGGTTGAAGCAGGATGAATACGAAGATGGTATAACAGGACTTCTTCTCGGAGAGGTGAAAAAGAATAACGAGGGTACCTACATATTTGTAAAAGGTGCGGTTGAAGTTACCAATGCAGCAGTGTTCACAGACAGAATTGCTTTTACGGAAGAGACATGGCCTATTGCAAACAGCAGGGTGCGTGAATTTTTCCCTGATATGAAGATAATCGGATGGTATCTTAATTCGACAACCATAAGCGATATGGAGATAATTAAGAAAGCACATAAGGAAAGCTTCAATGAAGAAGATAACATTTTTTTCATGATTAATCCTAAGGATAACAGTCCGAAATTATTTATGGGCAGTAAAGGTAACCTGAAGGCTCTTGATGGATATACCGTATATTATGAAAAAAATGAAGAGATGCAGAATTATATGACTGATGTCAGAAAAGATCATGCAGAATTTAGTGATGAATTTTCCGATGAATCCACAGGCAGATACAGACAAATGCTGAACGAGAAGAGAACAGCATCTAAGAGCACCAAAAGAAATTTTACAATAATATACGGATTAAGCATGTTTCTGCTTATTGTTGTGCTTATAATAGGTGTAAATAATATCAATAGTTATGACAAGATGAAAGATAAGACTGATGGTGAAACGAAGATTGCAGGAAGTGAGGATCCGACAACCAAGAAGAACACACCTGTGGAATCTGTTAATGGCGATGTGGAGACTACTCCTAAGCAGGAAGAACCTGAGACTACTACACCGGCTGAATCACAGACAACGAAACCGACGGAACCGGAGACAACAACACCTGCACCGACAGAAGCAGCAACTACGGCAGCACAGTACGATACATATACTGTTAAAGCAGGCGACAGTTTTATAAGTATATGCAAGCAGTTTTACGGAAATGAGAATATGGCAGATGTAGGTTTGATAAGGGACGCCAACAATATGGGTGAAAACGATGAACTGCTTATCGGGATGGAAATAAAGATACCTAGAAAATAACAGGAAGGAACGATACAGTTGGCAGACATAAAACAGTACCGTATGGAAAAAAATGATGGTTATGAAAGCAGGTTACAAAAGCACCGTGCGAAAGTCATGAAAACCATAATGGCTGCAATCGGAGTTATTCTTGTAATAGTTATTGTAATAATTATCATTAATAACAAGTCTACATATTCATCATATAAAGTAGAGAATAAAATACGTCGTGATGACGGCGGATATGCGGAATATGTACCGTTTGGCAACGAAATCCTTCGCTGCAGTAAAGATGGAATCGCATCACATTCCTATAGTGGGAAGACTTTATGGAACAGTACTTATGAAGTAAATGAATTTACTATGTCAATGTCGGGCAATAATCTTGCTGTTGCAGACATTGGGGGCAGCAAGATATATACGTTTAACACAAACGGCATGATTGAAAGTATTAATACAGCACTTCCTGTGCTTCAAATCAGTGTATCAAAGGCAGGATATGTGGCGGCAGTGCTTGAGGACAAGAATGTAGAATATATTAATATGTATTCCATGAAAGGAGAAAAGATTTATACCATTAAGAAAGCTATTGATATAGACGGACTTCCGGTAAGCATATCCATATCAGAGGATGGGGAAAAACTTGTAGCAGCATTTACGGGAATCAAAGACGGAAATATCAAGTCAAGCGTTGTATTTTACAATTTTAATGAAGTAGGCCAGAACGAAAATGAAAGGGTAGTGGGTGGTTTTGACTATGGCAGTACCATAGTTGGAAGAGTGGAATTTTTAAACGCCACTACAGTGGTTGCTTACGGAGAGAACAAAGTCAGCCTTTACCATATAAATGAATATCCTGAACTTATAAAAGATATTGAAGTGGATTACAATATAGATAAAGTATTTTCAGGAGAATCGTATATAGGTCTTGTTCATCGTGATAAGACAGAGGCAAAAGATATAATTGAAGTATATAACACTTCGGGAAATAAAATTTTTACCAAAACAAGCGATAAGAATTACACACATTATAAAATTGCGGACAGCAGGATAATTATGTACAATGAAAAAGAATGTGTGATATACTCTACGAATGGAAAAATTAAATTTGAGTATACATTTCAGGATGGCATAAGCAGTTTTATTCCACTTGATAAAGATAATGAATATATATATATTAATAAAGATTACATTAGAAAAATCAAACTCAGATAGTGAGGTATAAAGTGAACTGGACATTTTTAATTACATTATTAATACTGATTATCTGCACGGTTGTGGGAGCGTTTAGGGGACTGATTAAAACAGTCTACTCCCTTATCATCGTTGTTGCGGTTACGGTATTAACTACAATTTTTGCACCTAAGCTTACAACGTATCTTAAAAACAATACAACATGGGATGATGCGTTGCAGTCAAAGACAGAAAGCTTTTTAAGAGACAGAGGCATATTGTCAGATGGCAGACAGATAGACCTTGATGAGCTTCCTGTACCGGATTCAATAAAAAATAAGATATCCGGCGGAGTTGCGGATTACAGCGGCAAAACAGCGGAAATATATAATGATTTTGTTGTGGAAACGGTGTCGGGAATAATTTTTTCGGCTATAGTCTACATTGTGATGTTTGTTCTATTGCTTGCATTGGCAGGAGTAATAGGAATACTGCTTAATGTAATTGAAAAATTACCTGTTCTTAAACAGATTAATAAACTGGCAGGCGGAGCTGCAGGTCTTGTTAAAGGTTTGCTGATTGTATGGATTGCCGCAATTCTTGTGATGATATTAAGCAATACTCCGATAGGCATTAAAATTGCCGCAGATATAGACGGCAATGTATTCCTCAAATTTTTATACGATAAGAATCTTATAATGTACTTTCTCACAGGAGGAAAAAATATTTAATACAGGGGGGACTAAAGAATGACAGGAACAATTATACTTTTAACAGGTACTGCTTTTATTGGATTAGCAGTAATAGAAATGATAGTTGCACTATTTGTTTTAGAAGAGGGCATGAAGCGTAAAATTGCCATGTCGGTGTTCTTCTTAACTTTAGGTGTGGGTATCGGGCTTATTTTTGCGTCTGACAAACGTTATTTAGGGACTTCGATAAGCCTTGCTATTGCACTTGTGCTGATTTTTAACCAGTACAGAGTGTTATATGAAAAAACAAGGGGACTAAAAGGCAAAGAAAAACAGGAAGTAATCGATAAAACCGTTAAACGTGAAGGCAATTATATGGCACTTGGATGTGACAGTGTAACTAAGGAAAATGACGGATATCATTATACAATGACTCTTGCATGGCAGGAAATGGGAATGTCACCTGACAGTGATTATCGGACCGGCAGGTTTACGATGGTGTCTGATGATAAATTCCTTGAGCCCGGAAGAGTCTATATGTTTGACGAGAAAGGTCTGACACCTTTAAATATGGACAGATACTCAAGTCTTAAGGAGGGCGGAGCGGATATTACAGGCGTTGACAAAGACTGTTTTGAAAAAGCAGGACCGCTTATAGCAAAATTATTCCAGACGGCATTGCATATTTCGGATGACCAGACTTATGGGAAGTGAAGACCTAAGTAACTTGGATGTATTTTGAGGCGATAATTTTTGAAAAAACTCTTGACGTAGTAAAGTTTCTCTGATATACTACAAAAGCTGTTGAAACAGATATGGCGAGTTAGCCAAGTGGTAAGGCGTGGGTCTGCAACACCCTGATCGTCGGTTCAAATCCGTCACTCGCCTCTATATCAGAGATAATAATGACATCGATTACATTTGTGGTCGGTGTTATATTTTTATCCGGAAGCGTTTTGCCGGTTTTGAGTATAAGGCAGGTGTTAATATGGATTTTGAAGTGAACGATATTATTAAAATGAAAAAGCCCCATCCCTGTGGATGTTATGAATGGGAAGTCATGCGTGTCGGAGCCGATTTCAGGTTGAAATGTGTGGGATGCGGACATGAGATAATGATTGCAAGAAGAATAGTTGAAAAAAATACAAAATCTATTAAAAAAGTACAATAATTGGACTTGCCACGTTTTTTTTATTATGGTATCATATATCTTCGTGATATATTGATTTATATTCCTTGCTTTCTACTAAGATAGAAAGCCAATAGACCAGAAGGAGGTGCAGTACAGCATGAATAAGTATGAATTAACAGTTGTTGTTAACGCAATGACAGAGGACGATGTAAGAACAGCAGTCATCGAGAAAGTTAAGGAACTTGTTGCAAAGTGTGGTGGAACAATCACAGCTGTTGATGAAGCCGGCAAGAAGAAATTAGCTTATGAGATTCAGAAGATGAATGAAGCATTCTACTACTTCTTTAGTATTGACGCAGTAGCAGAGTTCCCTAACGCAATTGCTTCAGAACTTCGTATCATGGACAACGTTCTCAGATTCTTATGCGTTAACGTAGAAGAATAGAAGCTTAACGGCATATGCCGTAGAGGAGGCAGATTATGAACAAAGTAATCTTAATGGGACGTTTAACAAGAGATCCTAATATCAGTTATTCATCTGGTGAGAGACAGACTACAGTTGCCAGATATACATTAGCAGTAGACAGAAGACGCCGTAGTGACGGTGGAGAACAGACAGCAGATTTTATTTCCTGTGTAGCATTTGACAGAGCAGCAGAGTTTGCGGAGAAATATCTTCATCAGGGAACCAAGATAGCTGTAACAGGTCGTATACAGACCGGAAGCTACACTAATAGGGATGGACAGAAAGTTTATACAACAGATGTTGTAATTGAAGAACAGGAATTTGCAGAGAGCAAGAATAGTGCCGGTGAAGGGGGATATTCACAGGCAGCAGGCAGACCTGAACCAAGTGCTGCAGGAGATGGATTTATGAACATTCCTGACGGCGTTGAGGATGAGGGATTGCCATTTTAGAGAATTAAGGAGGTCTAGAAATGCCTAATCCAAGAGAAAACCGCGGAACAGATGCTCCAATGAAGAAGAGAATCAACCGTAGAAGAAAAAAAGTTTGTGTATTTTGTGCCGATTCAACTAACGTAATCGATTACAAAGATGCTAATAAATTAAAAAGATTTGTATCTGAAAGAGGTAAGATTCTTCCTAGAAGAATTACAGGTACATGTGCAAAACATCAGAGAGCACTTACAGTTGCAGTTAAGAGAGCAAGACAGATTGCAATCTTACCTTACACACTTGATTAATTATATCTGATTAACATAACCCCATGGTTCATATCTGAGTCATGGGGCTATTTTTATGTATGGAAAAAAAATTACCGGTGTGATATAATAAATTATCTATAGCTTTAGGAGATATGACATGGCAGGGAAAGAAAAGAGATTACGTAATCTGTTAAATTTATATCTTAGATATCCGATTATAGCAGGTATTGTATTTGCTGTTATGAATATAATGGTATATTTTATAAGTGTCAGGGCGGGAATCGTTGTTTCAATAGCGGTGCTGGCATATTTTGTATGGCTTCTTTTTATGATATTTAATAAGCATGTTGCTATATCTAAGGCACTTATGGATTTTGCCTCAGGATACGCACAGATGCAAAAGAAGTTGTTGGATGAATTTAAGGTTCCATACGGTCTTCTGGATAATCAGGGCAAAATACTCTGGCTTAATAATTCTCTTGGTGCAATTGTTGGCAAGGACAACTACCGGAAGAACATAAGTACGGTAATTCCCGAACTTTCCAAGATACAGATTGAACCGGGTAAGAATTTACAGGAATGTAATGTTGCAATTGGCAACAGAATATATAAGGTTTTTACCGAGAAAATTGACATGTCGGATTCCCCGGTTGACGTTAATATCCTTATAGCGGGAGCATCATCTGATTTGTATGCCATATATTTTATTGACGAGACTGAGATAACAGCCTGCAGAAAAGAACTGCATGATGAACGTTTTGTTGCGGCGCTTATATATATAGACAATTATGATGAGGCACTTGAAAGTATCGACGAAGTCCGCCGTTCGCTTTTAATAGCCCTTGTAGATCGTAAGATTAATAAGTATATTACTGCAGGTGAAGGCATTGTAAGAAAACTTGAAAAAGATAAATATTTCGTGGTAATGCGTTATAAATTCCTTGAAAAACTTAAAGAAGAACGTTTTGCCATTCTTGAGGAGGTTAAGTCCGTCAATATCGGAAATGATATGGCAGTTACGCTTAGTATAGGAATCGGAGCCATGAACGGATCATTCCTTAAGAACTATGAAATGGCAAGAGCAGCAATTGATCTGGCACTTGGACGAGGTGGTGACCAGACCGTTGTCAGAGATGGCAATAAGGTAACTTATTACGGCGGAAAGAGTAATTCCCTTGAGAAGAATACGAGAGTAAGAGCCCGCGTCAAGGCTCACGCACTCCGTGAACTTTTAGAGGGTACCGATAATGTAATCATTATGGGACATAAAATCAGTGACGTAGATGCCGTGGGAGCGGCAGTCGGTATATACACGGCGGCAAGGATTTTTTCAAAGAAAGCACATATTGTTCTTAATGACTTAACGACATCATTACTGCCTATAATTGATTTGTATAAGAACAGCCAGGAATACAGTCCTGATCTTTTTGTAAAGAGCGAGGAAGCACTGGCAAAGGTAGGAAGCAATACATTACTTGTTGTTGTTGATGTAAACAGGGCTAATTATACGGAATGTCCGGAATTGATTGGCAAATGCAGACAGACGGTGGTTATTGACCATCATCGTCAGGCTGATGACCAGATTGAGAATGCAACACTTTCCTATGTAGAACCATACGCATCATCCGCATGTGAAATGGTTGCGGAAATACTTCAGTATATTTGCGATAATATCAGAATTAAATCAATAGAGGCAGATACTTTGTATGCCGGAATAGTTATTGATACCAATAACTTTACCAATAAAGCAGGGGCAAGAACTTTTGAAGCGGCAGCATTTTTACGACGTAACGGTGCAGATATTGTAAGAGTAAGAAAACTTCTGCGTGGCGATATGAACGAATACAAGGCAAAAGCAGAGACGGTAAGACATGCTGAGGTGTATAAGCACTATGCACTTTCCGTATGCCCAAGTTCGGGATTACAAAGCCCTACTATTGTAGGAGCACAGGCTGCCAATGAACTTCTTAACATTACGGGAATAAAAGCATCAATTGTTTTTACATATTACAACGATACAATATACCTTAGCGCAAGGTCTATAGACGAAGTTAATGTTCAGCTTATTATGGAAAGGCTTGGCGGCGGCGGACATATGACAATCGCAGGCGCACAGCTTAAGGATATGTCATTGGAGGATGCCATAACACTTGTTAAAAAGACAATAGATACAATGGAAACGGAAGGAGCAATTTAATGAAAGTTATATTATTACAGGATGTTAAAGCACTTGGAAAAAAAGGACAGACAGTGGATGTCAGTGACGGATATGCAAGAAATTGTATTCTCCCTAAGAAACTCGGAGTGGAAGCAACATCCAAAAACCTTAATGATCTTAAATTACAGAAGGCACATGAAGAAAAGGTTGCTAAAGAGCAGCTTGAAGAAGCCAAGGCTTTTGCAGCAAAAATGGCGGACATGGAAGTAATTGTTTCTATTAAATCAGGAAAAGACGGAAGAACTTTCGGTTCAGTATCATCTAAGGAAATTGCAAATGCTTTTAAGGAACAGCATGGAATGGAAATAGATAAGAAAAAAATTGTTCTTGATGAGCCAATCAGAAGTGTGGGAACTACAATTGTAAGCGTAAAGCTTCATAAAGATGTTGTTGGAAAGCTGAATGTAAGAGTCAGAGAGGCATAGAAGTATGGATGAACCACTTTTAAAGCGTATTATGCCCCATAGTACAGTTGCCGAACAGTCCGTGATTTCATCAATGCTTATGGATAAAGATGCCATAGGAATAGCATCGGATATGCTTACTAAGGACGATTTTTATACCGGTCAGTATGGAATCATGTTTCAGGCAATAACGGAGCTGGATAAGGAAAATAAGCCGGCAGACATTGTTCAGGTGCAGGACAAATTAAAACAGATGGGCGCACCGGAGGAACTGGCAGGAATTGATTTTTTAAGGGAAATTCTTAATGTAGTGGCAACGTCCGCCAACATTAAGGGTTATGCCAAGATTGTAAAGGAAAAATCTGTCCTGCGCAATATGATTAAGGTCGCACAGAAAATAGAAAATGAATGTTATGATTGCAAGGATGAAGTGGATAACATACTTGCCGATGCCGAAAAGGATATTACCGCAGTAAAGAACAGCGGGACAAGTGAGGAGATAACACCTATAAGCGATGTTGTTATTGAAGCACTTGACAGGATGGATGCGGCATCCAAGGCAGGCGGTAAAATTACGGGAATTGCCACAGGGTTTAAACATCTTGATTACAAAACAGCAGGACTCCAGAACTCGGATTTTATTCTTGTTGCGGCAAGACCATCCATGGGTAAAACGGCATTTGTCCTTAATATTGCACAGTATGTTTCTGTTAAAAATAAGACAACAACTGCCATATTCAGTCTGGAAATGTCAAAAGTCCAGCTTGTCAACCGTCTTATCTCTATGGAATCCAAGGTTGATTCCAAAAATATAAGAACGGGAAGCATGAGCCCGGCAGAATGGAGCAGCGTATCAGAGGGTGCTTCAAGGGTAGGTATGTCCCACCTTATAATTGATGATACACCGGGAATTTCCATTGGAGCATTGCGTAACAAATGCCGTAAGTTCAAGAGAGATAATAATCTCGGTCTTATAATAATCGACTACATACAGCTTATGACAGCAGGTGGCAGAAGTGAATCAAGACAGCAGGAAGTATCGGAGATTTCAAGAGCATTGAAAGGGATTGCAAGGGAGCTTAATGTTCCGGTAATCGCATTATCCCAGTTAAGTCGTGCTGTTGAAGCAAGAGATAATAAAAGACCGATGCTTTCGGATTTGCGAGAGTCAGGTGCCATCGAGCAGGATGCGGACGTTGTTATGTTCATATACAGGGATGAGTATTATCACAAAGACAATGCTGATAACAAAGGCAAAGCCGAGATAATCATAGCCAAACAAAGAAACGGTCCTACAGGAACCATTGACCTTGCATGGATTGGAGATTTAACAAAATTTGCGGATTTGGAAGTTCAATATAATCACGAAGAAGAGTAAGTGTCATACTTGCTCTTTTTTTGTAAAAGTAAGTCGAAGAAAAAATATTTTTTTACCCATATGGGATGGTATAATTAGTGAAAAAATTAAGGGGACATATTATGAAAAGATATTTAATTTCAGAAGCTTCTGCAATCACAGGTCTGGAGGCGCATGTACTCCGGTATTGGGAAGAAGAGCTTGGCATGAAAATCCCAAGAAATGAATTGGGACATCGTTATTATACAGATACAGAAATTGAAATTTTCCAGAAAGCTAGGGAAATGAAAAATAAGGGTTATCAGCTTAAGGCAATCAAAACCGAGATTTTTGGAAAAGCGGATATAATACCTATACATATGGAGCATGAACAGGGAGAGCTTGAAAGTGAGGAACAGAATACAAGGGATGTCCGTATGGAACAGTTCAAAGCGATTATCGGCAGCATTCTCACGGAAGCCCTTAAGGAAAATAATGTGGAACTTCATGAAAAAGTGGTAAAGGAAATGGACTATCTTTTTCGCGTGAATGATGAGGCGGCAGAGGAACGCTATAAGAAGCTTGATGAAACAATACGTAGCTGCCAGCGGTCGGGCAAAGAGGCGGCAGCAGGTAAGGATACACGTTTCAAGCATAGGAAGAAAATGAAAAAACTATAAAATATAACACATAACGGATAGGACAGTCAACAGACGTAGGGCTGTCCTTTTTTATCACGCTTTTTTGCAGACTGCTCTTGAAATTATCACAATTCTATGCTATTATAATCATAAACGAACGGTCGGTATATACAAAGGAGAGAAGCAACATGAAAACAACCGAGCAACAGCACAATGAGCGCAAACGCGAAATAATGGAAAAGTGCTTTGAATGTTATGCTGAAAACGGGCTCACGGGCACCGGGATCAAAGCGCTTGCCGATGCATGCGGATGCACAAAGGCAAATCTTTATTCGTATTTTAAAAACCTCGACGAACTGATCATCGAATCAACGGCATACTGTATGGAAAAGGTCGAGGACGACTTTATGGAGATGGCACCCACCGACCCCAAGGATGTTGTCCGGTTTGTGAGGGAGGTTCCCTACTGGACGGCTAAAAAGCACGGAAAAAAATATCGGCTGATGTATCAGATCTATACTCATCCGAAGTATATCGAGCACGGCAAGAAGTTTTTTGAGGGTGTCAATGAGCGCTATACCGAGTATGCCAAGCGTCTTGAGCCGAAGATAGGTATTCCGTACACGATAATCACGCCGCTGATTTTTACATTCGTCCGCGCCTGTGTACACTATGCGATGTTCGAGGACGAATATTACCTGAAATCCCAGATGGAGATCTTAAAGCAGGGGGTTGCCCTGTTCGTGGATAAGTACAAAGCAAACCAAGCATAAGCCGGTCAGCCGCCGCTCATTTACGGCGCGGGCAGCGGTGCAAAACTCCGCCGTAATAACAATTCCGAACGGAGGAAAGAAGATGAAAACAGGGAAAAAACTACTCACAGGCTCACTTTTGGCGCTTTGCGCCGTTCTTTTGGTGCTTTGCATCGTGCTTGCCATAGGATGGAGCAAGGCGGCAAAAAACGACACTGCACTGCCGGAGGTGCGGAACAACGGCACGGCGATCCAGTGGAAATACAGCGATGAAACCGATTGGCGCGACCTTGTGGCGCTTACCGAGCTGCGGGGCGCTGCCGGAGAAAACGGCAAGGACGGAGCCAACGGTAAAGACGGCATTAATGGCAAAAGCATAGAAGTACAAAGAGCAACGGAATACATACAGTGGCGCTATGAGGGCGATGAGTGGCAGAACCTTGTGGCGATAGCCGACACCACAGGCCCCACCGGACAGAACGGTAAGGACGGAGCAAACGGAAAAACGCCGGAGTTCCGCGTGAACGAAAACACATTGCAATGGCGCTATGTCGGCGATGAAATATGGCTGAACCTCTACGACCTTACCGCATTAAAAGGTGCGGATGGCAGAGACGGCGTTGACGGTAAAGACGGCATAAACGGGCAAGACGGCAGGGACGGTGCGGACGGCACAAACGGACAAAATGGCTCTGACGGCAAAGACGGTAACACCCCGTTTATCGGCGAAAATGGCAACTGGTGGATCGGAGAAATCGACACAGCCGTAAAAGCCGCAGGGATTGACGGTGCTGACGGTGTTGACGGCGAAAAGGGTGATAAGGGCGACAAAGGTGACCCCGGCGAAAAGGGAGACAAGGGAGATAAGGGGGACAAAGGCGACAAGGGCGACCCCGGTCAGAACGGCGGAAGCTCCGGGTATTTTTACGGCACGGGGTATGTACCGTCAACCCATCTTTCAGACGGTGCAGTTCCCCTGTACTATCGGGAAATGCATAACCGCGGCGGGCTTATATCGTACAATGGAACAACACTCAGGCTGAAAAAAGGACATACCTACAATGTGTGTGTAAGCGGCATGGTTAATGCGATAACAAATGATAATAGCGGAAACTATTCCGTTCAGATGACTGACGGTTACGATGATGACTATTGCAGATATATTACACTGATAGAACAAGACGGCAGGGGATCAAATTCTCTCTGCTTCAACAGAATATATGACCTTACCGGCGCGATAAACGATGTTGAACTCAAATTTTCGCTGGAGCAAGGTGATTACAAAACCTATCTGCTTTCATTCAGCGGCTCTGTTACAATAATCGCTCTTGACTGAGCCGACATATACGAAAACGGAGGTAATGAGATATGAAAAAATTGTTACTTGGAATCACATGTATGCTTATGGTGCTGGGGCTTATCTTTTCTGCCGAATGCGGCAAACAGCCGACAAGTCCGGCATCGGATCGGCTGGAGGTGCGAAACAACGGCACCGCTATCCAGTGGAAATACAGCGATGAAACCGATTGGCACGACCTTGTGGCTCTTGACGAGCTGAGAGGTGCTGCCGGAGAAAACGGCAAGGACGGCAAGGACGGAGCCGATGGAAAAAACGGCAAGGACGGAATAAACGGTACAAAAAGCAAAGACGGCATTAACGGATTTGACGGAAAAGACGGAGCCGACGGAAAAAACGGCAAGGACGGAATTGACGGCATCAACGGTAAAGACGGAATCGACGGCAAAAGTATCGAGGTGCAAAGAGCCGGAACCCACATACAGTGGTGCTACGAGGGCGACGAGTGGCAGAATCTTGTTGCGATATCCGATATCACAGGTCCCGCCGGACAGAACGGTAAGGACGGAGCAAACGGAAAAACACCGGAATTCCGCGTAAATAAAAACACCCTGCAATGGCGTTATGTCGGCGACGAGATCTGGCTGAACCTGTACGAGCTTACAGCATTAAAAGGTGCGGATGGCAAAGACGGTATCGACGGTAAGGATGGTATAAACGGCAAAGACGGAATTGACGGTGCCAACGGTAAAGACGGCAGAGACGGCAAGGATGGTATCAACGGCAAAGACGGATCATGCGCCGGATATTTTGCCGCAAACGGCAGAGTATACAGTTGGGGAACACCGCTTCCGTTCAATGTAAAAAAAGAAAGCGGAGATTTGATCTCCTATAACTCATCAAGCAAAACAATCACACTTTCAAAAGGTCACACATACAGTATGGTGTTCAGTGGAACGGTTATGATCAGCGCTAACGGTAATTATAAGTTGTGCGGTGCATCACTCATTGACGGATATAACAGTTCTGAAATGATGCTTGAGACGCGAACCTATGTGAGTATGATAGATGACGGTCAAAGTGCAAGACTTGGTATGTCGTATAACACTATATACCGTGCCGAATCGGATATTGCTTTGACTTTTCAATATACAAATATGCTCTTCCAGAATACCGATTTTACCGACAGTCAGTACAACATAACCATAATCGCTCTTGACTGAGCCGATATACACGAAAACGGAGGTAACGCAATATGAAAAAACGAATACTCAGTATCCTACTTCTATGCTGCATGGTGCTGACGCTGCTGCCGGTGCCGGCGCCGGTGTCGGCGGCGGCAACGGGGGCAATGGATAATATCCCCGGCAGGTTTGACAAGGAGATCGACCTGGTCAATGAGAAGGGCGACATCAACATCAAGGACAGCAAGACCTACTACATTTATTCCTCTTCGAACGATCCTGAGTGGGTCTGGACCAAGAAGATCCAGATCAACGGAAAGAAGGCGGCGCCGCACATCTTCCTGGATAACGTGAATATTCAGGTGAACAAGGACGCCAAGACACCGGCCATCGAGCTGCACGGAAAGGCGTCGGCGTATCTGTACTTTATCAACCGGGACAGTAAGCTGACGGGGGCCACCGGACGGGCGGCCATTCAGAAGAACCGCAGCGAGGGGCAGCTGTGCGTGCAGGTGATGGAGGGCACCACGGTGACGTGTCAGGGTGGCTATAAAGCGGCGGGCATAGGAGGAAGCTGGGCGACCCGCAATATCGCAGAAAGTCTGTTCAACCTGGATATGTACGGTCACGGCGCAAATATGCACTTCGGCTCTCAGACGAACCCATCGCTCTGGAGCGGCACCATCATCGCCAAGGGCGGCGATGGAGGAGCCGGCATTGGCGGCGGCAGAAACGGCAGTGGCGAGAAGCTGTATTTCTACTCAGGTAAAATCGAGGCGAAGGGCGGCGAAGCGGGCTCCGGCATCGGCGGCAGCTTCAAGGGCCGCGGCCGCGATATCTACATCTACGGCGGCGATATTTCCGCCACCGGCGGCGAGGGAGGAGCCGGTATCGGCGGGGGCTGCTGGACATCGTTGCAGGACATGGATGGCGACACCGCAGCCTATAATATCAACATTTACGGCGGCAAGATCAACACCCACGGCGGATACAACGGCGCGGGCATCGGCGGCGGTCAGTTCGTCCCGGCGCGCGATATCACCATCACCGGCGGCGAGATCACGGCGCACGGTACGCACGGCGCGGCCATCGGCGGCGGACGCTGGTGTCACGGTCAGAACATCACCGTGACAGACGCGAAGCTGAAGCTGACGACAGGATACTCTCGATACATCTCGGACGAGGCGGCAGCTATGGGCTACGGCGATTGTGTATACTTGGAAAAGGTATACGATATCGACGTAGGGAAAAGATATATAGGAGATCTTGTCAGGAACCCCCTGCCCGAAGACTACAAGTCCATCAAAATAGGCTCATACCATGGAAAGCTGGTGAAGCTGAAGGTTGAGGCGCAAGCCATCAACCGCGACGACGAGTTCGCCCTCTTCTGGAATCTCTATGATATTCTGATTCCCAATGAAAACGGGCGTATCGACGTGCAGCTGCTGACGCTGCCGTACGTGAAGAACTACGGCTGGGCGATTGAAGCGATGGAGATGGAGCTGATCGACGACCCCTGCAACGGGAAGCACGACTTCGGCTGGGTAAACCGGCAGTCGTGCCACGTCTGGGCATGCCGGAATATGAAATGTCAGGCGCGTGACCCGGTGGCGGAGATGTCCAAGCAAAACGGAAAGCACATCCCCGGCGACTGGAGCAATCAGAAGCAGCTCTGCACTGTGTGCGGCCATGTGATGGGAACGGACACGAAGGCGCCGGTGCTGGAGGGTTTGAAGGACGGCGAGAGCTACACCGTCGAGGACACCCTCGATGGAAATCCCGGCGCGTACACCTTCACCGTCAGCGACCCGGCGCTGAATGGTGAAGCGTCCTCCGGCATCAAGTCGGTGACCATCAACGGCGAGCCGCAAGCCGGCCCCACCTATCGTCTCCCCGCGCCGGATGGCGGCAACAATGACGCGGGAGCGGAATATACCGTGGTTGCGACTGACAACGCGGGAAACGAGACTACGGCCACAGTCAGAACCTACAGGCGGCACCATGTGAAGGTCATCAGCCCGGACGGCAAAAAGACCTACGCCGATCTGATGCTGCCGCACAATGAATATCTGGTGCTCCAGATCAGGCTGCCGGCGGGCGTGTCGGCAACGCTGACCGATGAGGCAGACGGGACGAAAATCCCATATGACAAGGAAAAGGGAGAGTTCCGGGCAGGTCTGATCACCAAAAACCGGACGCTCGTGCTGAACTATTCGACGAAGCATCCAAAGGTCGAGCTTCGCTTGGGGACGGGTCAGTACTTCACGGGATATAACGCGGATTCGGACGAACCGTATTATCTCAAAGGCGCGTCCATGGATGAGAATTCCTATCAGATAGGCATGTGGGTCGACACGGACGCGAAGCCAGGCTATTACCTCAGCTCTCCGGAGCGCTACACGCAGGAAGAGCTGGCAGCGCTTGACGAGTCCCTCTGGAAGGAATACAAGATAGCGGAAGCCACGCCGGGATCGATCGTGCTGCCATTTATCTTAATCACAATAGACGCTGCGGCGTATGAAGAAAACGGCGGTTGGTATGTCTACGCCAAAGCCACGAACCCGACGGGAACGACCTATGTCTCTACGCCGAAGATGATCATTGACGTCGAGAACCCGAAAGCCATTGATCTTTCTACCGGAAAGGAACTGGAGAGCTATGGTAAGTATTACGGCGACCTGCGGTTCAAGGTAGAGGACTCATCGCCCGTCACGGTTCGTTGCCATACATCCCCGGGTGGGAAAGCTACGCTTCTGACGCCGGATGAAAATGGCGTTTATACGATCCCGGCAGAGTATGACAACAGCATCCAACACACGCTTATCATCGAAGACGCCTGCGGAAATGTGGCCTCCTACAGGTCGTTCAAGGTTTTCTGGAACTACCTGACCAATGTGCGGGAGAAGGACCATTGGGATGTGGCGCCCGCGCAGCCGATCCGTATTTCCAGGGAACAGAATCTGAAAGAGGAGCTCTCCAAGGTCCAAATCGGGGTTTTTGCAGCTGACACCTCCGGTTTTATACCTGTCGAGGTTTCGTGGGAGATCCCGGCGGACTATGATCCGCAGTCCCAGCGGGAGCAGACCTTCACGGTCAACGGAACGGTGATTCTGGAGGGCACCGGAGCACGCTGCAACTCGGGGCTTGATGTTATCACACGTCCGGGAGAGGAGTGGAAGAAGAACATCTCGGTGCAGGTGACCGTGGAGGGCGACCCGCAGTATAAGGTGACGGTGCAGGATTGCGAAAACGGCAGAGTCAAGGTGGTGAACGCTACGGGAACCGCCGAGGACGGCACGCCACTGTTCTTTAAGGGCGAGCTTGTCATGCTCTCCATTGCACCCGATGTGGGCTATATGCTAAGCACGCTGTCCGTCAACGGTACCCCCGTCACCGTTGCGGTTGGAGACGATACCTATACCTTCGCCCATCCGGAGGGAGATGTTACAATCACCGCAGCGTTTGAAATGCGCAATGATCATACCGTAGCATTTGACGCTAACGGCGGCTCCAATCCGGAGAATCTGCCCGAGGAGGTCACCACTGCAATGCCCGCCAAGAAGATATTGCACGGCAGCGAGTATTATCTGCCGGAGTGCGAGTTTATTGCACCCGAAGGAAAACAGTTCAAGGCATGGCATATAGACGGTACGGAGTATCCGGTGAACGCCCCTGTGACCGTCACTGCTGATATCACAGTCAAGGCTCTGTGGGAAAACGTGTGCTATACGATCACCTTCGATACTAACGGCGGCAGCGAAATCACACCCGTTACGCAGGACTACGGCACACAGATCACCGCTCCTGCCGACCCGACAAGAGAGGGTTACACCTTTATGGGTTGGGATAAGGAAATTCCCACGACCATGCCTGCGGAAAACATCACAATTACGGCGAAATGGAAAGACATCGAAAAGCCCACGGGTGAAATTAAAATCAGCGGGAACAGTTGGAAAGTGTTCCTCAACAATATCACCTTTGGTCTGTTCTTTAAGGGCGCGCAGGAGGTGACAATCACCGCAACCGACAACAGCGGCGAGATGGTAACGGTTGAATATCTGCTGTCAGATAAGGAATTGACAAAAGCTGAGCTTGACGGCATGGCCTTCACAGCGTACACCGTACCGTTTGGCATTGACCCTGATAACGAATATATTATCTACGTCAGACTGACCGATAAGGCGGGCAATACGGACTACATTTGCTCGGACGGCATCGTTCTTGACGGAACAAGCCCGATTATCACCGGCATAGAAAACGGCAGGACCTACTGCGAGGCGCAGACGGTCACCGTTGACGAGAAGCATATCGGCACCGTCACTGTAAACGGAACGGAGGTCACGCTTGATGAAAACGGCAGCTTTGTCCTCTCTCCGGCAGACGGCGGGCAGAAAATCGTTGTCACCGACAATGCGGGCAACACCGCCGAGATGACCGTAACGGTCAACGACGGGCATACCTTCGGTGACTGGACATCAAACGGCGATGGCACACACACCCGCCAATGCACGGCAGACAGCTGTACGGAAGGCGTCGAAACGGATAATTGTACCGATGAGGATAAAAATCACAAATGTGATATCTGTGGAAAGATAATCTCCAACCACACCGACTTAAAGCATTTCCCGGCAAAGGCGGCCACCGAGGATTCCGAGGGCAATATCGAGTATTGGTACTGCAGCGGCTGCGGAAAGTATTACAGTGACAAAGACGGCACCAAGGAAATCGCCAAGGCCGACACTGTAACGGCGAAACTGCCGAAGTATCCTCAGACCGGCGACAACAGCAACCTCATGCTGTGGATCGCACTGATGCTTGCCAGCGGAGGAGCTGTTATCGGCACAACGGTTGTCAGCAAAAAGAAAAAGTACAACAGCTAACAAAGTAGTATAACTCACACAGCGGCTATCGGAAACGGTAGCCGCTTTTTTTGAAAAGTGCCGGACTTGCGGCACAGACAAAAGCGGATATAATACCTATACATATGGAGCATGAACAGGGTGAGCTTGAAAGTGAGGAACAGAATACAAGGAATGTCCGTATGGAACAGTTCAAAGCGATTATCGGCAGCAGGTAAGGATACACGTTTCAAGCATAGGAAGAAAATGAAAAAACTGACTTGAAAAGTGGACATTCGTTAAGATATATGATAGCATAAAAATATCAGTAGTTTATCATGAAAAAAGGAGAGGTGATATTGGGTAAACAATTAATAGTAATTGTTTTGAACGTGGTGATGGCGGTTATACCACGTTGTGTTTCAGTAAGGGCAGATGACTCCGGATACGTGAGTGGCATAAGGTGGACTAGTAAAAGGTACACTCAGGTCTATGCCGGTAATAATCTTAATGAGTATTAATGAATTTACATATTTGATTACTAAATGTTTTTACTCAACGGTTGAAAAGGCAGCACATCGATTAACATAGCATATGTGACAATATAGATATACAGGGAGGACAAAGATATGAAAAAAACATGGATAATTATTCTGTCGACTATTCTTGCAATAGTCGTGGTGCTTCAGATAGCGGTAATGGTATTTCTCAATTCCACAGGGATACATATAATTTCTAAATACGCAAGGTTTAATACAGGAGGAAAGGGATATGTATACAATACAGTTACCAAGGAATGGGAAAGAGAAAATATCAGTTGGTATATTGACCTGTTAGTTCGCAATAAGAAAGCAGACGGAGTATTAAGCGTAGAGGATTACGGAAAATTAACGGGAAACAGGCCTGTTATATCGGTTGATATGTCAAAAGATTTCTGTAAAATCTTTTTTTATGCTACTGTAACGAAATACAATGAAAACGGTGGAATAGAAGATTTAAGTACTATTGTTCTATACCGATTCATATACAACAGGGAAACAGGGCAGATTATTATCGAAATCTGGGATGAAGATGCAGGCACTAAATATCTGGTTGATGCAGATACTAAAGAAGATGCAGAGATAATTTTCAATTCATATATGAAAAAATTGTCAGACCAGACAAATGGTGAATAAATACATAATTACAAAATGGACTTCAATTAAATTTGAAGTCCATTTTTAGTTTGCGCGCCATGGGCACGTTCTAACGGGTGAAAGTCTCGAACACGCCCGGATAGTGGGAAGTTTATAGCTGAACAGCAAGGGTGTCTATCGCGAGGTGGAATCTGAAGGAAGCTATAAGCAAATCTCTGGTCCGACGGACAGAAATCACATATAAGGCTAGGCTACGAGAGATAAGTTGGCTAAAAGCAACAAAGTCTAATAACTATCACATTTGTAGCAGGTAAAGTTAAGAATAACAATATATGATTTGGCTACTAAGAAGTGGGAAGAGGAACATGTTGTAATTGGGATATCGATTTATTGGTGCGTGGAAGCAAGAAAGCGGACGGCGGAACTTGGAATCTCTACCTATTTTGCCGATTTGCGCTGTTTGGGTAGAGATTCCCAACAAACAGCCCCGGAAATCTCTACCCTTTTCCGAGTTTTACCGCCATTTGGGTAGAGAATTCCAATAAGCTGGACCGGGAATCTCTACCATATTTTGCCGATTTGCGCTGTTTGGGTAGAGATTCTCAATAAGCTGGGCCTAGGAATCTCTACCATTTTCCGAGTTTCCCGCCATTTGGGTAGAGAATTCCAATAAGCTGGCCTGGGAATCTCTACCCTTTTCCGAGTTTTGCACCGTTCGGGCAGAGAATTCCAATAAGCTGGCCCGGGATTCTCTACCTTGTTTACGCATAAGTATATGCAATAATAAATAGCATAAGGATATTGAAAGAGGAGACACATATGAAAAAAATATTATTTGCAGTTCTGGCAATGGTGCCGGTATTGTGCGGTTGTTCGATGAAAAAAGCATACAAAAAGGCAGCCTCCCCGGATATGGATATCACAGAAGATGACACAACAGGTAATCCTGCAAAAGAACCGGAAATTCCGAGAAATAGAGTCAGCTGGACTGTACTTATGTATGTATGTGGCTCCGACCTTGAATTCAGAAGACAGATATGCCAAATGGAGTAAAAATGCTTCTATGCTGCAACTGTTGGCATACATATACAAAGATAACTGGACGCATCCGGAGAACACTATTGAATGATAAAATAATAATGGCTCGTGCATTGCACGAGCCATTACGCATTATTCTTATTAGTTAGCTGAAATAGCGCCTACAGGACAAGCAGATTCGCAAGCTCCGCATGAGAGACATGTATCTGCATCTATTTCATAATGTGAATCACCAAGAGAGATAGCTCCTGCTGGACATCCTCCGGCACATGAACCACAACTTACACAAGAATCTGAAATAACGTATGCCATAATAGTTACCTCCTATGTATATTACAGTGCTGTCTCTTATACACATCTCCGAGCCCACGAGACAAGAGGCAATCTCGTA
>ENA-UAZD01000325-UAZD01000325.1-human-gut-metagenome-genome-assembly--contig:-NODE-325-length-21040-cov-6.455706_pt1 | contig 21040 bp, 19 predicted proteins | sample MGYA00244112_ERZ654658 | MGnify/ENA primary metagenome ERZ654658 (study PRJEB26926, sample SAMN06164608) | human gut metagenome | biome: ENVO:00009003; feature: ENVO:2100002; material: ENVO:00002003... | reverse complement strand
GTAATTTTTTGAATATAGATGTAATTTTTATGCTTTTATCCCTTTGAATGTATAATTTACGGCACTTTGCAGATAATTGTAGCAAAACATCTGCGAAAGGAACGTAAGCGAGATGGCAAAACGTCTTTCAAGAAATACTTTTATAATGGACAAGCCCCCCACTATCCGCAGCTATGCGGCTGTTGTAGGCAAAAAGGAGGGCAACGGCCCTCTGGGCAGGCATTTCGACCAGGTATATCAGGACCCATACTTTGGGCAGGACACATGGGAAAAGGCGGAAAGCGAGCTTTTGCGCCTTACGGTGATGAAAGCGCTGGAAAAGGGAAAGCTCCGCTGCGAGGACATAAACTATATGTTCGCAGGCGACCTTATAAATCAGTGCACCTCCACATCATACGCCCTTAGAGAGCTTGAAATACCTCTCCTTTGCGTTTACGGAGCCTGCTCAACCATGTCCGAGAGCCTGCTCATGGCTTCGCTTATGACGGACAGTGATATCGGCGGAAATGTGGTGGCAGTCACATCTTCCCACTTTTGTTCGGCTGAAAGGCAGTTCCGCTTCCCATTATCATACGGCGGCGTGAGAACTCCCACAGCTCAGTGGACCTGCACCGCCTCGGGAGCAGTTGTGGTATCTCCCCACAGCGAGAATGGCCCTTATGTAAAGGCGGCGACTATCGGCAAGATAGTGGATATGGGCGTTACCGACGCTAACAACATGGGTGCGGCAATGGCTCCTGCGGCGGCATATGTAATCAAGACACATCTGGAGGACAGAGGACTTGCCCCCGATGACTTTGACCTGATAATCACAGGCGATCTTGGACGTGTGGGCGGCACATTGCTTATAGAGCTGCTGGCAAAAGAGGGAATAAACATATCCTCCGGGTACAAGGACTGCGGCACTATGATATTCGACTACGAAACCCAGGACGTTCATGCAGGCGGCTCGGGCTGCGGCTGCAGTGCCTCGGTGCTGTGCGGATATTTCCTTGACAAGGTAAAAAGCGGCGAGCTGAAAAATATCCTTTTCTGCGCCACGGGAGCGCTTATGTCCCCCACGCTGTCACAGCAGGGGGAAAGCATTCCGGGAATATCCCATGCAGTCCACATCTCATATGAAGGGTGAAAAATTATGTTTACAGATTATTTATGGGCATTTATCGTAGGCGGTGCGCTGTGCGCCGTGGGACAGGTGCTTATCGACTATACAAAGCTTACCCCCGCACGTATCCTTGTGCTTTATGTTGTGGCGGGAGTGGTGCTGGGAGCGTTTAAGATATACCGCCCTCTCATCGACTTTGCGGGAGCGGGAGCGGCAGTTCCCCTTACAGGCTTCGGCAACGCTCTTGCGGAGGGCGTGCGTGAGGCTGTTGACACAAAGGGACTTCTGGGAGCTGTCACAGGCGGACTTTCCGCTGCCTCCGCAGGCATAACCGCCGCCATGGTGTTCGGTCTTATAATGGGTGTGTGCTGCAAGTCAAAGGAGAAATAACGCCATAATATATGATAAAAGGAAACGAACTGAGCACTCAGTTCGTTTCCTTTTGCTTTAATGTTGTTTTAATACGAAATATAAGTAAAAAAATCTTCCAAACCCCTTGCAAAAAATCGGAAAATAGTATAAAATATATATGATAGCTTTAATAAGCTGCCGAGGCATATGAAACAGCCTCGGATATTTATCTATGAAAGGATGTCATACCAATGGCAGAATTAAACAAAGTCACTGTTGACGACATTAACGTTAAGGGCAAAAAGGTTCTCGTAAGATGCGACTTCAACGTTCCCCTCAAGGACGGCGTTATCACTAACGACAACCGTATCCAGGCTGCCCTCCCCACTATCAAGAAGCTTATCTCCGACGGCGGAAAGGTCGTTCTCTGTTCTCATCTCGGCAAGCCCAAGAACGGTCCCGAGGCTAAGTTCTCCCTTGCTCCCGTAGCAAAGAGACTTGAAGAAGTTCTCCCCGGCACAAAGGTTACATTTGCTGCTGATGACACTGTTGTAGGCGACAACGCTAAGAAGGCTGTTGCCGAAATGGCTGACGGCGACGTTGTTCTCCTCGAGAACACCAGATTCAGAGGCGCTGACGAGACCAAGAACGGCGAAGGCTTCTCCAAGGAGCTTGCTGATCTGGTTGACGGTCAGGTATTCGTAATGGACGCTTTCGGCTCCGCTCACCGTGCACACGCTTCCACTGAGGGCGTTACAAAGTTCGTTAAGGAGACTGCAGTTGGTTACCTCATGCAGAAGGAGATCAAGTATCTCGGCAATGCGGTTGAGAACCCTGTCAGACCTTTCGTTGCTATCCTCGGCGGTGCTAAGGTAGCTGACAAGCTGAACGTTATCTCCAACCTCCTCGAAAAGTGCGATACACTTATCATCGGCGGCGGTATGGCTTACACCTTCCTCAAGGCTAAGGGCTACGAGGTAGGTACTTCTCTCGTTGACAACGAGAAGATCGACTACTGCAAGGAAATGATGGCTAAGGCTGACAAGCTCGGCAAGAAGCTTCTTCTTCCCGTTGACGCTGTTATCGCAGCTTCCTTTCCTGATCCTATCGATGCTGAGATCGCTGTTGAGGCTGTTGACGCTGACAAGATCCCCGCTGACAAGATGGGCCTCGATATCGGACCCAAGACCCAGGCTCTCTTCGCTGACGCTGTAAAGAGCGCAAAGACTGTTGTTTGGAATGGTCCTATGGGCGTATTTGAGAACCCCGTTCTTGCAAAGGGTACCATTGCAGTAGCTAAGGCTCTTGCAGAAACAGACGCTACCACTATCATCGGCGGCGGCGATTCCGCAGCAGCAGTTATGCAGCTCGGCTTTGCAGATAAGATGTCTCACATTTCCACTGGCGGCGGCGCTTCCCTCGAGTACCTTGAAGGTAAGGTTCTTCCCGGCGTTGCAGCTATTGCTGAAAAGTAAGATCACTTTATTTCGGGACGGAGCGGCGTGCTTCGTCCCGATTTTTATTTATATGGGCAATGCTCTATGCGGATAAGTCCGCTGACAATAATACCGATGCCGTTAAAATGTAATTGGCAAAAGCAGAGGAGAGATAATATGATACTTAAAAATCAGAAAGTGGATATATGCCGTGACTGTGATTTTTCATATTCCAACATAGCAAATACGGATTTCACAGGTGTTTCCGCTGCCGACTGCGACCTTTCGGAGGTGACTGTCAGCGGCTGCAATATGATATCCGCCCAGTTCGACAACGTTATGATGTCCGACACATCTGTGGTCAACGCAAATATGTCAGGCTCGGCATTCACCGACGTTTCCATGAGCAAGTTCCGCATGACCAACGGCGATATGACCGATGCAAGAATGGAAAGCACCGATGTCTCAAAGGCAAGCTTTGTGGGCTGCGACCTTTCGGACGTTACCTTTGAAAACTGCAACCTTACGGGTCTGAACATAAATTCATGTCAGGTGTCGGGTGTGACCATTGACGGCATTCCCCTCAGCGAGCTGTTGGAAAAATATTATAAGTAAGTCTGATTTTGAAAAGCGGCAGAAAATGCCGCTTTTTTGTTGACAAGTCTCCGATGATGTGGTAAAATAAAATCAGATAATTTTGTATAGGAGACTGTTATTATGCAGTATCCTTATTCTAAATATGGGTTTCTTTTAACGGAAGCCCAAATATAAAGGAGAAAATATCATGAACAAGAATCTCAGAAAGGCAGTTATTGCCGGAAACTGGAAAATGAACAAGACCCGTCCCGAGGCTAAGGCTCTTCTCGAAGCTATCAAGCCCCTGGTTGCAAACGCTGAGGGCAAGGTAGAAGTTATCGCCTGCGTACCTTTCACCAACCTTGAGACCGCTGTTAACACCACAGCAGGCTCCAACGTTAAGGTAGGCGCTGAGAACGTTCACTTTGAAAAGAGCGGCGCTTTCACCGGCGAGATCTCCGCTGATATGCTCACTGAGCTTGGCGTTGAGTACGTTGTAATCGGTCACTCCGAGAGACGTCAGTACTTCGGCGAGACTGATGAGACCGTTAACAAGAGAACAAAGGCTGCCCTTGCAGCAGGCCTCAAGCCTATCGTTTGCGTAGGTGAGCTTCTTGCAGAGCGTGAGGCTGATATCACCGAGGAAGTTATCTCCCGCCAGATCAAGCTTGACTTTGCAGGCGTTTCCGCTGACGATATCAAGAAGACTATCATCGCTTACGAGCCTGTCTGGGCTATCGGTACAGGCAAGACTGCTACCGCTGACCAGGCTGAGGAAGTTTGCGGCTTTATCCGTGGCGTTCTCGCTAAGCTTTACGACGCAGCTACTGCTGACGCTGTTACGATCCAGTACGGCGGCTCCATGAACGCAAAGAACTGCGCAGAGCTTCTTTCCAAGCCCAATGTTGACGGCGGCCTTATCGGCGGCGCTTCCCTCAAGGCTGAGGACTTCAACACCATCGTACAGGCAGCTGTAAACGGCTGATCATAACAAGCAAGATCAAGACGCCTGCGGTCTTTACCGCAGCGCCTTGTTTTTTTCAACTGTAGTTTCTGAAAGGATTTGAAAATTATGAGCAAAAGACCTGTAGCTCTCATCATCATGGACGGTTACGGAATCAACCCCAGCGATTACGGCAACGCTATCGCTGCGGCAAAGAAGCCCAACCTGGATAAATATTTCGCAGAGTGCCCCCACACTATCATCGGCGCATCGGGACTTGACGTAGGTCTCCCCGACGGTCAGATGGGCAACTCCGAGGTAGGTCATACAAACATCGGCGCAGGCAGGATCGTTTACCAGATGCTGGTAAAGATCTCCAAGGACATCAAGGACGGCGAGTTCTTCAAGAACAAGGCACTTGTGACCGCTATGGAAAACTGCAAGGCAAAGGGAAGCGCTCTTCATCTCATGGGTCTGCTTTCTCCCGGCGGCGTTCACAGCCACATGGAGCATATGTACGGCCTGCTTGAAATGGCAAAGCAGCACGGCGTTGACAAGGTATATGTTCACGCATTCCTGGACGGAAGAGACGTTCCCCCCTCCTCCGCAGCTGAATTTATGGAAGAGGCTGTTGCCGAGATGAAGAAGATCGGCAAGGGCAAGGTAGCCACTGTCTCAGGCAGATATTACGCTATGGACCGTGATAACGCTTGGGACAGAGTTGAAAAGGCATACGATGCTCTTGTTATGGGCGAGGGCGTTCAGGAGACCGACCCTGTTCAGGCTATAAAGAACTCCTACGCAAACGGCGTTACCGATGAGTTCATGCTCCCCACCGTTATCGACAAGGACGGCATGATAAAGGAAAACGACAGCGTTGTATTCTTCAACTTCCGCCCCGACAGAGCACGTCAGATAACCAGAGCTTTCGTTGACCCCGAGTTCAAGGGCTTCGAGAGAAAGAAGGGCTACTTCCCCGTAACATTCGTCTGCATGGCTCAGTACGATGCTACAATGCCCAACGTTCTCGTTGCATATCCTCCCGAGCAGCTCACCATGACCTTCGGCGAGTATATGGCAAAGTGCGGCAAGACTCAGCTGAGAATTGCCGAGACCCAGAAGTATGCACACGTTACTTTCTTCTTCAACGGCGGCGAGGAAAAGCAGTTCGAGGGTGAGGACAGAATACTTGTCAAGTCTCCCGACGTTCCTACCTTTGACCTGAAGCCCGAGATGAGCGCATACGAGGTAACCGACAAGGTAGTTGAGGCTATCGAGTCCGATAAGTACGATACCATTATCCTTAACTACGCTAACTGCGATATGGTCGGTCATACCGGTATTTTCGACGCAGCAAAGGCAGCTGTTGAGGCTGTTGATACCTGCGTAGGCAGAATGGTAGATGCTATCCTTGCAAAGGGCGGCGTTGCACTTATCAGCGCAGACCACGGTAATGCAGATAAGATGCTTGAAGCTGATGGCTCACCCTTTACCGCTCACACCACAAATCCTGTTCCCCTTATCGTTGTAGGCTATGACTGCAAGCTTAAGGAGGGCGGCGTTCTTGCTGACCTGTGCCCCACAATGCTTGAGATCATGGAGCTTCCTCAGCCCAAGGAAATGACAGGAAAGTCTCTTATCGAAAAGTAATTTTGGTTATAATAAGTATCGGCTCCCGTTATCTGCGGGAGCCGATATTTTATACTAAGCACCAATTAAAAACTATACAAAAAATCGAGCATAATCTTGCGTATATGGATTATGCGATGATTTTTTGTCTATAGAACGATCAAAGATTAGTATAAAAAAGCTCCCACTAACGGGAGCTTTTTTCGTTTTATGGCTTCATAAACCTTTCAATAACATTAGCCACGCCGTCATTTTCGTTTGACAGCGTGATAAAATCAGCCGCTTCCTTTGCAGCGTCACAGGCGTTTTCCATAGCCACGCCCAAACCTGCATATTTTATCATGGAAACGTCGTTGTAGCCGTCACCACAGGCAATGGTCTTCTCACGCTTTATGCCAAGCTTTTTGATAAGCTCGCCGATGGAAACCGCCTTGTCGGTGTGATAGGGCATTATTTCAAGGAAAAACGGTTCCGAGCGGAAAACGTCCGCCTTGCCTGCAAGATGTTCTCTCAGCTGAGGTTCCAGCTCTGCCATTCTGTCACCCTTGCCTGCGATGATGCACTTAGGCACGCTGAAATCCACGTATTCGCCGATGTTGTCCACCTTTTTTACGGGCAGACCGTTTATCCGTGATTCAATCTGAATAAACTCGTTGTCAGGATTTTCGCAGATGATAGTGTCACCCTCGTAGGTCATCACATCTGCGCCGTTGCGGCGTGCAAACTCGGCAACTATCCCGAAAACATCACTGCCAAGACTCTTTTGCACCAGCAGCTCGCCCGTCTTGAAGTTGCGCACCCTGCCGCCATTGTAGGACAGAGTAAATCCGCCGAATTTGTCAAGCCCTATTTCACGGGCAATGCCTTCAACGCCCCTGTCGGGTCTGCCGGAGGCTATTGCCGCCAGGTATCCTTTTTCCTGCGCTTCAAAAAGCGCCTTTTTTGTGGCGGGCGTGACCTTCTTTTCAGCATTGGTCAGCGTTCCGTCAATGTCAAGAAATATAATTTTGTAGCTCATATGCACTTCTCCCGATAAAATCTTTCCTGTAACAATATATCATATTTCATCGGGCAATAAAAGTATTTCTCTTTGACCGTTTTGTTAATATAACTTACCTGCCCAGCTTTTCATAGGGGATAAAGGGGGCAGGGGAGTCGGAGTGTTCGCCGATGAGCTTTTCCATCCAGATCATGTCATACCAGCTGTCAAACTTCCTGCCGCAGGAAATAAAGCGGCCTATCAGGCGGTAGCCCATGTGCTCGTGAAATTTCATGCTGTCGTTGGTGAGATGAGCGTCCTCATGCTCTGTGTATGCGATGCAGGCGTAGGCATTCAGCACGTTCTGCTTTTTGAGCATATCCTCAAGCGTTGTGTAAAGCAGCTTTCCGCAGCCCGAGCGGCGCATATCCTTTTTGATATATACCGTCAGCTCGGCGCAGCGGTTGTATGCCTCACGGGGGTGAAAAGCAGAGGCATAGGCATATCCCACGATATGACCGTCCTTTATGGCGGCGATGTAGGGGTAATTTTTCAGGGTGTGTTCTATCCTGCTGCGAAAATCCTCCGCAGTGGGAATATCTATTTCAAAGGAAATGGCAGTCTCGGCAACGTAGGGGGCGTATATTTCAAGCAGCTCCTCCGCATCGTCGGGAGTTACGTTTCTGATAGTTATATCGCTCATTTGAAGCAGTCCTTTCATAATATCATACAAATATTATAGGATTTGAAAATGAACAAATCAAGTATATCAGCCGCAGTCATAATTATAGACCACTTCCGAGAAGTCGCAAGCCCTGAGCTTTTCTGCGGGAATGAGGAACACGCCTGTGCCCACATCTCCCCATATGATGTCAAAGTCATGACCGCCCCATGAGGTGATCTCTTCACCCTGCAGGCTGCCAAGCTCGAAAAGAACACGGTCAAAGCCTTCCAGAGACGGGCAGTCCTCCCGTGGGTCGGACTGGGTAAAACGGGGATATCCGCCGATGAATGCCACGCTTTCGGGGCAGCGGTCATAAAGGGTGTCATAGCCGTCTATATTCCAGTAATTTGATACTTCCTGACCCATTATCTCACTATAGCTGCTGACAAGAGCATTGCCGAAGCGATAGTCGTCGGGAGTGGCAGGGCATTTGTCAGGCTCTTCGGCACATAGGATAAATTCCTTTTTCAGCGGAAAATCGTACTCATCGCTGCTGAAGCTGTCGCAGGGGATATCGTCATCTGAAATGAGCAGAGATGTGTCGGTTATGATGTCCTTGTGATATATTACCCTGAAGCCGTTCTGATCGGTCTGTTCATCTGCGGAGTTGAAGTCAAAGCCATACAGGCAGTCATTTTCACAGGCGAGGAATATCTGCAAAATTCCCTGACGGGGGAAATCCTCAATGTGAGGAAGTTTTTCAAAATTCAGCTGCACCAGCAGGCGCAGAGGCTTGTCCTTGTAGCTGCCATCAGTTCCTCTGGGGTATTCCATGGACTTTGGAAAATAAGGCGTTCCGCCCAGCTTGCTGTCGAAGATGCCGCCTTTTCCTGCCACAGGTCTGAGCCTGAGTATTGGCAGAGGTGGAACAAGGCTGTCGGCTTTTTTGATAACATCGTTAATATCAGGCATATGATAGCTCCTTTGGTCAGTAAATTGTTATTATTATTATATCATGGGTATAGGGGAGTGTCAAACAGCCCTTTCTTTCCCCGCCGCCCTTTTCCTGTACTCGCAGGGCGTAAGTCCCGTGTGCTTTTTGAACACACGCATAAAGCAGATGTCAGTGTCATAGCCGCATATCTGGGATATCTCTTTCACGGGCAGGGCAGTGGTGGCAAGGTAATACTGCCCCGACTGTACCCTTGCAGAAATGATATCCTCGTAGCAGCTGACCCCGAACTGCTTTTTGTACACCGTCTGAAAATAGGACGGGCTGAGATTTATCCTGTCCGCCAGCTGCCTGACGGAGCCAAATCCCCCCGCATTGCTGTAAATATCCGCTCTCAGCTGCCGCAGCTGCTCACTGTAGGTGTGTTCGCCGTCACTGCTTTCGCCTCCGCCCTCGGATATTTTCATAAGTATCATTCGTATGAGCATATCGGCATACTGCCGACGATGTTCCGAGGGGGACATATTCTCACGGCAGAGTATGGTCAGCAGCTCTTCCACGGCGGAGATGTTCACCGAGGTTATGAGCCTGTCCGTCTCCACGGTGTCGAGAATATTGTCATCATCGGTCACGTTGAAGTGAATGAAATGGTTGGCGTAGTTGCCGCAGATGGTCTTATAATACTGGGGCGTGTCCTTTTTGTAGATGATAAGGCTGTCGGGTGGGACGATGATCTCATTGCCGTCAATGATGAGCAGGGCGGAGGTCTTGAAGATAACAAGCAGATTGTCCCCTGAGCCGTCAGGCCGCCATATGCAGAAATCCCCCGTATGTCTCGTGTCCTTTCCTATGGCGTTGAGACTTATCATATCATCACCTCATAAAGTATTATTTGTTAGTTTAAAAATATTATATGTCATTGAAAAGCAGCTGTCAATAGGCTATAGTATAAATAGCGTAAATATAATATGTTACCGTTAGGAACGCTAAAAACGTCAGGAGGAAGCGATAAATGAAGAAAATATCAATGCTGATCAACGCAAAGGACAAAAAGGGACACATCAATCCCGAGGTATACGGCCATTTTTCCGAGCATCTGGGAAGATGTATCTATAACGGCATTTATGTGGGCGAGAACTCGTCTATCCCCAACATAAACGGCGTGCGCAGGGACGTTATCGAGGCTTTCAAGCAGATAAAAATGCCTGTTCTCCGCTGGCCCGGCGGCTGCTTTGCGGACGAATATCACTGGAAGGACGGCATCGGCGAAAAAAGTGCCCGCAAAAAAATGATAAACACCAACTGGGGCGGCGTTACCGAGGACAATTCCTTCGGCACTCACGAATTTTTCAATATGTGCGAGGAGATAGGCTGTGAGCCTTATCTTGCGGGCAATCTTGGCAGCGGAACTATCAGCGAGCTTGCCGAATGGATAGAGTACATCACCTTTGACGGCGTTTCCCCAATGGCAGATCTGCGCCGAAAGAACGGCAGGGAAAAGCCCTGGAAGCTGAAATATCTTGGCATCGGCAACGAGAACTGGGGCTGCGGCGGAAGTATGCGCCCCGAATATTACGTTGACGAATACCGCCGTTATCAGAGCTTCTGCAAGGATTTTTCGGGCAATAAGCTGTTCAAGATCGCCTGCGGCCCCAACTCCAACGACTACGGCTGGACAGAGACTATTATGAAAAATCTCGGCAAATGGAACACCCGTGGCATATCGCTCCATTACTACACCCTTCCCACAGGCGACTGGGGACACAAGGGCGATGCGGTGGATTTTACAACGGACGAATACTACGCAACCATTTCCAAGACCCTTTACATGGAGGAGCTTGTGACCCGCCACGGCGAGATAATGAACCGCTACGACCCCGAACATGAGATCGGGCTGATAGTTGACGAGTGGGGCTGCTGGTATGACGTTGAAAAGGGTACAAATCCCGGCTTCTTATATCAGCAGAACACCATGCGTGACGCTATCGTGGCAGCCTGCAACCTGAATATCTTCAATCGCCACAGCGACAGGGTGATAATGGCAAACCTTGCTCAGGCAGTTAATGTGCTTCAGGCGCTTCTGCTTACCGAGGGCGAGAAGCTGGTAAAAACTCCCACATATCATGTGTTCGATATGTTCAAGGAGCATCAGGACGGCGAAAATGTTTACTGCTTCTGCGAAAATGTAATGACAGGGGAGATACCCATGATGTCCGTTTCCGCCTCTGTAAAGGACGGCGTGATGACCGTTACCGCTGCCAACTGCTCACTGGAAGAGTCTGCTGAGCTTGACTGCGATATCAGTGGATTTGAGTGCAGCAGCGTAAGCGCCCGTATCCTTACCGATGAGGTACACAGCTTCAACAGCTTTGATGCACCCGAAAAGGTAGCTCCCGAGGCTCTGAGCGCTTCCGTCTCCAATGGAAAGCTGTCGGCAGTGCTTCCCGCATGCTCCGTTGCGGTGTTCACTATTTCATAAGCTTGTAAGTATATATGACACAAAAAAGGCATTACCGCCAAGCGGTAATGCCTTGATTTTTTATGTATTGAAGCGATTCAAAATCAGCCCATGTCGGAAAGCTTGATCTTCTTAGCATCAACGGTTCCATCGTAATCATCGTTTACGGGAGTGCCCTTGTTGTGCTTGGAAGCGTCAGCCTCGATAGCCTTAGCCATCTTCTCAATCTCGCTCAGGTCAAAACCGAAGTTGTTGTTGAGCTTGGGAGTAGGCTTGGGAGCGGAAGCGGGTTTTGCTGCTGCAGTGTTGGCTGCGGGAGTGGGTGCAGGCGCAGGAGCAGGCTTTGCAGCTGCATTGTTGTTAGCCGCAGGAGTGGGAGCAGGAGCAGGAGCAGGCTTTGCTGCGGGAGCAGGAGCGGGTGCGGGCTTAGCATTATTTACAGGAGCGGCAGTCTTTACACTCTTGGGTGCTGTGAACTGAGGGATACCGTTCTTCTTGAGAGTATCCTGGGTCTTGGTGAGAAGGTCAGCAGTTTCATTTACCTTAGCAAGGCTGTCCTTGGTAAGAGAATCGAGAATGCCCTTGAGCTGTGTAACGTTGGACTCGATATCTGCGATCTCGGAAAGAACAACAGCCTTCATGTTGTCGGCAGCTGTACGCATCTCAGCAGATCTGTCCTCAGCGTCTGTAAGGATCTTGGAAGCCTTTTCATCAGCAGACTTAACGATGGTGGAAGCCTTGCTGTTAGCGTCGTCAACTACCTGGTTAGCGAGCTTCTTAGCGTCCTCGTCCATCTTTCTTGCGTTTTCCTTAGCCTGAGTAACGATGGTGCTTGCAGTTCTCTGGGCCTCAACGAATACGTTTGTGAGCTCCATAGCGCTGTTCTCGGCAGAGGAAGCAGCAGCTGCCTTGTTCTTAGCCTCAACAAGCTCGTTTTCCATATCGGCGAGCTTCTTCTTCAGCTCTTCAATCTCCTTATCCTTCTCAGCGGACTCATCTTCGCAGTTCTTGAGCTGATTCTTGAGAGAGTCATTGCTGGTCTGGAGCTCGGTGATCTTAGCCTTATCGGAAGCCAGGAGCTGCTCATACTTTTCCTTGTCTTCCATGTTTCCGCCGCTGTTTTCAAGAAGCGCCTTCTTTTCTTCAAGCTCGTTTTCAAGAGTATATATCTTTGTATTGAGCTGATCTACATAAGCAAGTACGTCTTTTTTATCAAATCCGCCGAAATTGACTGTTTTGAGGAATCCGGTTCCGTCCATGATAAAATACCTCCAAAAATAAATAGAAAAATTGCGAGTCTGACGGTAGATTAACCTCAGCCCGTCTTAATACACCTATTATAACACATTGTTCAAATTACAGCAACCAATTTTGGCAAAAAAATGTGCATAAACTTATGTTGTGAATTTTGTCATCAATTACAAATATACATAAACTTTGACACGATTACACTGCAATATATACAAAAAGGTGCGAAAGGCCGCCGAAATATTTACATATGATACAATAAAAACGATAGAAAAAACACATTCGGATATGTTATATTATATTTATAGCTTACAATAGGCTGTTGGAGTCGGAGGAGCATATGGAAAACTGTAATGAGTTTTGCAGGGAGATAGATGTATCCACCAGGAAGTCCATGTTCCGTTCGCTGTTTCGTGTAGGGACTGCGGCAGCGACTGCGGCTCTGGTGATGTACCTGGTCATCCCGCATGTGGATATTTGGGCGTTTCTCTGGAAATAAGTTTGCAGAGTTGTATGATGTGCTGTATAGCTCCGCTAAAATTGTGGCTTTGATTGTGATATTTTACAAAACTCGATTTTTTTGATAAAAAGCCTTGACTTTTAGCGAATAATAGCGTATAATAAACAAGTCGCTTGAAACTGAAACAAAAACAAACGACAAAAGAATATGGCGGTATAGCTCAGTTGGCTAGAGCACTTGGTTCATACCCAGGGGGTCGTAGGTTCAAGTCCCACTGCCGCTACCAGACAGGCTGCTGAAATATCGGCAGCTTTGTTGGCCCGTTGGTCAAGAGGTTAAGACGACGCCCTTTCACGGCGTAATCATGGGTTCAATTCCCGTACGGGTCACCATTTCACTTGCTCGCAAACAACGTAGGTACGTTGTTTGCGAGTTTTTCTTTTGCCTGAAAATTGGGCTTGTCCGCTATTTCAAATTTTCTGTCCGAAACGGTACTTCAAGCAGTATGATCCTTCCTTTTATTAAGGAATCCAAACGCCTCGTCCATAGCCTCTGATACTCTCGCCTGTGCGGTATGGAACTGATGGCAATATACATTTAAAGTCGTTCCCGAGTTGCAATGCCCTAACGCACCCGAAACGGTGGTAACGTCAAGTCTGGCAGAGATAAGGGAAGATGCCGCAAAGTGACGGAAACTGTGAATACCGTAGAAGGGCAGATCGTTATTCTTACAAAACTCTTTAAGCCAGCCGTAGGGAGTCTGATTGTTCATTTCCTCACCGTTCCACTTGGTAAACAGCCTGTCCGTTTCCACCCACTTATCACCCAGACGGAGCGCTTCTGCGTCCTGCTCACCTTTAAGCTCACGAAGAATATCCATAATGAACGGTGAGATCTTCAAGGTGCGCTGTGAACGCTTGGCCTTTGTTGTGTCGGTGTAAGTGCCACGTTCGGCGGTGTAGTTGGAGGTGCGGCGGACGCTGATAATATTGTTCTCGAAATCAATGTCCTTCCATTCCAGACCCAACATCTCGCTGCGACGGAAACCGCTGTAAGCAATAAGGAAAAAGAACGCCTTATACTTGACAGGCTCGCTCATAATTCTTGTAAGCAGCAGCTCCATTTCTTCCTGAGAATAGATCTGCTTTTCCTTGACCTCGCCCTTAGGGATAACCACCTTGCTGCAGGGATTGTCTGAGATAAGCTCCATTCTCACAGCATAGCTGAAAACGTCCGAGATAAAGCTGAGATTGTGGCGTATTGTTTTCGGAGCAAGGGGCTTGCCTGTCTTTTCGTTGGAACCTTCCTTAGCAAGCGAATTAACAAATGCCTGAAGCTGCCGAACAGTTATTTTATCAATGCGAAGATGACCTATTGCCGGATAAACACGGTGCCTGAGCTGAAGCATACGTTCATATGTGGTGCTGCGAAGATTAGGCTTTGCATAGTCCTCAAACCATTCCTCGGACATCTCCTCAAACTTAACCGCAGATGCCTTATATCCATGCATACAAGCTTCCTCGAACATTACCGCCTGACGGTTAAGCTCTTTTTCAATCTGCCGCTGCGTCATGCCCGGTTCGGGCTTCCAGGTCATTGCCTGTTCCTTGTGATTTCCCTTTGTATCGTAACCTGTGGAGACCCTTATCTGATAAGAATCTCCTCTTTTTCTTATAGTAGCCATAAAATTTAAGCTCCTTCATTAAACATAGATTTTATGACATACTCCTGTATAGTTACATTGTAACACTTTACCACCGTAAAGTCAAGCGTAAACACAGAAAAAATGTCATATAAAAGTGTCAAGTGCCATAAACGGCGTGCAGGTGTGCGAATGGCGTAAATACGTGCTTTTAAGCCGTGCAGCAGATGTGCATATCCCGTGCGGCACGCTTTCCGCACGCCGATATGCACGTCTCAAACTCACGCAGTTATGGGCTTCGCACGCCTGCACGCCTCAGGCAACTATCGGTACATAAGATGTTTTTATGCCCTTAAATCCTCGGACGTGTCCGCCGTTTCTTGACGGAACGTGATACACATATCTGATATTGTACCTGCGCTCATTGTTTCTCAGCCAGCCTATGAACGTTTCCTGCCGCAGAGCGGTCAGAGCGTTTTCCGAGCACCAATGAAAATATCCGCCGTAAAGATCGGTGCTGCTGGTCTGTGCATCTTCCGGAAAGGAGATGTATCTTTTATCTGCGAGATACTCGATAATATTGCAGTTATCCGCCATAACCTCGGCAATGTTCCGCTTGGTTTTCTCCGAGATAGTGAACCTAAAATCGTTCTTTATCAGCCTTTTCAGACCGTCAAAAATCCAACAGAAAATCTTATCCTTTTCCGCAATAAACTTCTCCGCAAGGAACGGGTCATTCACTCTGCCCTGCGGTATAGGCTTTGTCGTAAGCACGATAAGCCGCCTTGCAAATCCATCAGACTTGTCATACAGCGCCTTGGGCGAGCCGTTTCCGAAGCAGAGGAAACGTGAGTACAGCACCGTCTGCCGTGACTGCTTGCCCTTTGCTTCAATATCAATGGGTATTTCCGCCGTGACGAGATTTTTTATGTAGCCCGTTGAGGGCAGAGCGTTCATCTGCATATCATCATCGAGCATAAGAAGCTTGTTCTGCAAATTATAGCGGAAAAACTTGTCCGTTTCGACACGCTGAAAACAGCCCGTTATCATTGCCGACCTGAAAATCTCCTGCAAAACAACGCCGATGCGGCTCTTGCCCTCGCCGCCGTTCCCGATGATGAAAAGCATAGCCTGTCCCTTTGTGGACGGGATAAGACAGTAGCCGAGATATTCCTGCAAAGTGGTTATGTCCTCCATATCAAGCATATCCATAAGGAATGAAAGAAACTTTTCGGGATAATATACGCCGTTCCAAATTTCGGGGTCATAGCTGATGTTCAGACGGTTTACACAAAATCTCTTTTCGGGAATCCACGTCCCGTCCGTTTTGAGAACGCCGTTGAGAAGATGTATCTCGTCCTCTTTCGGAACAAGCGGCTCGGAGAAGCAGTACAGCTTCAAAGCTTCGACCAAACGCTTCACAACGGCAGCAACATTACTTTTCACATACGATATAACGACTTCGTAAATTTTGTAAGCAAGGGTTTCCTCGCTGACCTCGCCGTCTGCATCGTAAAAACGGTTATTGCAGAAAATGAGCGGATAGTCCGAAATGAACGCTTTGCAGAAAAGCGGCTCATTCAGCTTTCCGAATTTGTCCCTCCACACGGGTGATAAGGCTTCGGCGGTATTCACACATTCTTTGCTCAATTCGCTCCACCTCCTCTCTAAGCGCAAGGCGTTCTTCCTTTGTGCCGATGATAAAAACATTGCAAAGGTGTTCAATGTAGTCACGCTTCTGCAAACTTTCGAGAAAGCGTTCATCGGGTTCTTCCGTTTCCGATTTCGGTGCAAATTCCGTTCGCCAATGACAAAGCTCACTGAAATATTCCGCAAGCGTGAGCCACGCATTGCTTTCCCGCTTGGCAAAGTCTTCGGCTTCCTGCTTTTTGCACTGAATAAGGGCGATTTCACGGCTTGAAATCGGCTTTTCCATATCAAGACCGAGCGAAAAATCCGCATTGATACGCTTTGCGGCTTCAAGCATCGGAATGTCGAAAAGGTTCGCCGCAAGTGCGATAACATCACCGTGCGCACCACAGCCGAAGCAGTGATAATTCTTTTCGTAAAGCTTCATTGACGGCGTTTTTTCGCCGTGAAAAGGGCACAGGCACATATTGCCGTGAGTGACATTCAGACCATAGCGCTCCGCCGCCTGCGGAACGTTCACAAGCTCCTTTATCGTCTCAAATTTCGTCATCACGCCGCCCCTTTCATATAGTCGAGCAAAGCCGATTTGCTTATGAGTATCTTTCCACGCTTGCCCTGACCTGTTCTTATGTAAGGTATCTTTTTCTGCGCCACAAGCTGACGGACTGTGTGTTCCGAAAGTCCGCTGACAGCTTCGGAGCATTCCTTTATCGTGAGCATTTCCACAGGCTCGGCGGAATGTTCGGGCGGCATTGCTTTTGGCGGTTCTGCGCCGTTGTCGATAAGCTGTGAAAGAAGCGCAACTATCTGCGCCATAATTTCTGTTTTGTTCTGCATTTTCGTTCTCCTTTTTATCTTTTTGTATTTTGCACAATCATCTTTCGTAATAACTGCTTGTTCGGCTCTTTTCTGGTTCTATGAAATGGTTCATATGCTCCCGTATCTCATCATCAATTTCGCATTTGTTGATAGAATCATATTCACCAATTTTTTTGAAAAAGCTGTCCGTAAACATACTGATACCTGTTGCCAGAGCATTGCTTATGCCTGTCAGACCACGGCTGTATTTTTCGGAGCAGACAAGCATATTCACCGCAAGCACTACCTTAATAAACGCCTGTTTTACAGACGAAAGCTGTTCGGTGAGCTTGTCAATTACCGACCTGCTTTCTGATACTTCTTTGTCTGCTTCGGAAATGCGATTTTTGAATTTGTCAATAAGCATATGCAGCATTTCAAGGGGAGTGGTGGTTTTCATCTGTGACCAAGGCAGGTGAAGCTCATCACTCAGAAGCTGGTCAATAGCGTGGTTTTCGTCCCTGATGCTGTTTATCTTTTCAACGGGATCGGTTTTTTCATCACTGAGCGAAATACCGAGAGCCTGGCGTATGTGTCTGATCTCAGCTATTTTTTGACTCCTTTCCATTTGAACATCTCTCAGCTCACGCTGTAATTTTTCATATCGCTGATTGAGTTCAAGCTGCTTATCATACATACAGTCGGCTGCTCTCATTTTTCTCTCTGCTGCCGAATTTTTAGATTCGGCAGCAGCCAGGGCTTCATTAACACGATTTTCGGTCTGAACGATTTCGCTTTCACGTTTGTCAAGTTCCTTGCTCCGCTCCGAGGTTTTCGCTTCATTAACGGCAATATCGGCTTTGCGTTCATTGAGCAGTTGCTTTTCCTGTTCAATGATACAATGTTCACGCTTATTATCTATCATCTGAACGGAAACTGCCTTTTTCTGCATTTCAAGCTGTTCAAATTCTTCGGGAGATACCGAGATGTTGTGTGATAGTATCTGCTTCTTTCCGACGATTACGCTTTCATCGGCGGCAAGCTCCATTTCACGAAGCGGCTGTAATTCCTCTGTAAGCCGCTTCTTTTCGTGCTGAATCTCTTTGTATTCCTCAACGGCGAAGCTAAAACCTCTGGATTTTTCAGGCTCTGAAATGATGAAGCCATTCTTTTCGCATATTTCACGAAAAATAAGATATTCCGACTGCCGCCATTTTGCGATAGCATTCTTGCCGCTGCCATAGCCCATTTCTTTTAAAGCCTGTGCAATGCCGTTCTGGGTATCAACTCCACGCTTGTAATGTCCCACCGGAACATAATCAATGTGAAGATGAGGTGTTTTCTCGTCAAGGTGTATGACCGCATTGAAAACGTAAAAGTTTGGATTGCGTTCGGTAAATCCTCTCATATACTCACATAAGCAGGCAGTAGCTTTTTCAGCCGCTTCCGTGCTGACACCCGTATCTTCCATAGTTCCAAGCTGAATAAGATACTCGTAGAAGCTCTTCCGCTTGTCGGGCGAGGTCAGCTTTGTTTCCGTAACAGGCTGTCCGAACTGATATTCAAAGTAGCTGCTTTTGATTTTTCGGTCACTCCGCTTCTGCTTGGCATTATAGCGTTCGACCGCTTCGGCGAACAATTTGTCATACGCTGTTCCGATAGGCTCACGGACGAATACGATATTGTTCTTCGTTCGTGCAGGGTCGGTATTCTTAGTGTGGAATGCTCTGTTGTTGTGACCGATACTGCCTTTTCCCTGACAAATTGAAATAGTTCTTGAAGTCAAGTTGATGATCTCCTCCTTTCATAATTATAGTCTTGACGATATACTATAAGGTGTGATATAATATAACAGATAAGTAAATGCCTTATAGTGGATTTGCTACAGGATACAGTATAATGCACTAAAAGAGATTTGTCAATAGTAAAATCCAATTTTGTAGGATATTCATAATTGCAGGAGGCTATTTTTATGTTTTATGACCAACTCATCAAGATATGCAAAGAGAGGAACGTTAAACCAACACCGCTGATAAAATCACTGGGGCTTAGTGCAGGCAATCTAAAACGCTGGCAGGAGGGCGCAACAGTCAATTCCGACATACTTATGATGCTTTCCGACTATTTCGGTGTTCCTGTTGATTACTTTTTCGAGGACTATTCCGATAACGGCGGAGATGCTTCGGAAAAGCTTGAAGGCAGTTCAATGGGCAAGGTGTACAACGTTCTGAAAGCTCACCCCGACCACATTGCAAGTATGCTTTCGGGACAGATGACGTCGGGAGCAGACCTGCTCCGAATTGCGGAATACCTCAATTACTCGGTGGACGCTCTCGTGCCTGAAAGTGTATCTATCGGAGATGCCAAAAAGGAAGATTCTCTGCTCGGTCATATTCCGCCAAAGGATATGATACTGAATATTATGACCAAGCTTGCGGCAAGCGAGGAGTACAATTATTTGCAGGTCAGCATTTCGAGAATAGTTATTTCCAACCTTGCGAGAAAAAACATTCAAAAGAGCAAGCTTGAAAGTCTGATGCTTTCCAAGAAAAAACTGGACGAGCTTTTCGATAATGATGCTGCTCCCGACAAGGCAACAGGGTTTAACATTTCCGACCTGGTTAGAATTTCCGAAGCTTTTGACCTCAGCTATGATTTTATGTTCACCGGTGAAAACAAGTAACAATGACAACAGCCCCACTGCATTTTGGGTTCAATGCAGTGGGGCTGTTTTTTGTATATCGGGATAACGGCAATCGGCGGCGAAGCCGCAGGAATTACTTGCGCTCGGCACAAGTAACGCCATAGTACTTATGACATTACCCACCAAACATCTGCGGACATTTGGAGGGAAATATCATAAGTACAGGCGCTCTCCGAGGGAAAATCTTATAAATTCCAATAGTAAAATACTGTAATTTTATAGTTGTATTTTATCGGAAAATGTGATACAATTATTGTGATCATTCATTATAATTATTCGTTAGGAGTCCGTACTATGACTGATAAGGAACAGAAAGCCGCAGCAAAAAAATTCGTTGAATTCTGGAAGGGCAAAGGATACGAAAAAGGCGAATCGCAAAAATTCTGGATAGATCTGCTTACCAATGTTTACGGCGTTGATAACATTTCTTCTTTCATTACATTTGAGGATCAGGTACACCTTGACCATACGAGCTTTATTGACGGGTATATTTTTTCCACAAAGGTAATGATAGAGCAGAAAAGCCTTGGCAAAGACCTGAACAAGCCCATAAAGCAGTCTGACGGTTCACTGCTTAATCCTTTTCAGCAGGCCAAACGATATATAACCGAACTGCCTGTTTCCAAGCACCCTCGCTGGGTTGTTACCTGCAATTTCTCGGAATTCTATGTTTACGATATGGAACGTCCGAACGGCGAACCTGAGATCATTAAACTTTCTGAGCTTCCAAAAGATTATTATCGACTTAATTTTCTTGTTGACAACGGAAATGAGCATCTGAAAAAAGAAATGGAAGTATCATTACAGGCAGGCGAGATCGTAGGCAGGCTGTATAATGCCATATTAAAACAATACCGTGATCCCGAAAATCCCGATTCTCTCCGCAGTCTTAATATGCTTTGCGTTCGTCTTGTATTTTGTCTTTATGCAGAGGACGCAGGTATATTCGGCAGACATAATATGTTCCATGACTATCTGAGCAAATTTGAAGTCAGAGATGTCCGCAAAGCACTTATTGAGCTTTTCAGAATGCTTGATAGAAAGTACAGTGACAGAGATCCTTATGATGATACTCCGGTTTCCGAATTTCCCTATGTAAATGGCGGACTTTTTGCCGATGAAAATATTGAAATACCTCACTTTAATGAAGAGATAGTTGACCTGCTGCTCAAAAATGCCAGCGAGGATTTTGATTGGAGTATGATAAGTCCAACTATTTTCGGTGCGGTTTTTGAAAGCACGCTAAACCCTGAAACAAGGCGCAAAGGCGGTATGCATTACACCTCTATTGAGAATATCCACAAGGTTATCGACCCACTTTTCCTTGACGAGCTGAAAGCCGAGCTTGAAGAGATAAAGCAATACAAGCAGCCGAAAACGATCGAGGAAAAGGTGGAAAAATTCAAGGACAAGCTTGCAAGCCTGAAATTCCTCGACCCTGCCTG
>ENA-UAZD01000286-UAZD01000286.1-human-gut-metagenome-genome-assembly--contig:-NODE-286-length-22921-cov-7.612875_pt1 | contig 22921 bp, 17 predicted proteins | sample MGYA00244112_ERZ654658 | MGnify/ENA primary metagenome ERZ654658 (study PRJEB26926, sample SAMN06164608) | human gut metagenome | biome: ENVO:00009003; feature: ENVO:2100002; material: ENVO:00002003... | reverse complement strand
TTGTAAATGATTGGCATTCTTTGCGGATAATGCCCTTAAGTAATGTTGAAAAAAAATAAGTTGCGTCAACCGATAAAATTGAACACATAGAATCACCCTGAACATCAATATATTGCAAATTTAAAGTGATTCAGGTTATTTTTTACATTTCACTAAATATGGTGGAATTGCGTATCTTCATGACTTGAATCAGTAATCAGACAACCAACTAATAACATCCGAGATAACAGTTTTGATTTTGGAGGGAAAGATATGGAGAAAACAAACAGTTATTTCAGGCGAAATATCTAACCTATCTTCCTACGGAGGAGGAGCTGCGCCTAGAGATAGAGCATAGAGACATAGCTTTGTTGAGACATTGTAAAAGACGGAGGAGGAACTGCGCCAAGAGATAGAGCATCAGAGACATAGCTTTGTTGAGACATTGTAAAAGGCGGAGGAGGAGCCGTTTCTGGAACAACAGGAAGAAAAGGATTGGATATTGAATAAGAAAATTCCAGGCCGGGCAGCCTTCACAGGTTGCCCGGCCTGGTGTACATTATCAATATTAAACTTATGGGGTTCAATCTATTACGGCGAAGGTCATGAGGGAGGAGACGGAGAGGGCGACGAGGATTATCAGCCAGATGACAAAGAGAATGAGGCCTGGGTGCCATTTCGGGGATTTAAGGCCAAAGATCAGCATGACACCTCCGTAGAGCATGATGAAGAGCGGAATGGCTATCACGAGGATGGCGGAGACCATCACAATAGGAGCAGAGATGAAGGACAGGACTTCCGGAGCCTCAATGGCGATGTGCTCTATGAACTTGTTGTAAAAGAAGCTGTTGCCGAGGATCTCTCCGCCCCACCAGAATGAGCACAGGAACGCTATGCCGGCGACTCCGGCGAGGAGGAGGAGCACTCCGAATATGACGGAAAACATCCTGCTGATGTTTTTCCAGGTTTGCGAATCTCTCGTTCTTGGTTCCTCACGGGAAGTGTTGCGGACACGCTCACTGATGTCATCGACCGTACCACCCTCGCCTCTTAGTTCATCACGCTGACGTACCGTCTTCACGGCCGGCATGCATATCCACAGGACGATGTAAACCAGGGGAATGGAAATATGTATCCATGGCTCCAACAGCCAGAATCTGAAATTCAGCACGCCCAACAAGGTCAGGACGACAAACAGGATTCTGAATATTGCAGGATCCACATTGAAGTAAGTGGCAAGGCCACTGCAGACTCCGGCCAGTTTTCCATTGGCAGGGTCGCGGTAGAGTCTGCGGCGAGGCCGTGATGCGGTTTTGTTCGAGTTTTTTGACGTACAATCTGACGCTTCGGCTGGCTCGGTGTCCGGGCTGGTGGTTCGACCAGGCTCACCAACCCTCGAAGTTCCGGAGATGTCTGAAGCATCCGAGGTTTCCTCCTCTATGGTCTCCGGGCGGCCAAGGACTGAGATCACGTCATTTACCATAGCGAGGGTGACGACACCGCCCTTGCCGCTTTTCTCCAGAAGGAGCTCAGCCATGCGTTCCTCAATCCCTTCCATGACCTCCGCCCCGCTCTCTTTCCTGGAATAGAAAGCTTCGAGCTGGTCAAGATATTCCTTGGCGGCGCGACTGGCGCTGTCCTCCAAAGAGAACACATAGCCGCCTATGCTGATATATTCAACTTGTTTCATTGTCTTTCAATACATTAGGAAGCAGACGCTTCATATTCATTGTTTTATTGTCTCGATGGTTTCCACGATCTCCTGCCAGGCCTGGTCCATCTCCCGGAGCTGCTGACGGCCTTTCTCGGTGATGCAGTAATATTTCCGAGGAGGCCCCTGCGTGGATTCCTCCCATCGGTAGGAAAGCAGGCCCTGGTTCTTCTGACGGATCAGAAGCGGGTAAAGCGTCCCCTCGACCACGATCATATTCGCTGATTTCAAATCATCCAGAATCGAGGAAGCGTAGGCCTCCTTGCGCGCCAGAATGCTGAGTATGCAATATTCAAGGACTCCCTTGCGCATCTGGGAGCGTACATTGTCGGCGCTATTTTCCATAACCGCTCCTCCCTTGGCTGAATCTCGCCATGTTCTCGGCCGTCGGCTCGAGGCCATGCATCATACATTTTTCCGCCGGGGTCTTGGCTATAGGAACCACTATCCACAGGACAAGGTAAACCAGGAAACCGGTTCCCCAAAGCAACAATGTCAGAAGGGACACGATCCTGACAATCGTAAGGTCCACATTGAGAAACGCTGCCAGTCCTGCGCACACTCCCCCGATGGTCTTGTTGTCCAAGTCACGGAAAAGCCTCCGGCGGGATGTTCCCTGGGCACCGTTATAGGTGAAATCCACGCCTGATCCGGACCTTGGATATTCATCATCCGTCCCGCTTTCTTGGTTCTGTCCTTGGCTGCTCGCTCCCGTCTCATGTTCCTTGGAGCCGTCCGGCATTCCGAGCTGCTCGACCACCTTCGTGACAAGAGCCAGATTGACAACCCTGTAGGAAGCCCCGCCGGTCCCTTGATCGAACAGTTCCGCGATCCGGTTCTCCAGATCGGCCATCACCTCTTCCTTTGCCGACTGTGTGTCACGGTCAAGACGGGCTTTGAAGTGATCAAAATAAGTAAGAAGCCTTGCGTAGGCATCCTCATCCAGAGAAAAACTCCGGCCTCCAACACTGACATTCACAACTTTTTTCATCTTAACTATTTAATTTTCATTATCTTGTTCTGCGGCTTAAACTTCATCGTCCGCCCCAGACCTTGTTTTGCAACCATTTTTACAATGCAAAGATATAAATAATTTCAAATACCTTGCAAGACAAAGTACTAAAAATTTTCTATAGACTGTTCAAACAAACCTAAGTGATATTGAAAAAACAAGTTGCATTTCTAAGGATTACTAAAATGAATATGCGAGCATAGTCTATTCTTTTGGCTGCTGCCTTGATATATATATATCATTCCATATTACGCCAGTAACGCTCAGGTGTGCGAATATGCTCGCACCTGGAAGCGCAACTCGCTTGTCATCAAGCGGATGATGTTTTAGGTGTGCGCATATTTTCACACCTGGAAGTCATAAAGTGGAACAAGACGGTGGAACTATTCCGAACCAATGGAAATTGATGTATCTTAGCGGAAATATTCAGAACTGATGAGAAAAAGATTAATATTTTTGGCTGTGGCCTTGATAGCCGCGGCGTGCGGATCTCCGGAGAAAATGAGGATGGAGGATCCTGTGGACTATGTGAACCCGCTGATGGGCACGGCGTCCACTTACGAACTTTCGACAGGCAACACCTACCCGGCGATCGCCTTGCCGTGGGGAATGAACTTCTGGACACCTCAGACAGGTGCCAACGGGGACGGATGGACATACACATATTCAGCGACCAAGATCAGAGGTTTGAAGCAGACTCACCAGCCGAGTCCGTGGATCAACGACTACGGCTCGTTCTCGATCATGCCTGTGACCACAGGGCCGGTTTACGACGAGGAAGGACGGCAGAGCTGGTTCTCGCACAAGGCGGAGACGGTCAAACCTTACTATTACCAGGTCTATCTCGCAGAACACGACGTGGTCGCCGAACTCGCGCCTACCGAGAGGGCGGCGGCGTTCAGGCTGACATATCCGGAAAAGGAGACTTCGTACCTCGTGGCGGATGCCTACAGCGGCGGACACGTGGAGGTTCTGCCGGACAGGAATATGATCGCCGGCTACTCGACCGCAAACCACGGCGGCGTGACCGGGAATTTCCGAAACTGGTTCGTGGTGGTTTCCGACACTCCATTCGAGACACAAACCGTTGACGGACACATCGCTATGGTCGGATTCAAGACGGTGAAAGGTCAGAAGGTCAACCTCAGGGTCGCCTCCTCATTCATCAGCCAGGAGCAGGCGGAAATCAATCTCAAAGAACTGGGCGACAGAACGTTGGACGAGATAGCCCAGGCCGGACGAGCGAGATGGAACGAGGTACTTGGCCGCATCGCCGTGGAGGATGGCAATCTCGACAACCTGCGGACATTCTATTCATGCCTCTACAGATCGGTGCTGTTCCCTCGTGACCTGTCAGAGATCAACGCCGACGGCGAGCGCGTCCACTACAGCCCTTACGACGGAGCCGTCCACAAGGGCTATCTGTTCGCCGACACCGGCTTCTGGGACACATTCAGATGTCTGTTCCCGCTGCTGAACCTTGTCTATCCTGACGAGAATGTGAAGATGCAGGAAGGGCTGGTGAACACCTGGAAAGAGAGCGGATTCCTGCCGGAATGGTCCAGCCCGGGACACAGGGGATGTATGGTCGGAAACAATTCAGCATCAGTGGTCGCCGACGCCTGGCTCAAGGGGCTGCGCGGCTATGACGCCGACGAGCTTTGGAAGGCCGTCACCCACGGAGCCCACGCCGTCCATCCGGAGGTCAGTTCGACAGGCAGACTCGGCTGGGAATATTACGACAGCCTCGGCTATGTCCCTTGCGACGTAGGCATCAACGAGAACGCCGCCAGGACGCTTGAATACTCCTACGACGACTGGTGCATCTACCAATTCGGCAAGGCCCTGGGACGTGGCGAGGAGGAACTCGCTCCCTACGCCAAAGCCGCGCTCAATTACAAGAACCTCTACGATCCGGAGTTCAAGTTGATGGTCGGAAAGAACCTCGACGGCTCGTTCGAGAGGCCGTTCAGCCCTCTGAAATGGGGCGGTAACTTCACGGAAGGCAACAGCCTGCATTACACATGGTCAGTGTTCCACGACCCGCAGGGTCTGATCGACCTGATGGGAGGGGACGAGGTCTTCGCCGGGATGCTCGACAGCATATTCACAATCCCTCCGCTCTTCGATGACAGCTACTACGGCTTCCCTATCCACGAAATCAGGGAAATGCAGGTTATGAATATGGGGAATTACGCCCACGGCAACCAGCCGATCCAGCACATGCTCTACCTCTACGACTGGTGCGGCCAGCCTTGGAAGGCGCAGCAGCGGATCCGCGAGGTGATGGACAAGTTCTACAACTCCAACTTCGACGGCTACTGCGGCGACGAGGACAACGGCCAGACATCCGCCTGGTACGTCTTCTCCGCCCTCGGATTCTACCCTGTCTGCCCGGGGGCCAATGAATATGCCATCGGCACACCTCTGTTCAGGAAAGCGGTCATCACCCGGCCTGACGGAAGCGTCGTCTCGCTTGAAGCCCCGGAGAATTCCAAAGACAACTTCTACGTCAAAGGCGTGAGAATCAACGGGAAAGAGTGGAGCCGGAACTATTTCCGCCATGAAGACCTTGCAGAAGGAGCGAATATTGTTTATCTTGTAGGGTCCGAGCCTGACACGGTGAGAGGAACCGCAAAGGAGGACAGACCATATTCATACACTAATGAACAATAAATTATGAAACGCACACTGCTTCTGGCTTCGGCCATTTTTCTGCTCTCAGGTACTTTGACACAAGCCCAGGCACCGGCCGATGTGGTTCGGCAGGATCACCAACCGGCCGAAGAGCCAACCAGTCTGGCCGCCGAGCCTGTCAAAGCGACTGCCACGAGCAACACCAAAACCTACGAGTCGCAGCGTCCGGCTCCTGAAAAGAGACTTTTCCGCTCCGAGGCAGTCGAGAACAAGATCGCCCAGATGCAGGGCATCCTGACGAACCCCCGCCTCGCCTGGATGTTCGCCAACTGCTACCCGAACACCCTGGACACCACAGTCCACTTCGGCAAGGATGAAGACGGCAACTTCAGGACATTCGTTTACACCGGCGACATCCACGCCATGTGGCTTAGGGACTCCGGAGCGCAGGTCTGGCCTTACATCCAGCTTGCCAACGAGGATGAGCATCTTAGGAATATGCTCGCAGGCGTGATCAACTGCCAGTTCTCGCTGATCTGCATCGACCCTTACGCCAACGCCTTCAACGACGGCCCGACGGGCAGCGAGTGGGATTCGGACCTCACCGACATGAACCCTTACGACCACGAGCGCAAGTGGGAGATCGACTCGCACTGCTACCCTATCCGCCTGGCCTACCAGTACTGGAAGGTGACCGGTGACGATTCCGTTTTCGGAGAGACTTGGCTGAATTCCATCCAGGCCACCCTCAAGACCTTTAAGGAGCAGCAGCGCAAGGACGGCCCGGGCCCTTATCGGTTCGCCCGCAAGACCGACCGCCAGTTCGACACCAAGTCCAATGACGGCCGCGGCAACCCTGTCAAGCCGGTGGGTCTGATCGCCTCGGCATTCCGTCCGTCGGATGACGCGACGATCTTCGAGTTCCTCGTTCCGTCCAACTTCTTCGCCGTCACCTCATTGCGCAAGGCAGCCGAGATCCTCACGGATGTTAATCACAACAAGAAACTCGCGAAGGAATGCCTCAACCTCGCCGCCGAAGTGGAGAAGGCTCTTTATGAATATGCCATCGTGGATCACCCTAAGTACGGCAAGATCTTCGCCTTTGAGGTGGATGGTTTCGGCAACAGGCTTCTGATGGACGACTCCAACGTTCCGAGCCTCCTGTCAATGGCCTATCTCGGAGACATTGATGTGAACGATCCGATCTACCAGAACACCCGCAGGTTTGTCTGGAGCGATGACAATCCATATTTCTTCAAAGGCAAGGCCGGCGAGGGAATCGGCGGCCCGCACATCGGCTACGACTACATATGGCCTATGAGCATCATGATGAAGGCATTCACGTCCCAGGATGACAAGGAGATCAAATGGTGCGTGGAGACCCTGATGAAGACCGACGCCGGCACCGGCTTCATGCACGAATCCTTCTATAAGGACGACGCAAGCAAGTTCACCCGCGCCTGGTTCGCCTGGCAGAACACCCTCTTCGGCGAGCTGATCATCCACCTGATAGACACCGGCAGACTCGACCTCCTCAACTCCATCAAGGTCAAGTAGATAATCCGTCACAGACGCAGGGCAGCAAACCGATGCGCTAAAGTTTCTCCACCGAAAGCCATGACAAATGAGAGACCTAAAGTGTCCCCGGCAGCAAACCGATGCGCTAAAATTTCTCCACCGGAAGGAGTCATCGAGAAAAACAGAGGCAAAATCTAGATTCTTGACCCGCTGTCCGATCTTTGGTTGGAACGGGAATATGGTTTATGATCTAATTTACACCGCGAACGATGAGTTTGGCACGGAAATGGTCTATTTGTCAATCGACATAAATATTTTTACTCATAAACCAAAAACTGACTCAATAGTTATTTCATAAGTATTGAATAAGATAAGCCGAAGCCGGGTGAGAACCTCGCTTCGGTTTTTGTTTTAAGGATTTCCAACTTGGCATCATGACGCAAAAAAAGGGGATGTCGCTTCGCGGCATCCCCTCATAAACTTATGCTATTCTAATAATTACTCAGAAATAACAACTTCGAATTCGATCTCCTTAGCATGATCCTCAACACCACTCTTGTAGCCATCATAGTTGAACTTGTGGCTGAGTTTAGCCTTAACCTTGATGGTAACTGGCTGAACCTGATGAGCAGCATCCTTCTTGTAAAGGATAGTACCGGCGGCAGCATCGTAAACGAGCTTGCTTGGAGGGAATGTAGCAGTAACGTCCTCTGTGCCTACGAAAATCTTTATTGCAGGATCGTAAGTGATGTCAAGATCGTAAGCTACATCTTCGTTCGATTTCCACATAGCAGCCTTGGTAGAGGCAGCCTGATCAACACAATTGACAGCAGGTGCAAGAATCGTGGAAACAGTTGTTGTGCTCCAAAGGTTAACATTTACATCGTGATAAGGAACACGCTTAACCTGAATATCACCGATCGAGAATACTTTTATAGGATCCTCAATGAGCAACTTGACAGGAAGTTCGTTAACCAACAGGCCATTGCACTTAAGAGTGGCCATAATGGTCATGTCGCGTGCTGTATAGTCACCCCAGACAATTTGACGCTCTGCAAGGCTACCATCAGCCTGAATGTCAGCGGCTCCATTGAGCGCAGCAGGGATTGTAGGGATGTTCTTGTAACCCGTATTAGCCCATAGAGGAGTAGCAAGAGGCTCAACATAAGAGAATGTTATGTTCAAGTATGAATTGACACTTGAGTTGCAATTGCCAACACCGAAGTACTTGCTGAGGTCATCAGTGTTGATGACATACTTCTCAGGAGTACCATCCTTCTTACCCTTGAGTGTAGCGTAAGCGGCATCACTCGCATCAAAGGCGACAAGATCCTTGTGATAGATAAGTCTATAATCAGGAGTCTTAAGACCTGCTCTGCAGCTGAAAGAATAACTTACACCATACCATGCGTCAACCTTGGTAACGAAGATAAAGGTATCACTATAAGAAATAAGATCAGCAGCACCAAGAGCGATATGAGGACCATAAGCAGTGCTGAGAATCTTCAGCAGAGAGGCCGTACAATCAACATACCCTGATGGTTTCTTGTCGCGATAAGCAGTTACCTTGGTCTCTGTACCAGCCTTGAAGTCTGTCTTGAACTCTGCGAGATCCTTGAAGAGAGGCTTAACACCAGGCTGATTGTAAACAGCATCTATAGTAAGAGTCTCTCCAAGCTTGTGAATTGTTGACACCGGAGTATAGTCAATAATCTGACGATCGAGCCCTACCTGTGTAGGCGCTGGACGAGAACCAAGTGTAAGGGTGAATGTCACATCAACATCTGTGAAAGTAGGATTGTTGGCATACACGTTGTGGAACTCATACTTATTTACTTTACCAGCCTCTCCAAATGCATAACCTGTAACTTCAACACGAGCAATGTGAGCCTTAATGATAGCAACCGGGTCAACTTTAAGAGCAAGAGGAGAACCAGCCGGAACAAGAACGCCATTGAGCTTATGCTCTGTAGTAGGTGTAACACCGGTTACAACATCCTCAATGTTAAGGTCCTTATACTTCTCTTTGTCAGGGATGGTAACATTGAGTTCCTTGAACTGCTTGTCAAAAGCCTCGTCGATCGCCTTGTCGTAAGCGGTAGAAGCGGTCTTGGCAGAAGAGAGCTTAACCGCGTTAGCGTATGACCACGCAACCTGAGCAGGCTCAATAACCATAGCGAATGTTCTTCTACCGATCTTGTAAGTGATAGTCTCATCGAAGAACGTTGCTCCAAGAACAGTAGCCTCAACCTCATCATTGCAAGTTGAGCCGACAGCCTCAGCGAGGTTAGCTAGTTTTACTTCAGCGGTCATCGAGGTTGTGAAGTCAGCAAGTTTTTTAGCAGCATCCTTGGCTACATGAGTGTAATACTTGCTCAAAGCAGGCTTAACAGCATTAGCCTTGTCCTTATAGACAGGAGTGTTCTTAAGAGTAGGAGTGATGTTCTTCACATCAACGAAGAAAACTTTAGCGGCTTCCTCAAGGCTGAGCCACTTAGTACCAACCATAACGGCGAACTCGTAGCCATCGAATGGGTTCCAAGCGGCCGGAGCGTCTGACCACTGCTTTTCAGTGGAAAGTACGGATGCGGCAATAGGGGTCTGGCTGGAAAGCTTGACGATACCGAACTTGCCGGTAAGGTCACTGTCAGTGCAGTACTTGACACCTACGAAAGCGGACTCAACATAATTGCCGGTCTCAACTTCCTTACCATCAATTGTCGTCTTGGTGTCTTCCTTAACACGCAGAGAGATGGCGAACTGAACCTTGTCCTTCTTAGTGAGGTCAAACTTGACACTCTTACCGAACTTGACAGAAACATTCACACGGCCATTGTCCTGAACGTCGAATGCAACGATCTCACCCTCAACAGCGGCATTGGCACGGGTGCCAACAGCGACGGCGACAACAGAAACGTCCTCCTTCTTGATGCTCTTGGCGAGCTTGGCAGGATAAATCTCGAATGTAGCGTCAACAATCTTCTCATCAGCGGTGCCGGAAGCAAGCTTGGAGCCGATATGATAGTAGTGGAGAGTAGCGTTCATGTCGTCGTGCTCAGGGACGAACACGATGCTCTGGATGCGGTTCAGAACGATACCGAGAACATCATTGATCTTGGCGTCAAGATTAGAGATCTTGGTTTCAAGAGCCTCTACAGCAGGATTGAGAGCAGCATAGATGGCTTTGTAAACTTCACCATCCTTCTCGCAGGAAATCTTGATGGCAGCCTTGAAAGCCTCATCAAACTCGTCCTGGAAATACTCGTCAAACTTAGCCTTGAAATCAGCGATGTTGAGTTTCTTTGCAACTTCTGCATCAACAGCCTCAAACTTGGTCTTGATAGCACCTGCACTGGTGTAACCCTCAAGTGCCTTCTGGAGAACGTCCACATCGGTGCGGAGGACACCTACTTTCTGGCTTGCGTCATCAGCGGTGGCCTTTACATCATCAATCTTGCTTATGATCTCAGAGATCTTAAGTTCAGAGTCATACTTGGCGGCAAGAGGATTAAGCTTGCCCTCGATAACATCAAGACGGCCAGTGATCTCACCAATCGTCTTTTTGTAATCAGCGACCTTCACATAACCTTTAAGGGTCTCTTCGAAATCCGTCTTCTTAACGTAGTTAGGAAGATCCTTCTCAATGGCGGTAACCCTTCCGGCCAAAGCCGTGGCGTCAGACTTAAGACCATCAATAAGTTTGTTGATAGCATCAACATCCTTCTTGTGGTCCTCCTTTGTCTCAAGCGTGGCGACGGTCTTCTGAAGGTCGGCAATCAAGCCGTCGATCTTCTTGATAGACTCGTTCGTCGCACTCTTGAAAGCGTCGAACTGGCTCTGCAGATTGTCAACACGGCCGTCAACCTTGTTGATGTCCTCAGAGTAGTCCGTACAGCTGGTGTACGCGAATGTCAGCCCTGCTACGGCTAACATCGAAACCAATCTAAAAAACTTTTTCATAAAGGATAATTAGTTAATAAAATGTTAAACATGTTACTCCTAGTAATAAATATGTTTACAAGCCCCTGGCAAGGGGTACTCCATAACACAACGACAAATATATGGGTTTAATTTTTCATAAACAAGATTTTTCTGCAAGAAATCGTCGAAAAACAGGCAAAAACCTATTTATTACTAGGAGTGACACCCCTTTTCTCACGGAAGATGCCGCCCGGACGGTTCCGAACAGAGATATTCAATGGTGCGACATCGGCGCCGACATACGTTTCACATGCGGTACGTTTGTACAAAGACTGATCTACATTCTTAAGGAGTCGCTTCGACAGGCTCAGCTGCCGACTGGGCAGTGGAACATCCGCCACGCCCGTTTGGTGTACCTGCCGAACCATTGTGACAGGCATGTCAAGGAGCCAAGCGGCCAAAGAGGAGACATACCTTAATATATTATAGCCTCAGATGACAGTTTGGTGGGGAGGGGACGCAAATCACGCATATTTACTCTTCGTACAAGAGGTATGGAGTGCGGAGGGTTTTGAATGTTTCGACATCGGAGGCCCAGCGAGCGGCGATTTCGGATGAAGTGGAACCGGACTCTATCATCGAGCGGAACCAGTCAACGCCGGCGAGGAGCTCAAAGAAGTTGTTCTTTCCGAAGAACTTATCGCACATGTTCAGATTACGGTAGGCATCAATGACATATTCAAGGTTGATCTTTTCCGCCCAGATGTCGGCGAGCGGCTTGTGGCGAAGGTCGACTCCATGGCACACTTCATCCACAAACTGCGGACTCTTGGCGCCGGAGAGGCTCCTCGGAATGAAGGAGAATGAATATCCCGTCATCGCCGGATGCCCATAGGTCTCGAACGGGAACGAGGTGCCACGCCCGAGACTGACCACCGTACCCTCGAAATAGCAGGTTGATGAATATAGATACACCGCTCTCATGTCTTTGATGTTTGGCGAAGGCGGCAGGATCAGGCTATAGCGGATCCGGCGGGTGTAGTTCAGGCATGGGATCACAGTCAAGTCGCAGGATCCGTTCTCCAGCCAGTTCTCTCCGTTGATCATAAGGGCCAACTCTCCGAGCGTCATTCCGTGGACGGTAGTGATCGGAAGCCAGCCGACACCAGACTTGAACTTCATGTCCAGAATCGGGCCATCGACATAGAATCCGTTCGGGTTCGGTCTGTCAAGAATGATGACCTGTTTACCGTCACGGGCGCAGGCCTCCATCAGATGATGCATGGTAATATAATAGGTATAGTACCTCAAGCCCACATCCTGAATGTCAATAATCAAGACATCGAACTTGTCTGTCTTGTCCTTGCCCGGAATCCTCGACCCTCCACCATAGAGGGAAATGATCTCCACTCCGGTCTTCTCGTCCACACTGCTGCTGACATGTTCTCCTGCATCGGCATTGCCCCGAAATCCATGTTCCGGAGAGAAAATAGCCTTGACATCCACGCCTTTCTCGATCAGGGCGTCAACTATGTGCTGACCGTACTCGATTTTGCCGCCGGGAACAGACGGCTCAAGAAACGGAATTCGGGAAATCTCATCGAATGTGCTCTTATTGACAGTCGCTTCGACAGGCTCAGCGACCGGTTGGTGAGATTGTCGAGCCACAGCGACCGGATGCTCCGGGAAGCACCCGCCATAATCAGCAAGAGCGTCAGCCAACTTGGAGCCGGTAACCTTGTCTCCGACTATCCCTGTCTGGTTGCTGAACACCGCCACACGCTTCCCTTCCAACAGAGGCAGGTACTCCTCGAAACGTTCGTCTCCAAGGATAACTTTCTTCGGGGAAGCATAAGCCCCACACAGTGTCGGAACAAGTAAGGCAGCCGCGGTCAGGCTGACTATCAGTTTCTTAATTCGTAGCATAGAATAATTGGTGTTGGTTATTTCCTGCCGGTCACTGGAGCGAACCGCCGACGATGTCGAGGATCTCGGAGGTGATCTTCTGCTGACGGCCTTTGTTGTACTCAAGGGTGAGTTCCTGAAGGAGGTCGTTGCCGTTGTCGGTGGCGAGCTGCATCGCGACGGTGCGGGCGGCGTGCTCGGCGGCGGTGCTGTCCAAAAGGGTGGTGAATACGCGGAGACGGACCACCTTCGGGAGAAGTGTGGCTATCAGTTCCTCCTTGGAGGGTTCCACAATCAGGTCTGGCGTTTCTGTGGTTGGTGAGTTTTGTCGAACCACAGGTTCAGCGACCTTGTCCGCGTAGGGTTCAGAGGCGGAATCGGTGATCTTCCCGACCTGAATGTCAGCGGTGGCATCGGCCAAGGACAGAGGCAGATAGGTCTGCCTTGTGGTCGGCTGTGAAGAGGTTGATTTATAGTGATTATAAACCAGCTCCACCTTGTCGAACCGACCGGAGACAAAGCCGTCAAACAGTTCCTGAGCCAAAGCGGAGGCCGCATCGTATGACGGAGAATCCGACATCTTCGTGAAATCCGCGGGACTTGGGAAGCCAAGCCTCTTCATCGCCTCCGCCATCTTTCGGCCTATGGAATAGACCGTGATGTCGGCATCGCCAAGACCTGAGGCACGGTATTCATTGATCACCGCCGTGGCCTCCCGGATGACGTTGGAATTGAACGCGCCGCAGAGCGAAGAATTGGAGGCGAAGGCGACAATCGCAACCTTTCGCACCTCACGCTGAGCCATCAATGAATATGCCCCGTCCATCCCCGCCAGGTCGTGCCGGTTCGACAGGCTCAACCGATCACCACTCTGGTCAAATCCACGTTCAGCTGATCCTGAGCCACGTACGGAACCATCTTCCGAAGCCGCGGCTGAAATATTCATTGCCCCCATCAAGTCAACAAGCATCGAATACAGTCGCCTCTCGTACGGAAGCATGTTCTGAATCGCCATCTGCGCTTTCTGCAGCTTCGCGGCTGCCACCATCTTCATCGCCGAGGTGATCGCCAGAGTGCTGCTGATGGAATTGATCCTGCCCTTTATCTCCTTCAGTGACGGCATATTCTTCTACAACTAATTGAACTTCTTGACTTTCATCTTCTTTTTGCCGGAATCTATAAGAATTGACCTCACCACGCCGGAAGCCACATCCTCGATCACGTTGAACAGTTCCGGATCCACCTTTCCCGCCGACAGTTTGTCAAGTACATCGGTCTGATGGGTGGCCCTCATCCGTTCGAGGAACAGGACATCGAACTCATGCACCTGATCCAGGCTGATGTCTTTCATCAAGCCGTGGGTGCCGCAATAAAGGACGGCGACCTCCTCACCGACTGGCATCGGAGAGTACTGCGGCTGGATCAGCTGCTGATTGTTCTTGCGGCCCTTGTCCAGAACCATTTCCGTCACTCTGTCCACATCCGATGAATACTTCGAGAATGACTCCAGCTCGTTGAACTGCGCCTGCTCGATCTTCAGGGTTCCGGCCACACTCTTCATCGACTTCACCTGAGCGGCTCCGCCGACACGGGACACGGAGATGCCCACATTGATGGCCGGACGCTGGCCCTGGTTGAACAGGTCAGTCTCAAGGTAGATCTGACCGTCGGTGATGGAGATCACGTTGGTCGGGATGTAGGCGGACACGTCGCCGGCCTGGGTCTCGATGATCGGAAGGGCTGTCAGCGAGCCGCCGGCCTTGACCTTGCCCTTCAACGAATCCGGAAGGTCGTTCATCTGCTCGGCGACTTCCTGCTGGTCAATGATCTTCGCGGCTCTTTCCAGAAGCCGTGAGTGCAGGTAGAAGACATCGCCCGGATAGGCCTCACGACCGGAAGGTCGGCGCAGGATCAGCGAAACCTCACGGTAGGCCACAGCCTGCTTCGAAAGGTCGTCATAGACAACGAGGGCGGCACGGCCGGTGTCACGGAAATATTCCCCCACAGCGGCTCCGGCAAACGGGGCGAAATACTGCAGTGCGGCGGGATCGGCCGCGGTGGCGGCGATGACAACCGTGTAGTCCATCGCACCCTTCGAGCGGAGCGTCTCCACGATGTTGGCCACGGTGGAACCCTTCTGTCCGACCGCCACATAGATGCAATAGACAGGATTCCCGGCCTCGTAGTTGGCGCGCTGGTTGATGATCGTGTCGATGGCTATGGCGGTCTTGCCGGTCTGACGGTCGCCGATGATGAGTTCCCTCTGGCCACGGCCGATCGGGATCATCGAGTCGATCGCCATGATTCCGGTCTGGAGAGGCTCGGTGACGGGCTGACGGAATATTACACCGGGAGCCTTGCGCTCCAGCGGCATCTCCGTCAGGTCTCCTTCGACCTTGCCGAGTCCGTCAAGCGGAACGCCAAGCGGATCGACCACTCTTCCGAGCATCTGCTCACCGACCTTGATGGAGGCGATCCGTCCGGTTCTGCGGACTGTCATTCCTTCCTTGACCTCATCGGTAGGGCCGAGAAGCACGGCACCGACATTGTCCTGCTCAAGGTTCATCACGACACCCATGACTCCGCTCTCGAATTCGAGCAGTTCTCCGGCCTCGGCGTTGGTCAGACCATACATTCTGGCCACACCGTCGCTGACCTGAAGGACTTTGCCGATTTCCTCGAACCGGAGGGAGGTGTCAATGTCTTTCAGTTGTTCCAGAAGCACCTGGGAGATTTCACTTGGTTTTATTTTGTCCATACTAAACTATTCTTCTGTTCTTTTCTATGAATTGACGCCTGATGATGTCGAGCTGGCGGGAGACGCTGGCATCCAGCACCGTGTCCTCGACCTCGAAGACGAAACCGCCTATGAGGGACGGATTTACTTCGGTCTTGAGGATCAGTCTGCAGCCGGTCTGTTTCTCGATCAAATCCCGGAGACGGGACTCAAGTGTCAGTCGCTGTGGCTCGGCAGAACTCACCAACCGTGGTCCGGCAAGCCCATCAACCTGCCGAAGCGACGACCCTTCGACAAGCTCTGGAACCGAATGAGTGGACTCAGGGTTCAGCAGCGCAGGGTCTGCTACCACAAGACGGGCACGTTTAATGTGGTGCGAGCGGTAATATTCAATGATGAAAGTAGTGAATGTCAGACGCACGTCGCCGATGCGGCCGTTGCGTATCAGTAGTTCGAGGAATTTTCGCAGTTCGGGAGCAAGGGATGTCGCTTCGACAGGTCGCCGAGTCTGCCGAAGCGATTGATTTGGCCGGGAAGTCCCTTTGACAGGCTCAGCGGCCAAAGAAGACAAAGCCGCCTCGAAAAGGGCAATCTTCTTCGCCGGAGCGACCGCAGGATCAACCACGGCACGCCGGAAATCCGGCACTTCGTCAAGAGCCTTCTCAATAGCCTGCACCTGAGCCGCAACCGTCTCGCCGGAGCCGGTCTCTTCGACCAACTTCAGCAAAGCGGTGGCGTAACGTGTCGCGATAATACCTGTGTTCATAACACTAATCCCTTCTCTATTTCCAGCGGCCCCTTCGACAAGCTCAGGGACCAAACCAGCATCAATTCTTCAAGTCCTTCGACGAGGAAACCTCATCCACCAATCTGTCCACAAGAGCGGACTGCCCGTCAGCGTCAGAAAGACTCTTCTTCAGCACCTTCTCAGCGACGCTGACGGAAAGCAATGCGACCTCCTTGCGGACATCCCGCAAAGCGCTCTCCTTCTCGGCGGCGATCTGCGTGCGGGCCTGATCCAGAATGCGGGAAGCCTCCTCACGAGCCTGCACCTTGGCCTGCTCGACAATGCTGTCCCTCGAAGCCGCGGCCTCCTTCAGAATCCGGCTCTGCTCCTGCCTGGTCTCCTCGATCATCCGGGACTGTTCCTCCGCCAGATTGCGAAGCTTCTCCTCCGCCTCCTTGGCAGCCTTGATGGAATCACCTATCCTCGCGGCCCTCTTCTCTACCGAGCCGGTGATCATAGGAAAGCCCCACTTCGCCAGCACGAAGAACACGATGCCGAAGATCAGCGTCATCCACACAAGCAATCCGAAATCAGGAGTGATGAGTGACATTTGCTATTTCGCGATAAGACAAACAACGATAGCGAACAGACAGGCACCTTCGATGAGGGCGCTGACGATGATGGCCGTCATTCTGTAATGATCGGCCTTTTCCGGCTGGCGCGCGCCGGCCTCAAGGGAAGCCGTACCGATCTTACCGATACCGAAAGCGGCGGCGAAAGCAGCCAAGGCAGCACCAATAGTAGCACCTACTCTACCAAGAGAGAGGGCCTGAAGCAACATTGTAGAAAGTAACATAATTCTATGATTTTAAATTGTTTATTCTGAATATTCAAAATTATTCCGAAGCCTCCGGCCTCTGCCGCGACAGCCCGATGAAGACAGCCGACAGCATCGTGAAGACGTACGCCTGAATGAATGCCACAAGCAGTTCCAGACAATCCATGAACACACCCAGAAGGACGGCGACAAACGTGAGGCTGCCGTTCAGGGCAGCGCCCAACTCGGCTGTCAGGAATATGACGGCCACGACACCCAAGATCATGAAGTGTCCCGCGAGGATGTTGGCGAAAAGCCTGACCATCAAACTGAAAGGTTTGGTGAACATACCGATGATCTCGATCGCCGGCATCAGCGGCAGCGGCACTTTCAGCCAGGTCGGCACGTCCGGCCAAAGAATGTCCTTCCAATAATGCTTGTTACCGAATATGTTGACAATGAAGAACGTGAACAGTGCCAGCACGAGGGTCACGGCGATGTTGCCGGTGATGTTGGCTCCTCCAGGGAAGAACGGCACGATTCCCATCAGGTTGTTTATGAATATGAAGAAGAACGCTGTCAGCAGGTAAGGCGAGTACCTTTTGTAGTCCTCTCCCACGCAGCTCTTTATGACGTCATTCTCGATCATCGTCACGAGCATCTCCATCAGGCCTACCACGCCTTTCGGAGCCTCCTCACGGGCGTCGTGCTTCCTGTACCATTTGGCGGTTCCAAGCACGATGAACAGCAGCAAGGCGCAGTTGATCATCAGACCTAACACATTCTTGGTGATGGAGAAATCCCACGGCCTTACCTCCGAGCCGTCAGCGGCGCGCTCAACAATCTTGTTCTCGTACTTGCTTCCGGCCTGGGCGATGTAGAACCCTTCATATTCACCGTGTTCCAAATGCTTGGAACTGAACATGCGGAAGCCGTTGCCGGTCTTGCTGGCGACTATCACCGGCAGCGGAATGCTGACGTGATGGCCTTTCACCGTGGTGATGTGCCACTCGTAGGAATCGCGGACGTGGCCGTAGAGATATTCGTCCATGTCGAAGCCACCGCCCTTCTCCTCCGCGGCCAGGGACAACGGAAGCAAAAGGCCAATGAATATGTAGATCCACTTTCTCATCACAGTTCCACACACGCCACAACGTGATTATCATTTATTTCCACAAAACCAGAGGAGATAGCCACCTTGTCCGTCGCCTCACCGTTACGATAAGCGATCACGCCCTTTTCCAGCGAGGAAATCAGCGCGGCGTGATCCTTCAAAACCTCGAAACGGCCTTTCGAGCCTGGAAGTTCCACGGAATCAACCGTGGCACGGACCAAAGTCCTTTCCGGAGAGATTACCTCCAGAGCGATTCCTGTTGATTTCACTGACATATTCGTACTCCCCTCTGACATCATTCCTACTTCGCCTTGGCGAGAATCGCCTCGCCCTTCTTGATCGCATCGTCCAAGGTCCCGACATTGAGGAACGCCTGCTCCGGCAGGTAGTCCACCTCACCGTCGAGAATCCGGCGGAAGCCGTCGATCGTGTCCTGAATGTCCACCATCACGCCCGGCACACCCGTAAACTGCTCAGCCACAGCGAACGGCTGCGACAGGAACCGCTGCACACGGCGCGCGCGGTTGACGGTCAGCTTGTCCTCGTCCGAAAGCTCGTCCATGCCAAGGATGGCGATGATGTCCTGTAGTTCCTTGTTCCTCTGAAGAATCTGCTTCACTCTCTGAGCGGTGTCGTAGTGATCCTGTCCCACGATGTTCGGGTCAAGGATTCGGGAAGTGGACTCAAGCGGATCCACGGCCGGGTATATTCCTAATTCAGTGATTTTTCTGCTGAGTACTGTCGTCGCGTCGAGGTGCGAGAAGGTGGTCGCCGGAGCAGGGTCGGTCAAGTCGTCTGCCGGGACGTAAACAGCCTGTACAGAGGTGATTGAGCCATTTTTTGTCGAAGTGATCCGCTCCTGCATCTGCCCCATCTCCGTGGCAAGCGTCGGCTGGTAACCCACGGCGGAAGGCATTCGGCCCAGAAGGGCTGACACCTCGGAACCGGCCTGGGTGAACCTGAATATGTTGTCGATGAAGAAGAGGATGTCCCTCGGGCCGTCTCCCTTGTCACTGTCTCTGAAAGACTCGGCGAGGGTCAGTCCGGAAAGGGCCACTGAGGAACGGGCTCCAGGCGGTTCGTTCATCTGACCGAACACCATCGCCACCTGTGATTTCTCAAGTTCCTTGCGATCGACCTTGGAGAGATCCCAGTGGCCTTCCTCCATCGATTTCACGAACTCGTCACCGTATTTGATGACGCCGGATTCGATCATCTCACGAAGCAGGTCGTTACCTTCCCTGGTACGTTCCCCCACTCCGGCGAAAATCGAGAATCCGTTATGTTTCTTGGCTATATTATTGATCAACTCCTTGATGAGCACCGTCTTGCCGACTCCTGCGCCGCCGAAAAGGCCGATCTTTCCGCCTTTCAGATAAGGCTCAAGAAGGTCGATGACCTTGATGCCGGTGTAAAGCACTTCCTGTGAGGTCTTGAGATCCTCGAACTTAGGAGGTTCGCGGTGAATAGGCAAGGAGTTGTCCTCGTTCAGATCGCCGAGACCGTCGATGGAATCCCCGACAACATTCATCACACGACCTCGGATCTGCGCGCCGGTAGGCATAGAGATCGGAGCGTGAGTGTTCACAGCCTTCATTCCGCGTCTCAAACCGTCTGTCGAGTCCATAGCGACACACCTTACAGTGTCTTCACCGATATGTTGCTGAACCTCAATGACCAAAGGCCTTTTTCCCTCGCCTCTTTCGACATCAAGAGCGTCGTGAATACGCGGAAGCTGAGCCTCCTCATCAGTCACATCGAAATGGACATCCACCACAGGTCCGATGACCTGGGCAATGTACCCTATGTTTTCTTTTTCTGCCATTTTGAATATGGTTGTTAACGTGTCGCTCACGCGACGAAATCTCACTGCTGAAAAATCCAAGCCAAATTTACACAAATTCCCCCAAACGACAAAAAAGCGGGCCGATTTTAACATCGAACCCGCCTTTTTTAAGACTTTTTGATATATTCGATTTGCTATCGAAATTACTTAAGTTTCTTATAGCCATACTGGGCTGTCTCGCCGAGTTCCATCTCGATCTTCATGAGACGGTTGTATTTGGCGATGCGGTCGGTACGGCTGAGGGAACCGGTCTTGATCTGACCGCTGTTGGTAGCGACAGCGATGTCAGCGATCGTGGTGTCCTCGGTCTCGCCTGAACGGTGAGAGGTAACGGTGGTGTAGCCGTGACGGTGAGCCATCTCGATGGCGTCGAGGGTCTCGGTCAGGGAACCGATCTGGTTAACCTTGATGAGGATGGAGTTACCAGCGCCCATCTTGATACCCTTCTCAAGGTACTTGGTGTTGGTAACGAAAAGGTCGTCACCTACAAGCTGGCACTTGCCACCGATAGCGGCGGTAAGCTTAACCCAGCCTTCCCAGTCTTCCTCGCTGAGGCCGTCCTCGATGGAGTCGATAGGGTACTTGGTGATGAGTTCCTCAAGGTAAGCGATCTGCTCCTCGGTAGAGAGTTTCTTTCCCTCTGGATCCTTGGCCATACCGGTCTTGAGCTGCTTGTAGTCATAGAAGAACTTGTCGCCCTCTTTGAAGCAGAACTCTGATGCGGCGCAGTCCATAGCGATGGTAACGTCAGCGCCTGGCTTGTAACCAGCCTTCTCGATAGCCTCCATAATGCAGTCAAGGGCGTCGTTGATGCCGCCCAGCTTTGGAGCGAAACCGCCCTCGTCACCGACAGCGGTGGAGAGTCCGCGCCCCTTGAGAACCTTCTGGAGAGCGTGGAACACCTCTGCGCCCATTCTTACACCTTCGGCGATGCTCTTGGCACCAACAGGACGGATCATGAACTCCTGGAAAGCGATAGGAGCGTCTGAGTGGGCTCCACCGTTGATGATGTTCATCATAGGAACAGGAAGCACATGGCCGTTGGTTCCGCCTATGTAGCGGTAGAGAGGAATGTCAAGATAGTTGGCGGCGGCGTGGGCGACAGCGAGGGAAACACCGAGGATGGCGTTCGCGCCGAGGTTGCTCTTGGTAGCGGTGCCGTCGAGTTTGATCATAGCCTCATCGATGGCCCTCTGCTCAAGGCAGGACATTCCGATGATCTCAGGAGCGATCTTCTCGTTGATGTTGGCGACAGCCTTGAGAACGCCCTTTCCGCCGTAGCGCTTAGGATCGCCGTCGCGAAGCTCAAGAGCCTCGTTCTCGCCGGTTGATGCACCTGATGGAACGGAAGCGACACCGATAATGCCTGATTCGAGTTCAACTTCACACTCGATTGTAGGGTTTCCTCTTGAATCGAGGATCTCCCTGCCAGTAACACGTACAATTCTCATAATAAAATAATGTATTTATTAACTTACTGTTTTTAGTCTCAAAAAAAGGCCGGGGTTTGAAACCCAGCCTTTATATTCTTTCAATTATCACGCCAGATTATTTAACGAGGCAGACAGCGACACGGTTCTCCTCAGGAGTCTCGAATGGATTGACGGTGTCACCGAAATACTCAGTGATGATCCTGTCCTTGTTGATGCCGGCGTTAACGATTGCCTCAGCGACAACCTCAGCTCTCTTCTCGGAGAGGAACTTGTTTCTCTTGGCGGTACCAGTGGCCTTGTCAGCGTAACCGGAAACGCGAACCTTGGTGTCAGGGTTGGCCTTGAGAGCCTCGACAACCTCATCGATCTTGAGCTGCTCGCTCTCACGGATGTCCCACTTGTTGATGACGAAGAGGATGTTGCGTGAAAGTGACTCGAATGCAGGAACAACCTCAACCTTCTCCTCAACTACTGGTTCTGGTTCTGGTTCTGGTTCTGGTTTAACAACAGGTGCCGGAGCCGGAACTGGAACAGGTGCCGGAGCTGGCTTTGCCTTTCCGAAGCTGAAGGTAAGACCTGCGACAGCCTTGATCTGGAAGTCAGCCTTTGAGCCCTTCTTAGAGTTGAAGTGGTCGTCAAGGAAGCTGCAATTGCCTTCGAGGTTGAGGGCGATCACGTCAGTGAGTCTGATGTTGAGGCCGGCACCTGTTCTGAAAGCAGGAGAAACCTTGCTGTCATTCCAAAGGTAACCGTCAACAAACTTGTCCTTTACAGCGACAGCGTCGTCGTTGTTGAAAGCGTAGTTTACACCGACACCTCCGAAGATGTATGGATTGAGGGTCCTGTCGAACTTGTAGCCAGCGAAAATAGAAGCCACATCAATCATGAGATCGGCGGCTCCCTCGACGTAGTTGAACTTGTAAACAGTGGTAGGTCCGTTCACCGCACCCTTAGCCTGCCAGCCGTTGACATTGAGTCTTGCTCCGAAGACAGGAGAGAACTGGTAGCCGAAAGAAACCGCGGCTGAAGGAGAGATGAGATCGCCGAACGAAGTCTCGCCGATAGTGTGGGCGGCACCTCCCTGAATCTGCATAAACCAATAAGGGTCGAAGTCCTTCTTCTGTGCGTTCGCCACGGACAGAGAAGCCACAAGCGCTGCGCTTGCAAGAATAGCGAAAATACGTTTCATAATATTATTGAATATAATTTGCACATTTAACGATGCTAAATTACGACAATTTTTCCAATCTGCAAAATATATCAAATATTTAGCCCTTTTAATCGGTGTTTTCGTGATAATTAAGCTCGAAAAATCGTGCTTCCCGTCAGTCGGCGACATTCGGCCGGATAATAGACGGCGGAATAACACGGGAACAATGTACACTCCTCCCTTTACAGTCTCCTCAAAGGTCATCAATCTCATAGCGGAAATATCCGCCCAGATAGAGTGCTATTCGATACGAATGGAGCAAAGCGACTCGTTAAGGTTGCGGAAAGTGAACCGCGTGAAAACCACAGGCACGCAAGAATGGCTCTGGTAATGCTGGGAGGCCATTGTGTGTGG